>Ga0126313_10000720_pt1 | contig 16202 bp, 14 predicted proteins | sample Plot105A_FD_89954 | JGI IMG/M metagenome (GOLD analysis project Ga0126313, IMG submission 89954) | Serpentine soil microbial communities from UC McLaughlin Reserve, CA, USA - Plot105A | ecosystem: Environmental > Terrestrial > Soil > Grasslands | place: USA: UC McLaughlin Reserve, Lake County...
CCTCATCGCGACCCTTCGGCACGAGATCCATGTAGTGGTAGGCGACGTTCAACATGTCCAGTCCACGCTCATAAGTGGAGTAGGTGTGGTAGATCTGACCGCCGTCCTTCATGAATACGCTGACGCCGGGTGCCTCAGTCGATCCCAACGGTCGGAGCCGGTAGTTGTAGTCGGCCTCCTGGGTCTCATCGGTAAACGAGACACGATAGTCGAAGTTGAAGTCGCTTCCCAGCGACGACAGCCATGGAAACCCCCAGCCCATCCGTTTCTTGTACGCGGCAAGCTTCGCGTAAGGAGCCCGTGAGATGGCGGCCATCGTGATGTCGCGGTGGTTCAGGTGGATGGTGACGCCGTTGAAGTTGTCCATCCAGAACGAACAGACGAAGCAAGGTGCGTCCGCCGTCCAGGTCGTATGGGCGCCGGCCGTGTCGGGGTTGAACATCGCGTGATAGACGACCAGTTGACCGCGACCTTCGAAGAGGTCGTTGAGTGTCTGACTCCCGTGCTCGCCCTCGAAGGTGTAGTCCTTTTCGACGAGTTCCCAGGGCAGTTCCCGCCGCTCCCGGCTTAGCTGATCGCGCAGCCGAGTGAACTCCTTCTCCTTAGCCAGGTGCTTCTTCCGTGCCTTGAGCCACTCGTCATGCTTGACCACCTTGTGGTTTGCCATCTGATCCCCTCGTCTTGTCGGTTTGTCCTGTGTTCCCCTCCTCATGCTGCGGCGCGGCTACTATCCATTTCAACGTGCGATGGGCACTCGCCTCTTGACAGGTCCCGTTGCCGAGGTGTTGACTCCCCAATCAAGAGACTGACTACGTAGTCAGGACACCGTATGAACGCAGTGCCACCCGCGCTGACAAGCGGAACCTCCGGCACCGTCGTGATGATGGACGTGGCACGTGTGGCGGGCGTGTCGCAGAAGACGGTGTCTCGGGTTCTGAACGGTGCACCTCATGTCCGTGCAGATGTCCGGGAGCGGGTGAATCGTGCGATCAAGGATCTCGGCTATCGTCCTAATGTCGCCGCTCAGGCATTGGCTCGGGAGCGCAGTCACACGATCGGTGTGCTGGCTCTGGGAACGCCTCTGATTGGACCGTCCCGACGGGTCTTCACCCTCGAGCATGAGGCACGTCGGCTGGGATACACCATGGTGCTCACGTCGGTGCCAGACCTCTCTGCACGCAGTGTCGCCAATGGGATCGACGCGTTGCAGAAGCGGGGCGTGGAGGGCTTGGTGGTAGAGGTGCCGACTCATCTGATTGACGTCGACCCCACCCAACTTGCCGGCCTGCCCATAGTGACCAGCGCCGGCTGGATCACCGGTGTATCTGGTCAAGCCGTATTGGACGTCGATCAGGAAGAGGCCTGCCGCGAGCTGACCGGCTACCTCCTCGGGTTGGGACACGAGACGGTCTGGCATGTGGCGGGGCCTCGCGATTGGGACGCCGCGCAGAATCGCCTCAACGGTTGGCGATCGGCGCTCCGCGCCGCCGATCGTCGTGTACCGCGTGTGCACTTCGGTGACTGGTCAGCCGCGTCCGGTTATCAGCAAGGGCGTCGACTCGCCGCCCGTGACGATGTCACCGCAATATTCGCCGCCAACGACCATATGGCGATGGGGATCCTCAGAGCGTTACACGAGGCAGGCCGGACAATTCCGGGCGACATATCGATCGTCGGCTTCGACGATGTTCCCGAAGCCGAATATCAGATGGTGCCGTTGTCCACGGTCGCAGTGGACGCGAAAGGGGCCGCACAACGCATCCTGGCCGAACTCTTACGAATGATCGAAGGGGGCGACCCGCCCGCCGAGGCGATCAAGCTGCCCGGCACAAAGCTCATCATCCGCAGGTCATCGGGGCCTGCGCCGCGGCCCTACCGGTAGTGGATTGATCGCGGCACTCACCTTTATCCCAGTTCGGAGCTCCGAACACGAAATGAAAGGACAACGATGTCTGAGAACGAAATAACCCGACGCAAGTTTCTGATCTCGACTGCCGCAGTCGCCTCAGCGCCCTGGTTCCTCAGCGCATGCGGTTCGGATGAGACTCCTGCTCCCGCTGCCCAGTCCGCTTCGGCGGTGCCTCAGTCCGAGATCGACAACGCGCTCAACACCGAGACGACTTTGACGTTCTGGACCTGGGTCCCCGACATCAAGAACGAAGTGAAGATGTTCACCACGAAGTATCCAAAGATCAAGGTGAACGTCGTCAACGTCGGCCAGGGCGGCCCGCATTATCAGAAACTGCGGACAGCAATCCAATCTGGTCAGGGCGCACCGGACGTCGCCCAAGTCGAGTTCCAGTTTATCAATTCCTTCACACTAGGGGAGGGGGATCTACTCGATCTCACTCCGTACGCGCCGGCGAACTTCAAGGATTCCTACCCGGACTGGGTTTGGTCTCAGGTCAACACCAATGGCGGTCTCTGGGGAATTCCGCAGGACACGGGTCCGATGGGTCTGCTCTACCGCGATGACTTGCTCAAAGCGGCTGGACTCGAGGCGCCGAAGACCTATGACGACTTCGCGGCGGCGGCTGAGACATACCACTCGAAGAATCCGAAGAGCTACTTGGTCAATGTGTCACCAAGCCAACCCGGTCAGTTTGTCGCCTACCTGTGGCAGGCCGGTGTCCGACCATTCACCTTCGACGGTCAGCAGAGCGTCAAGGTCGATCTGGCCAACGCCGAAGCACAGAAGGTGGCCAAGTTCTGGGGTGATCTGGTGACCAACGGCACCGCCTCAAACGACTCCGACTTCAATGACACTTGGTACCAAGGCCTGTCCAACGGAAAGTACGCCACCCTGCCGATAGCGGCCTGGGGCCCGGTATTCCTGCAAGGTACGGCCGGCAAAACATCCGGGAAATGGCGTGCCAACGACTTGCCGCAGTGGGATCCCAGCAAGGTGGTCTCCAGCAACTGGGGCGGCTCCACTGACGCCGTCCTGAAGCTGAGCAAGAACCAGGTCGCGGCATCGCAGCTTGCGCTGTTCATCAACACCAACAAAGAGTCCGCACTCATGCTGGCGAATGAACAGTTCCTATTCCCGGCGATGAAAGAAATACTGACTGACCCGAGCTTCGTCGATCAGGAATCCAAGTTCTACGGCGGCCAGAAGGTCAACGAGAAGTTCGCCCAGATCACCGAGACGGTCAGCACGGACTTTCAATGGCTGCCGTTCATGGACTTCGTGTACACGAACTTCAACGAAACGCTAGGGAAGGCATTCGCCAACAAGACCGACGCAGTTGCCGGCCTGCAGGCATGGCAGGACGCCTGTGCCAAGTTCGCCAAAGACCAGGGCTTCACGGTCACCTGACCGCTGGATGGCGCCTTGCACCCACGATGCAGGCGCCATCCAGCCACTGCCTGGAAAGGGGCTTCATGTCCACCCTCGTCAATGCCGCACCCGAAGTCGCCGGCACAGCGCCGCGACGTTCGCGGCTTACGGCAGCCAAGCGCCGGCAGTACGGCGCGGCCTACACACTGGTGTTGCCGTTCTTCATCGTCTTCGTCGCCATGGTCATTGTGCCGCTGGCCTATGCCGGTTATCTCTCGTTCTATAGAAAGCGGCTGATCGGTGGCACCAGTTTCGCCGGTGCGGAAAACTACATCAAAGCGCTGACGGATCCGCTGTTCTTGAGCGGGGTTGGCCGGATGGCGATCTTCCTGGTCGTCCAAGTGCCGTTCATGATCGCCTTCGCCTTGTTCTTCGCCCTCGCTCTCGACAGCGGGATGATGAGGCTAGCGAGGTTCAGCCGGTTAGCGATCTTCGTGCCGTACGCAGTTCCGGGGGTCGTTGCCACCCTGATGTGGGGGTATCTTTACGGGCCCGACTTCGGGCCTTTCGCCCAAATCGGCAAGGCACTCGGATTCGGGCCGCCGCCGTTCCTCACTCAGACCGGCATGCTGTTCTCGATCATGAACATCGTGAACTGGGCATTCATCGGCTACAACATGATCATCATCTACGCGGCCCTTCGGTCACTTCCCAGCGAGCTCTACGAGGCGGCACGCGTTGACGGAGCCTCGGAGACTCGGATCGCCTGGTCGATCAAGATCCCCGCGGTCCGACCGGCGCTGCTGCTGACTGTCATCTTCTCAGTCATCGGCACGTTCCAGCTGTTCACCGAGCCGAAACTGATGGCCACTCTGGCACCTACCGTGATCGGCACGGCCTGGTCGCCCAACCTCTATGCCTACAACGTCGCGTTCGTCAATCAGGACGCCAACTACGCGGCCGCGTTGGCGTTTTTGCTCGGCATCGTCATCATGATCGTTTCCTACGTGGTCCAGCTGTCCAGTCAACGGAAGGAGGGCCGTTCATGACCACCGCAGGCCCTGCGACTACGACAGCCGTACAACCGAACCTGGATGAACAGGCCGCCCCTGGAAGGAATCCGGCCCGCCAACCGACGAGCTGGTTGCTGACCGTTTTTGTGCTGATCTGTGTTGGTTACTTCCTCCTTCCGCTGTTCTGGCTGGTGGTGGCCTCCACCAAGTCCAACGCTGATCTGTTCAGCAGCTTCGGGTTGTGGTTCGCGAACTTCAACCTGTTCGAGAACATCAAGTCGGTGCTGACCTTCCAGGACGGCGTCTTCATCACGTGGGCGATCAACTCGGCGATCTACGCTGTCGTAAGTGCTGTTGGCGCCTCGTTCCTGTCGACAGCTGCCGGCTATGGGTTCGCCAAGTACGACTTTCCCGGTAAGGCTGCATTGTTCGCGATCACCCTTGGCGCGATCATGATCCCGATCGCCGCATTGACGGTGCCGACATACCTCTTGTTCGCCAGGGCTGGCCTGACCGACACCTACTTTGCGATCATCCTGCCTTCGCTGGCCACACCATTTGGCGTGTTCTTGATGCGGGTCTACGCGGCCGACGCCGTGGACAACGCGCTGATCGAGGCAGCCCGGGTCGACGGCGTGGGTGAGTTACGGATCTTCTTCACTGTCGCACTGCGCCTCTTGCTGCCGGGTTCAGTGACCGTCTTGCTCTTCTCGCTCGTAGCGACGTGGAACAACTACTTCCTGCCGTTGATCATGCTCAACACGGAGGACAAGTTTCCGCTCACGGTCGGGCTCGCGTTGTGGCAGTCGACGGCCGCCGGTGGATCGGGCTCCCGGGCCCTGTTCTCCACCGTGATCACCGGTTCCCTGCTCTCGATCATCCCCCTGGTGATGGCCTTCCTCTTCCTTCAGCGCTATTGGCAGTCCGGCCTGGCATCCGGCGGCGTCAAGGCCTAACTGTCTCGAAAGGACATCAGTCATGATTCCAACGCGGGAACGCGTGCTTTTCGGCGCGGCGTATTACCACGAATATCAGCCGAGTCCACGGCTCGACACCGACCTGGATCTGATGGCCGCTGCCGGATTCTCAGTGATCAGGGTGGGAGAGTCAGTATGGACCACTTGGGAACCGGAGGAAGGGCAGTTCGACCTGGATTGGCTGGCGCCAGTGCTGGACGGCGCCCACCAACGCGAAATCGGCGTCATCCTCGGTACACCGACCTACGCAGCGCCACCCTGGCTGGCACGCCGTTACCCTGAGATCGCCGGTGAACCATCGACCGGCCAGCGGATGCCGTGGGGGAGCCGACAAGAGATCGACTACACCCATCCGACGTTCAAGTTCTACGCCGAACGGGTCGTTCGCAAGATCATTTCCCGTTACGCCGGCCACCCTGCCGTTATCGGCTACCAGGTCGACAACGAGCCGGGAATGTTGTTGTTCCACAACAAAGGCGTATTCCAACGCTTCGTCGACGAACTCCGTCACACCTACCAGACGGTCGACGCACTCAACGAGGCTTGGGGGTTGGTGTACTGGTCCCACAAGCTCAGCACCTGGGCCGACCTGTGGACGCCGGAAGGCAACTGGCAACCCCAGTACGATCTCGCGTGGCGTACCTTCCAGGCCAAACTCACCACGGAATTCATCGCCTGGCAGGCCGATATCGTCCGGGAGTACGCCCGTGACGACCAGTTCGTCATGACCTGCATCGCCTACGACCGGCCGACGGTCGACGATGCGAATCTCACGCGCGCGCTTGACGTGACCGCCGGAAATCCCTACTACGCGATGCAGGACGCGCTGGCCGTACCAATCACTGGGATGGTGCGGCAAAGCTGGGCCACATCCGGCGCCTGGAGCCTGTTTCTCTCCGCGGACCGGATGTATGCCTCGAAGCAGGCCCCGTTCCTCATCACCGAGACAAACGCCGGCGCGATCGGTGGATCGGCGACCAACTTCCCCGCGTTCGACGGACAGTGGCGGCAAGCGGCATGGGCATTCGTCGCCCGGGGCGCGGAAATGATCGAGTACTGGCACTGGCACACCAACCACTTCGGCGCCGAGACCTACTGGATCGGAATTCTGCCGCACGACCAGCAACCGGGACGCGTGTATTCGGAACTAAGCCGTCTGGGCGCCGACTTCGAGAAAGCGAGTTCCCGAGTTGTCGGGCTGCGCCCTGACGCCCGGATCGGAATGGTGTATTCAGCGCGCTCTAAGTGGGGCCTGGCGTTTCAGGCCGCCTTTCCACAGCCCGGCAAGGGACACATGGTGTGGTCCCCGAACGACACGGATCAGCGGTCCTATCACCGGATCTTCGAGGCCTTCTATCGCGGCACCTTCGACGCAGGGATGCCGGCGCGACTGATCCATGATGTCCAGCTCGTTGGGCCGGATGGCGACCGGCTGCTCGAGCCGGCTGTCCTCGCCGCGGAACTGCCGGTATTGGTCGTGGCCGGTCTGCTGGTCGCCAACGACGACCTCCTGACCTGGCTGCGGGACTACGCCGCTGCCGGCGGCCATCTTGTCCTAGGTCCGCGAACCGCGTACGGAGACGACGAGGGCCGCGCACGCACCGATGTAAAACCGGCCCGCCTGGCGGAGGCCGCTGGTGTGCGCTACCAGGAGTTCTCCAATCTCACCGAACCGCTGCCCGTGGTTGCCGAGACCGACGCGATGATCTTGTCCGAGGGAGCCACAGCGACAGACTGGGTCGACGGTCTGATCAACGACGGCGCGAAAGTCATCGTCGGTTATGACCATCCACACTTCGGCCGATTCCCGACCGTGGTGTCGACCGAGCACGGCAATGGTCGAATCACGACGGTCGGAACCTTGCCTAGCCCTGCCCTCGCCGCCGACCTGATCCGATGGCTTGCCCCGACCCAAGAGCCGGCGTGGGCTCCGCTTCCGGACTCAGTGACCGTCCACTCGGCGACCAATGCGGCCGGCGAGCGGATCCATGTGGTCCACAACTGGAGCTGGACTCCCGTACAACTCGCTCTGCCGCACGAGATGACCAACATCCTCGCGGAGAATGACGCCCGGACGCGCGATCTGGAACTCGACGCCTGGGACGTCCAAGTAGTCGCCGAGTGACGGTTGGCTTGTGTTGAACTGTTGAGCATGGATTACGCCGAATTTCTCGACTGCCTCACGGCCGACTTCACCCGCCTTCGGACCGTCGTGCCGACAGACCTTGGCGCTCCGGTACCGACCTGTCCCGGCTGGACTGTCGCCTACTTGACCTACCACGTTGGCGAGGTCTACCTGCACAAGACCCTCGCCATGCGTGAGGGCGCCGAGCCCGAGTCGTGGCCGCCGAAGGAGCTCGCCGACGAGGAGCCGCTGGAGCTCCTGGACCGGGCGTACGCCGCGTTGCGGGAGGAGTTTGCCACCCGCAAGCCGGAGGATTCCGCCGGCACATGGTACGGCCCGGACCAGACTGTCGGCTTCTGGATCAGGCGGATGGCCCACGAGACAGTGATCCACCGGATCGATGCCGAGCTCGGTACACGCCAGCCGGTCGCGCCGGTTCGGCCTGAGCTTGCCGTCGACGGCATCGATGAGCTGCTCAAGGTCTTTGTGGCCTACAGCGTCGCCGAATGGGGCGACTACTTCGCCGGCATTCTGGCCCGCTCGCGGGGCTGGACATACCTCGTGCAGACCGACGGCGCGGCGTGGCAGGTCCGCACGGGGCCGGGGCTGTTCACTGTTGAGGACGGCGCGGGCGACAAGCGGATCGACGTGACCGTCAGCGGGCCGCCGGCGGCTGTACTGCGCTGGGTATGGAACCGGGAGGGTCCCGACGAGCCGAGTGGCGTAACCGTCGAGGGCGCTCCCGAGGCTGTCGAGGAGCTGCGGCGCTGCATAGTCAGGGCGACGCAGTAGGCCATCACGGGAGCGTGTCCACCCCCACGGGTGCTATTTGATCAGCCCGCGGGCCGCCTCCCCGATGCCTTCGGGTGACATGCCAGTCAATGACCGTCCCCTTACGACGGACACGCCGGTCAACCTCCGGGTTCGCGCATGGCTAAGTAGGCCCGAGGGCAATCGAGGGGTCTTCGCCGGGCGCAGTTGCGCGCGGCGACTACTCCAGAGGCTGCGCAGGCAGCTTGACCAGCAGTCGGTAGACCCGTCGGACCAGCCACGACGGCAGATAGCGGTGGCGTTCTTCGAGCCAGACCCGCGCCCGCCGATGGGGCCGGACCGTCCGCAGTGTGCGTTGGATGCTCTTCGTCGGGTGGTAGAAACCGGTGGGCTCCGATCGGTACAGCTCGATCCGGCACAGGTGCTTGGTGCTGATGAACCCGTACTGGTCGGGACTGACGAGCCGCACTGGGGCGCCGTGATCCGGCGTGAGCGCCTGCCCGTCGAGGGTGTCGACGAGTAGCACGTTGTCGGCGAGCGCGTCCTCCAGGGCGACGATCGAGCGGTAGCCGTCAAGCCCGACGAAGACGACGTACCTGACGCGCGCGCCCGCCGCGAGCGCCGGCTCGATGACAAGACCGTAGACGTCGGGGAAGGCCACGCCCTCCCATCTCAGTCCGACGGCTGACCAGCCGGCAACGCAGTGCAGGTGGGCCACCACCTCACGGCGGGGCATGTCGCCGAGCTCCGCCGGCGCGAGGGAGACATGGCGGGTGAGCTCACCAGCGAGCTCGATGGTCATGCCCTCGGGTGTCGCAGGGGGCGGGTGGGCCACGTCGGTTCCGAACCGGGGAAAACCGTGCACGGCGCGCTGGCCGGGTGGGAGCTTCACCAACCGCCTCCTGGATCCATACGGCTCCGTATGCATACGGTACGGTACGGATGAACGTGGCGTCAACCGAGGGAGCTCAACCGTGCCCGCCCCGACCCGCACCCCCCGCGAGAGCTGGATCCAGCAGGGCTTGCGAGCGTTGGCCTCCGGGGGGCCGGACGTGGTCCGCGTGGAATCCCTGGCCAAAGCCCTCGGCGTGACAAAGGGTGGCTTCTACTGGCACTTCCGCGACCGACAGGCTCTCCTGGACGCGATGCTTGGCGCCTGGGAAGAGACCCTCGTCGACCGAGCCATCGAGATCTCTGACCGCGGGGGCGGTTCCGGCCGAACCCGGCTTCGCCGCCTGTTCGCCGCTGCAGGCGAGGAGGGCATCCTCGACCTCGAGTTGTCGGTACGCGACTGGGCCCGACGCGACCCAGTGGTCGCCGAGCGAGTCACCCGCGTCGACAACCGCCGCTTGGCTTACCTGCGACCACTCTTCGCCGAATTCTGCGAGGACGCGGCCGATGTCGAAGGGCGCTGCCTGCTGGTGCTCACGCTCTTTGTCGGCGAGTCCCTCATCACCGCCACCCATGGGCGCCGCAGCCGTCCGTCGGTGACTGCAGCGGCCGTCCGGCACCTGCTGAGGTGACCGATGGGCAGCAACGGAAGAAGCCGAGGGCACCTGCCGTCGCATAAGCCCTTCCTACGATGAGTTTCGCCGGGCTGCGTGGTCAAATCGGGCAAGCACAGTGACGACATCGAGATGCATGCCCTCGAGCTGGCCGACGTGAAGGCCGTCAGCGATGATCGCGTGATCGTCCAGATCTATATAAGCCCAGGAAATAGGCCGGAAAGGGATGGTCATGGATCAGCCGACTGCGGAGAAGGCGCTCAAGGAGCTCGAGGTCCTGGTCGGTGAGTGGAGCCAGACGGCGACCCCGGCCAGCGGCGAGCCGTGGCCGGGTGAGGCCAAGAGCACCTTTGAATGGCTGGAGGGCGGCCAACTTCTGCTCGAGCGCTCCACCGTGGAGATGCCGGAGGCGCCCAACGACGTCTGTGTCTACGGCTGTGACGCCGCGAACGGCAGCTACTACCAGCTCTACACCGACGACCGGAACGTCTGCCGCGTGTACCAGATGAGCATCGGCAACGGCGAGTGGAAGCTGTGGCGCGAGGGCGAGCCTTTCAACCAACGCTTCACAGCGACCATCAGCGAGGACGGCAACAAAATCGAGGGCCGCTGGGAGTACGACGAGGGAGACGGCTGGAAGACCGACTTCGATCTGGTCTACAGCAGACTGCGGTAAGCGCCTGGTGGTGTGCATGGTCACCCGAGGCTGCATCTCTGTGTCAAGCCGTCCTGCCGCTCCCGGCAAATCTTGGGGAACCAACTGACAACCCAATCAGGCTCAAACCACCATGCCGGCGAAGGTTGTCGTCCGGCCGGACGCGGGCAAGTCACCCTCGAGGGGTGACGACGCAATCCTCAGCTGATGATTCACTGCAGACAAAGCTGGGTCCGGCGGTTGGGCAGCCCGGGTGACCCGTACTGGTGCGAGGCGAACGCTCGGAGAGCCACGATGACGATGACAATGCACTGCCAGACAGCGGCGGGACTTGGCCAATCGAAGGGCGCGGATCGGCGGGTAGACGCGGTTGCCGATGATTTGTCGGCACAGATGGGCCGCCACCGGGCTTGGCTGGCGTCATGAACACGACTACACAGCGGGAGCAGAAAGAACAAAGCGCAGCCGCGCCGTCGCCGTTCCCACCGATCGCGGACTATGCGTTTTTGTCCAACTGTCACACGGGCGCCTTGATCGCTCCGGATGGCGGGATCGGCTGGCTGTGTGTTCCGCGGTTCGACTCGGCCAGTGTGTTCGGCAGCGTGCTGGACCGTGAGGCCGGCTACTTCAGGCTCGGACCATTCGGGATCAACCATCCGACCTCCCGGGTCTACGAGGCCGGCACGAACGTCTTGTCCACGACATGGAAGACCCCGAGCGGCTGGGTCCTGGTGCGCGACGCGCTGACCATGGGTCCACGTCAAGGTGACGACGTGATCACTCCGCACACCCGACCGCCGGCCGACGACGATGCCGACCACCTGCTGGTCCGTACCGTCCGCTGCCTGGACGGCGCGGTGGAGATCGAGCTGGTCTGCGAACCGGCGTTCGACTATGGCCGGAGACCCGCCAACTGGACACTGGTCGACGGTGATCGGCATACCGCCGACGCCACCGGCGCCGGACAAACGCTCAGGCTACGCACCGATCTGGCTGTCGGTGTCGAGGGCAATCGGGTCCGCGCCCGGCATGTGCTCAGTGCCGGCGAGGAGTGCTACTGCGCCCTGTCGTGGACCGATGGCCTGACCGCACCGGGGGATGTCACCGAGGCCAGCCGCCGGATCGATGCCACCACCAGCTTTTGGCGCACCTGGCTCGACCGGGCCCGAGTGCCTGACCACCGCTGGCGCGACCCGATCCAACGCTCCGCGCTGGCCGTCAAGGGCCTCACCTACCTGCCGACCGGGGCCACGGTGGCCGCACTCACCACCTCCCTGCCCGAAACCCCCGGCGGTGAGCGCAACTGGGACTATCGCTACACCTGGATGCGGGACACCACCTTCACCCTGCAGGCGCTGCATTACCTGAACCTGGACTGGGAAGCCGACGAATTCATGCAGTTCGTCGCCGACCTCGAACCCAATCAGGACGGCGCCTTGCAGATCATGTACGGCATCGACGGCCGACGCGACCTCACCGAGTCCACCCGCGACGACCTGACCGGATATGCCGGCGCCCGACCGGTGCGCATCGGCAACGGCGCCTTCGATCAACGCCAAAACGACGTGTTCGGCGCCGTCTTGGACTCTGTCCTGCTGCACACCCGACGCAGCGCCCGGCTACCCCGACGGCTCTGGCCCATCGTCCAATCCCAGGCCGCATGCGCCACCGCCGTCTGGCGCGAACCCGACCAAGGTATCTGGGAAGCGCGCGGCGAACCGCAGCATTACGTTTCCTCCAAGTTGATGGGTTGGGTCGCGCTGGACCGCGGCTCGAAACTAGCGCACATCCGCGGCGATCAAGACCTGGCCGGCACCTGGGGCGCCACCGCTGCTGAGATCCAAGACGACATCCTCACCCACGGCCTCGACCAGCGAGGCGTCCTCCGGCAGCACTACGACACCGACGCGTTAGACGCCTCCACCTTGCTCGCCGCCATCTTCGGATTCCTCCCGCCCGACGACGAGCGGCTGCGGGCCAGCGTGCTCGCCATCGCCGACGAGCTAACAGAAAACGGCTTCGTGCTGCGCTACCGCACCGACGAAACCGACGACGGCCTCTCCGGCAAGGAAGGAACGTTCCTCATCTGCTCCTTCTGGCTGGTCTCCGCTCTCGCGATCATCGGCGAAGACCAGCAAGCCCGTGATCTGATGGAACGCCTGCTGCGCGTCGCCTCACCCCTCGGGCTCTTCGCCGAAGAATTCGACGTCGACACCGGCCGACACCTGGGCAATTTTCCCCAAGCCTTCTCCCACCTCGCACTCATCGAAGCCGCCGCCCGAATCATCGTCGCCGAACGACTAGCCGAATTCTCCTGACCGACCGGCTCGACGACGTCGATGTGAAAAGGGAAAACCCGGGCACTCGGGAAGCGGCGGGAGGGTCAATGAGGCGACGGCGAAGGGCCGGTGACAATCGTCGCGCTGGCCCCGCAGACCAATATCGCCATGCTCCTGCGTGATCACCTGGGCGAGGTCGCCACCGCCATCGGGCGGCTGATCTTCGTCGGCGGTCGTGTGGTCGAGCCAGAGCAACCCGAACCCGCGGAGTTCAACGTTGGCCATGACCCTGAGGCAGCGGCGATTGTTCTCGACTCGGGCCTGGCCATCACCATGTACGGACTGAATGTCTTCAACCAGGTGCTCGTCTCGTCCGCGGCGACAGATGCGCTGGCCGAACAGATGCATCCGGCGACCAAGTTGGCAGGTGAGCTGCTGCGCGTACGGCCCGGCCGCTTGATCGGGGACGCGGGTGCTGATTGTCTTGACCAACCCGGGGCTGTTCACCACCGAGCAGGCGCCGATCCGGATAGGACTTAGCGGCGCAGAACGCGGCTGGACTCTAAGAGATCCGGCCGCGCCGGCTATCGATGTGGTGACGGCGGTGGATGCAGTTCAGGCTGCGGTGACTTTCGCCAATGTTGTCCGCGCCGGAGCACCTCACTGACGGCCAACTCGCCCTGCTGGAAACGGACCGAGGTGGGAAAGATCAAGGTCAAATGATCGAGATGGTGCGGGTTGAACCGCACTAGTCCGAGACCCACACGTTGTCGAAGCCGCGCGCAATCAGTGCTGGTGCTCGGCGTGAAGCTTCGCGACCTGCGCGTGGACCTCTTCCATGTTGAGGCCCTTCACGGCATCGATAACCTGCTTCAGAGCAGGGCCTGGCAACGCGCCAGCCTGGTTGAAGACCAATACGCCTTCCCGGAAGGCCATCAGGGTCGGAATGCCTTCGATGTTGAGTGCTGCCGACAGCCCCTGATTCGCCTCGGTGTCAAGCTTCGCGAACGTGACGTCCCCGTACTCCTCCGAAGCCTTCTCATAGATCGGAGCGAACCTCTTACATGGTCCACACCAGTCAGCCCAGAAGTCCACCAACACGATGTCGTTCTTGGTGATGGTGTCCTCGAAGTCGTCGGCGGTGATGTTGATCGTCGGCATAGGTGCTGCTCCTCGGGTGGGCGGAAGATCTGGCGGGCTCCGGTGTGCACAACCAGCAGCGACATTCCCGTATTCCGGCCGTTACTTGATGGCCACGATCCTGCGCATCGGGATCGCCACCTCGACGACGTCACGCTTCTGTAGCCGGTCCTCGAGATATTCGATCGCCCTTTCGACCCGCGACCAACGCGTTTGCGGCAAGTAGAGGGCTGACATGACCAGTTCCGCGTCGGATCGGGTGCGGATTGAGAATCGATAGCGCTCGCGGGCGTCCTCGACGGCCGTCATCCCGTGCAGCTCCAGTATTTTGGCGAAGCCGGTCAGCTCCACCGGACCAGGGAACTGCGGCTTGGTGCGGAGTCGGGCGTTGATCCGCGTCAACACTCGGAGGTCGCGCGGACCGAGCGGGCGGATCGCCGGCGCGATTCCGGCCAGCACGCCGCCGGGCCGAAGCACCCGGGCGACTTCTTCAATCACCGTAGTCAGCGGCTGCATGACAACCAGGCCGATCGACGAGGTCACTACATCTACGGACGAATCGCGGAACGGCAGCCGAAGCCCGTCACCCCGTACCCACGGTCCTGGTCCTCGTCCGGCCGCCAGAGCCAGTTCATCCTCGGAAATGTCGAGACCGACGACCGTCCGTCCGGGGCGCGCCAGTTCCCGCGACATCGCTCCCGAGCCGCAGGCCAGGTCGACGACAGTGGTCGCGGATTCGGAAACCGCCCGAGCCAGCCATCGATAAGGGGAGTGGTCACCCGCCATCGCCTGAGAAAGCACCGCCTCGATGATTCCGGTGCGGTCGGCGTGGAACTCCGAAAGATATGCTCGCCAGTCCAGCTCTCTTCCTTCAGCGCGATCGGAGTTCATCGCGCCTCGTCGCCCTCCAACAGTGCCCGAACCACGTCCTGCCCGATTGTGCGCAGCAGCCGGCCCGCCATGATCAGCCGGCCAGCCACCGCCGAGACCAGGGCTGACATGCCGCGCAGCTCCTCGGCGTCCGGGATGCCCTCTTGGGTTGCCTGAGTCAGCGGATTGCATCCGTCCCTCCACGGCCGGCTCAGCTGATCCCAGGTCTTACCCCAGGCCTCGGATACCTCCGCTGCCGAGGGAACTCCGAAGAAATGGCCGACCGGAGCATGGTGGCGCAGCGCCACGATGGGCGAGTCGACGTAGAGCATGGCCAACCGGACTCGGGCATCAAGATCACGACGATGCTCCATCGGCAGGTTCCGTACGAACCTGCACGGATGGGGACACATGTCACCAGCTTCAGGGCGATCACCGATGGCAGTCGTATCGAGGTTTACGGCGCAGACGGCCAATGCGCTGCCCAGCCGGGAATGGAAACGATCAAGGTACGTCGTGTAACCGTCGAGATCCCCAGAGCAGGCGTTCAGTGCGCGTTTCGCGGTGCTGCGCGACGCGGAAGGGTGCGCGCAGCTAGGGTCGTCGGTCCCCCACTTGCTCCCTCCCAGGAAGGACGGCAAGCGCAGGGGGTCACCTCCATGGCCGAGGGTCGATTCCCAGGCGAGCAGCGGCAGATACTCCCCGATGAGATGCGCAGTCACCACGACTTGCAGCGGTTCACCGCGGGCCGCGCGAATCTCGAGCACCTCGAGCATCAGCTCGTAAAGCGGAATCAACGAACCCAACGCGCCGCGTTCGGGTTCCCTTGGCTGCTGCGGGAATGAGGATTCGGCCAGTCGCCCGGCCCATGGGGACTGGAAGCCGGTGGCGATGCTGGCGAAGTCCTCCGCGTCCAAATCAAGAACGCGCCGGGCCGCGGCAGCCAACTGCTGGGCGCGCAATAGTGCCGATTTGTTGGGCGTCACTGTCTCTGATCCGCACCTGGGACCCGACAGCTCGCCGTGCAGAGTGCGATCGAGCAACGTCGAGGCGGCGTCGTACCAGTTGCTCCGCACCAAGGCGCCGATCATCGAAGTCTCCGCGGCGTGGTCGGCGGTGTCCATGCCGCTCAGGTCAAACTCGCGACACGAACAAATGTGTAGAGGCCTCGGTGTCGATCTCACAAGTCGGCGACCCCTCCGCCGATAGCCTGATGCCGAGGCCGCCGATCTCGGCGCTGACCTTGGCGCCCGGAACGATGCCAGCGAGCTTCAGCGTGCCCATCATCTCGACGTCCTTTTGAATTTCCTCGCTCATACGCTCGATCACCACCCGGATCGGTGTTCCCGCGCCACGGCGAACGACATCCTGGAGTTGCTCATTGCCGTCGCGAAACGGTGCTTGGGCGCTTGATACACCGAGCTCGGCCAGCCCCGGAATGGGATTGCCGTACGGTGACTCGGTCGGCGCATGCAACAGATCGACAAGCCGTCGCTCGACGTCTTCGGAGATGACGTGCTCCCAACGGCAGGCCTCATCATGGACCTTCTCCCAGTCCAACCCGATGACGTCGATCAGCAACCGCTC
>Ga0126313_10000721_pt1 | contig 16201 bp, 19 predicted proteins | sample Plot105A_FD_89954 | JGI IMG/M metagenome (GOLD analysis project Ga0126313, IMG submission 89954) | Serpentine soil microbial communities from UC McLaughlin Reserve, CA, USA - Plot105A | ecosystem: Environmental > Terrestrial > Soil > Grasslands | place: USA: UC McLaughlin Reserve, Lake County...
CCCGCCGGTGGTGCTGCACATGCACCCGGTCCTCGATGTGGACGAGGAGCAGTTCTTCGAGTTTTGCCAGCTAAATAGGGACTGGCGCATCGAGCGTAACGCCGAGGGGGACCTTGAGATCATGCCACCAACCGGGGGAGAGACAGGCAACCGCAACGCCGCGATCGTAGCGCAACTATGGGCATGGGCACTCCGGGATGGCACGGGCCACGCTTTCGATTCCTCAACAGGATTCGTGCTGTCCAACGGCGCAACGCGCTCTCCAGACGCCGCGTGGGTGAGTCGCGAACAGTTGTCAGGGCTCACGACGGAGCAGAAACAGAGGTTCCTGCCCCTGTGTCCGGACGTCGTGGTCGAGTTGCGCTCGCCGACCGACTCCTTCGCAATCCTTCAGGAGAAGATGCAAGAGTACCTGAAAAACGGCGCGCGGCTTGGATGGTTGATCGACCCTGAATCGAAGCAGGTTCATGTCTACCGTCCGGACGAAACGGTGCGGGCTCTGGAGAATCCAGAGAGTATCTCCGGTGATCCCATTCTTCCAGGCTTCGTTCTTGGCCTGAAGCCCATCTGGCGACCAGGCTTCTAGTTGAAACCGAACCTCCCCCTCGTCATCGACGGTCACAACGACACGTTGCTCAACCTCCACCTCCCCGATCGCGGTGAGGGGCGCTCCTTCGTCGAGCGCACCGACCTCGGCCACATCGACCTGCTGCGTGCCCGCGAGGGTGGCTTTGGCGGAGGCTTTTTCGCCTGCTACACGCCAAACCCCGAAGTCGACGGTTGGAACGAGGAGTCGGCGCTTACGACCACCGAGAACGGTTACAAGGTCTCCAGTGCTCCGCCGCTCGACCCCGACTACGCCCAAAGCTTCGCCGATGAACTGGTGACGGGCTTGTATCGCCTCGAGAAGGACTCTGATGGATCGCTCCGGGTCGTGAGGACGGCTGACGAACTGGAAAGCTGTCTGCGCGAAGGAGTACTGGCGGCCATCCTGCACTTCGAGGGCGCCGAGAACCTAGGTCCTGACCCCCACGCGCTCAAAATTTACTACGAGGTGGGACTACGCTCGCTCGGGATGGTGTGGAGCCGGCCCAACGCCTACGCCGACGGCGTCCCATTCACGTTCCCTCATCTCCAGATACGGGGCCGGGCCTGACCGACGTCGGGCGGGAACTCGTCAGGGAGTGCAACCGTCTGGGCGTCCTGGCCGACCTCTCCCACATAAACGAGAAGGGTTTCTGGGACGTGGCGGGGCTCACGGAGGCCCCGCTCGTGGCGACCCACTCGAACGTCCACGCGCTCTGTCACGCGTCACGCAACCTCACGGATAGGCAACTCGACGCGATAAGGGACTCGGACGGGATGGTCGGCGTAAACTTCACCGTCACCTTCCTGCGCGGGGACGGCGGCGAGTCGGAAGACACCCCGCTTGAGACGGCTGTGCGGCACGTTGACTACCTCGTCGAGCGCGTCGGCATCGACAGGGTGGGGTTCGGCTCGGATTTCGACGGGGCGAAGGTCCCGGCGAAGATCGGGGCCGTGTCGGGCCTGCCCAACCTCCTCACGGCCCTGCGCGCCGCCGGCTACGACGACGCGTCGTTGGGGAAGCTCGCGCACGAGAACTGGGTCAGGGTGCTGCGGGCGACCTGGCAGGAGTAGGGTTTACGGGCCAAGTGGGAGTATCAGCGTGAACCTGGCTCCGCCCTTCTGGGCGTTCTCGGCGATGAGCTCGCCGCCCTGGGCGCGAGCGAGGTCGCGGGCGATGGCGAGGCCCAGGCCTGTACCGCCGCCTGAAGGTCCCCTGGTTCTGGCGGCGCTGTGAATGTCGGCCCTGTAGAAGCGCTCGAAGATGCGGTCCAGGCTTTCAGGTGAGATCCCTGGCCCCGTATCAGTGACGGTCGTCTCGATACGTTTGTCTGCGATGTGGCCCTCGACGGTTATGGTTCCTTCCGGTGGCGTGAGGCGGAGGGCGTTGTCCAGGAGGGCGGCGAGGATCTGGCCCGTGCGTTCCGCATCGCCACGCGCGGGGAGCTTGCCCGAGTGCTCTACCTCCAGGTTCTTGCCCTCGGCGACCGCGCGGGCGGCGAAGCGCTCCGAGGTCTCGGCGAGGACGAGGGCCAGGTCGAAAGGTTCGCAGGAGACGGCAACCTTCTCCGCGTCCAGGCGCGCCAGTAGAAGGAGGTCGGAGAGAACGGCGTTCATCCTGTCGGTCTCGCCGAGCAGGTCTTCGACGAGCTCGCGATTGTCTTGCGCGTTGGCCGGGTTACCCAGGCCGCGGGAGAGGACCTCGGCGTCGGCCCGGATCAGGGTGAGTGGTGTCTTGAGCTCGTGGGAGGCGTCGGCGATGAACGTCCTCTGTCTACCAAACGCCTCGGCAACCGGGCGCATCGCCCGCCGCGACATGAACAGGCCGCCGGCCGCCGCAAGCACAAGCGCCCCGAGACCCGTAAGAACGAGAACGAAGACCAGGCGTTCGACCGTATCCGACACCGCCTGACACGACTGGGCGGCCTGGGCGATCGCGACCACGCTTCCAAATTCCCCGTGCTTCTTTATGGGAATGGTCATCACCCGCACCGGTCCGCCCGGTCCCTGGACTGTCTCGCTCACCGTCTGCCTAGACTGTGCGGCCCTGCGCGCCGCGTTCGCGTAGGGGAGACCCAGGGAGAAGGATACCTCGTCTAGATCCCCGTAGGTAGAACCGTCGGGAAGAAGCACGATCACGGCCACGTCGTATCTGGTCGTCGCCTCGACGACGCCGTACTTGTCTTTGCCGCTCAACACGTTGTTTGCTTTGTCTTCGGCCTTCTGAAGCAGCAGGTCGTCCTGCTGCTCGCTGGCCCGCAGGTAGAAGCTGAGCACCACGACGACACCGAAGACGAGCAGGATAAAGGCCAGTATGCCAACGTAGCCCATCGTCAGTCGCTTCCGGATGTGATCGAACATCAGCGCGGTCCCGGCTGCGGCTCGAAGGTGTAGCCGACGCCGCGGACGGTTCGGATGTGGGAGGCGTCGCCGTCGCGGTCGAGCTTCTTGCGCAGGTAGGAGACGTAGAGGTCGACGACGTTGGCGTAGACTTCGGGCGAGCCGCCCCACACGGTGTCGAGCAGAACCGAACGTGTAAAGACTTGCCCAGGCCGCTGCAGCAATGTGGCGAGCAGCGCGAACTCCCTCGCCGTCAGGTCAACGGCCTCTCCCCCGTGGCGGACAACGTGGCGCACGGGGTCGAGGGTTACGTCACCAGCTTTGAGGACCGCTCCCTCCTTCTCCTCCCCCCAAGGGCGACGGGTGAGGGCCCGTACTCTCGCGAGCAGTTCGGGGAAGGCGAAAGGCTTCGGAAGGTAGTCGTCGGCGCCCGCGTCGAGGCCTTCCACGCGGTCCTCGATCTGGTCGCGGGCCGTCAGCATGATCGCCGGTGTGCCAACTTCGGCCGCCCTGAGCCTCTTCACCAACTGAATGCCGCTCATCTCGGGGAGCATCCAGTCCACGATCAGGAGGTCGAACTCGTCTGCCAGGGCACGCACGAGCGCCTGACGGCCGTTGGCTTCCGTCTCGACCGCGTAGCCCTCCTCGCTAAGGACACGCGAGATCAGACGCGCCAGCCTCGCTTCGTCCTCTATCACCAGTATCCGCATAACCTTTTTATTATCGCCCCTGTGCGGCGGCCCCGCCCTCCGCGTGACCATTCCTGTGAAAACCCTCATGAAGTGCAAAGGCTCCTCACAGATAGGAAATGCAGACTGTGGGTGATCACATACCAGGAGGAGAGATGGCGACTTATAGGACAACCCACACGGAAGCGGAGGCCCCGCGGCTCCTCGCCGCCTACATGGCGCGCATAGGACGGGGTGAGCTGTTGAGCCACAAGGAGGAGGTGGAGCTGGGTAGCAAGGCCCGCTTCGGCGACCGCGGCGCCCGCCGGCGGCTCGTCGAGAAGAACCTCAGGCTAACCGTCTCGGTGGCCAAGAAGTACCGCGGCCAGGGTCTTCCCTTCGAAGACCTTATCCAGGAGGGCAACATCGGGCTGATGAAAGCGGTAGACAAGGTCGACCCGGAGAGGGGCAACCGCTTCTCGACGTACGCGACGTGGTGGATCAGGCAGTCCATCCAACGCGCCATCGGGGACAAGGGGCGCGAGATCCGTCTCCCCGCCCACATGAACGAGAAGCTCCGCAAAGTCCGCAAAGCGCAGGGCGAACTGATTGCGGAGCTCCACCGCGAACCGACCGTGGGGGAGACCGCGTCCCATCTAGGATGGGAGGCCGGCAAAGTCAGGACGGTGCTCGAGGCCATACCCGACGTCTCGAGCCTGGACCGGCCCCTTGGCCCCGAGTCCAGCGCCCACAGGCTGGGAGATTACGTGGAAGAACACGAACCCGAGGACCTCAGGGAGAGCCTCAAGCTCCGGGAGGCTATGAGGCAGCTGTCCGAGCGCGAGCGCGACGTGCTGGTGAACCGCTACGGCCTCGACAGGGGCAAGAAAGTAACCGTACGGGAACTCTCGGCGAAGCTCGGCATCTCAGAGAAAGCCGTCAGGCGGGTTCAACACAGGGCCGAACAGTTGCTGAGGACGCTACTTGAGTCGGGGCCGTGCGGCGGTGGCTTGGGGGAGGTGACCGCATGAGGAGGCACAGTTTGCAGCGTTCCTACCTGGTGCCACTTACGTTCCTGATCGTGCTTGCTTTCGTGCTCGGCGTCGTCTACCTCGACCCAGGTACGGGCAATACTCAGACCGCAGAGCCGATCAAGGCCGCCCCTGAAAGTATCCTGGCAGACGAACCCGTGGCCAAAGTAGCCTCCGTGCTCAGCCCTTCCGTCGTGCAGATCAACGTCTCAGGAGTCCAGCAGACGCCTTACGGGGCGCAGAAGGAAGAGGGAATAGGGAGCGGTGTGATCTACCGTTCGGACGGCTACATCATCACTAACAACCACGTCGTAGAGGGCTCGCGCAACGTGGAGGTCGCCTTCGCGGACGGTTCCACGGAACAGGGACAGGTAGTCGGCACGGACCCGACCACGGACATCGCGGTCGTCAAGGTGGATCGCAACGACCTCCCGGCCGCGAGCTTCGCAAGTGGGGACCCCATAGTGGGACAGGCGGCGGTCGCTGTCGGCAGTCCTTCCGGTTTCGAGTCTACCGTTACGTCGGGCATCGTCAGCGGCACGGGGCGCGAGGTTCCGGCCCAGATCTCGGGCGGGCAGCAGGAAAGTTCGCTGGTGGACCTGATCCAGACCGACGCGGCCATCTCCCCGGGCAACTCCGGCGGCGCCCTCGCGAACCGCGACGGCCAGGTCATCGGCATCAACGTCGCCTATCTGCCACCCAGCGAAACCGGCGCCGAGAACATCGGCTTCGCCATACCGTCTGGGGCGGCCACCTCCGTGGCGGACCAGATAATCGACAACGGCAAAGCTGTCCACCCTTACCTCGGCGTCTACCTCTCCGATTTGACCCAGGAGACCGCGAAGAGGTTCGGAAGCTCGGCAGATATGGGGGCGCTGATCGAAAAGGTCGAGCCCGGCGGTCCCGCAGACCAAGCAGGGATAAGGCGCGGCGACATCGTGATCGCCGCTGGCAACGACGAGGTCCAGAGCTCGGGAGACGTGATCTCCGCCCTGCGCGACTACCAACCAGGCGACACAGTAGAACTGACCGTCCTGAGAAACGGCCAGAAGGACGGGCTCCAGGTGAACCTGGCCGAAAGCCCCCAATAGAAAGATACGTAAGATATGATGCGGCGTCCAGCGACTAGGCTGTGTGGGTGAACAACGCGAACCCCGCACACGCCCCCGGTCATCAAAAAAGAGAGCGCCCCGCTTGTGGGGCGCTCTCTGCGTGTTCCTGCTGCTCGGGCTCGCCGCGGTAGCGGCCGCGCTCACTCCATCACGCGAACCCGTCCCTTCCGGTCCAGCCGAAGCGGTGTTCTGTTCCCTCTGCCAGAACGTTTCGGAGGCTCGTACGAGAATGACTGGGGCGAGGCGCGGGTGTAGGGCGAGTACGTAGGCACGGACGTGTTTGCTCCGGAAGGCGCCCGGGTCTACTCCGTCACCGACGGTACGGTTGTCAGGGCCCGCGGCTCGGATGAGAATTGGTGGAGTTCTCTGGGCGGCTACACGCTCATGGTGGAGGCCGCTTACGACGCCGGACCCATAAGGCGCGGCGACCTGCTGTACTACGCCCATTTGAAGGCCAGGAGTGGTTTGAAACCTGGCGCTCCTGTCGAGGCGGGAGAGAAGATCGGGGAGGTCGGTTCTACCGGGCAGGGACCCGATGGAACGCAGGGACGCTTCAAGCCGCACCTGCACCTTGGCTGGTACGAGGGGGGTTGGCTGGGTAACGATCGTGCCGCCAGCGGTGCTATGAACCCTTATCCGTTGTTGCGCTGGCTCGGTGGGGACGCCGGGACGTTGCGTCCGGCGTCGCTGCTGGTGCAAACTGGGGGATAAAGAACGAGCCGAGGAGGGGACGTCATTACTGCGGGCGGCGGGCGGGAGAATGATACTGGAAGGATAGAGGCCTTCTCGGATGGGGTGTTCGCCATCGCGATCACGCTCCTCATCATAGAGATAGGGGTCCCCCACGTCGGGGAATTGGGATCTCTCTTTGGGGAGCTCCTACATTTGTGGCCTTCGTATCTGGGGTACGCCATCAGCTTCCTCGTCATCGGAACCGTATGGGCGAACCACCACAACCGATTCCGCCTGATCTCATGCTCCGACCACATCCTGCTCTTCGTGAACATCCTGTTCCTGATGTGCGTGGCCTTTCTTCCATTCCCCACGGCCTTGCTCGCCGAATACATCCGCGACGAGGCGCACCGCACCACCGCCGTCGCCGTGTACAGCGGCACACTGGCCGTGACCGCCGTATTCTTCACTCTGCTCTGGCTCTACGCCGCCGCCAATTACCGCCTCATAGACCAGAGCGTTGACCCCGTCCTGCTACGCGCCATGACGCGACGCTACGTCCTTGGCATGCTCCTCTACATCGTTGCCTTCGCGCTCGCCTTCGTCAGCCCGGCCGCAAGCCTGGTGCTTATCGTGATCCTCGCCCTGATCTTCGTCTTACCCGAACCTAACGGTTCCAATAGTGCCCGCCAGCACTTCTTCGAAGGGTGAACCGCGAGACCCGAGAACCCTCGCATAGGTTAGAAAAGGGAGGCAAGAACGTGCGGCGTTCGAAGGAATTAAGGGACGCGATGGTACGCTTCTGTGAGAGGCTCTCGGCGGGCGACGTGGCTAGCTTCGATGAGAGCTGGTCTCCCAAGAAGCGGCTACCCTCGCGATCGGCAGCGTACCGGGACAGTGGCTCACTGAACGGGACGGCTTGAGGGGCCCCTTCGAAGCCGAAGGGATGCGCCTGGAGGCCAAGGATCCGGTCGGCTACGAGCAGGGCCCTCTGGGCTGGGTCGTCGACCAGCCGGCCTTCGTCTTTCCGGCTGGTTCGGTCATGCAGAGTCGGCTGACGGCCCTCATGCCCCGGGAAGATGGTCGGTGGAAGATGGTTCACCTGCACCACTCCGTCGGTGTGCCCGAAGAGGAGGTGGTCGAGCTACAACGGAGATGGACGGGCCAAGGGTTCACCGAGACGCGCTAACATCGGAGAACGCTACTTCCGGGACCGTCCGAAAAGGGGTCCGAGCGACACCCGGAGTTTCAAACGGGCGAGTGGCACACCCTATTTCCTGCGCGCCAAATACACGCCGCAGAGGATAACCGCGGCGCCGATGAGTTGCCCTGCGCCGAAGTCTTCGCCGAGCAGGATGATGCCCGTGATTACGCCGGTGAGGGTGATGAGGTACTGGTAGATCAGGACCCGGTTCGCCCCTACGTGCGAGACTCCCCACCCCCACGCGGCGAACCCGAAGGCCGAGGAACAGAGCGCCGAGTAGGCCGCCGCCCCCCACGTGAGACCGTCCAGCGGACCGATGTCGAAGCCACCAGGTTCTAAGGCAGCGAGCGGGAAAGCTGCGAGGCCGCCCAGGGTCATGGCGTAGGCGGCGAGCGCCAGGGGCGAGTAGCGTTCCAGCAGCGAGATGGTGAAGACGGTGTAGGAGCCCCAGAACACGGCCGCGACGAGTATCAGGGCGTCCCCGACGAGGCTCGTGCCCGCGAACTCCAACCCGCCGTAGACGATGAAGCCGACCCCGAAGAGCGAGAGGCCTATACCGAGGACGCCTGCAAACCTCGGTCGCTCCAGGCCGAGCACGAACCCGAGGAGCATTCCCCAGACGGGCGCCGTAGAGTAGACAAGGGCCGTGTTGGCGGCCGTCGTCATGCTGACGCCCAGGGTGAAGACCGTCTGGGTCAACGTTATGCCGACTATACCGAGGCCGAGCACGGGGAGGAAGTCCTCGCGGCGCAGCAGGTTTTCCTTTCCCAGGAACGGCACGAGGAGGAGGAGCAGGAGGCCGGCAAGGGTGAAGCGAGTCGCGGCGAACAGGATCGGCGGCACGCTGTCGACGACTACCTTGACCGCGGTGAAGTTGGTCCCGAAGACGAAGACCGTCAGGAGCAGCGCGGCCTCGACCGCCGGCGAGGCACGCCGCTTCGGTTCCCCTCCCGCGGTCACAGGTTAGCGGACGAAGTCTGTGTCCGCGCTAAGGTTCTTTATATAGGCGGAGATTACACGGGCGCAGTTCTCGACGTCTTGCGTGTCGACGACCTCGTTGGGGGAGTGCATGTAGCGGTTCGGGCACGAGACGAGCCCGGTTGCTATGCCGGCGCGCGTGAACTGTATGGCGTCCGCGTCGGTCCCCGTGGTGCGCGAGTCGGCCTCCAGCGTGTAAGGGATGTTCTCGTTCTCGGCGGCCGAGATCAGGCCTTCCGAAAGGATGGGCGAGATGTTCGTCGCCCGCTTGATAACGGGGCCGCTGCCTAGAGAGTGGTCCCCGTGCTCGTTCTTGGAGACACCGGGGGTGTCCGTCGCGTGCGTCACGTCGACGGCGATGGCCGCATCCGGGTCGAGACCGTAGGCGGCCCCGCGCGCCCCGTAGAGACCTATCTCCTCCTGCACGCAGGCCACGGCGACGACCTCGGTACCTATGTTCTCCTCTTCGAATAGCAGCCTGATGGCTTCGAGGACCACGAAGGCACCCATGCGATTGTCCACGGATCGGGAGGCTATGCGCCCGTTCGGCAGCTCCACGAGGTCCTGGTCGATGACCCCGACGTCCCCGACACGGACCATGCCCTTCGCCTCGTCGGCGTCTTTGGCGCCGATGTCGATCCAGAGGTTCTTTATCTCGGAGACCTTCTTGCGCTCGTCGGGCTCCATGACGTGGATAGCCTTCTTGCCGATCACGCCGGTAATTTCACCGCTGCTGGTGAGCAGTTTGATGCGCTGTCCCACGAGAACCTGCGAGTCCCAGCCGCCCACGCTGGTAAAACGGAGCAAGCCGCTATCCTCGATGTGGGTGACCATCACCCCGATCTCGTCGATGTGCCCGGCGAGCATGACCTTCGGCGAGCCGCCCGAACCTATCGTGGCAAACGAGTTCCCCATCCTGTCGCCGCCGACCTCGGCGAATTTTTCGGCCTCCTCCCTCCATACCCTGGCGGCGGCCTCCTCATACCCGCTCGGTCCCGGAGTCGAGAGCAGCCGCTTCAAGAAGTCGTACGATGCGTCCCTCATGCTGATCCTTTCTATGACAAAAGAGAATCCATGGAAGCGCCCATCGGCGCCCCTGTCAGGTTATCCGAAGCTGGAGTATATCGCTCCCGAGGGGACGCCGGTCCCTGCCGATGGTCCGGTGGGGAATCCCCACCCCGAACGGCTCCGGGAACGGGTTGGGATCGAGGCTAAGCGTCCGGCCATCTTCCCACACGATGTCGAAGCGCGTCCCCTCGAACTCGAAGCCCCCTGGGTACGGCGGTGGGTCCTCGTCCCCACCCGGCTCGTTCAGGCACAAGAACAGCGAGATCCCATCGCAGAGCCGCAGAAAGCGGAAGTTCCGCTCCAGATTCTCGAGTTCTTCGCCCGTCATCCCTTCCTTGAGCCTGGCCTGACGCTCGAACTCGCCATCACGAAACTCGATCTCCTCTGGGCGCTCGGCGTCGAGCAGGAAGCGGGCGTAGTGCATGCTACACAGGCATCCCGCGTAAGGATCATGGTCCTCTACCTGGTCTATCCCCCACTTCTGCGCCGGCAGTTTGAGATGCAAGGGATAATCCATAAATGAATAGGGCCTATCCTTCGCCTCGTTCCACAGCACCTCCCTGTCGGGCTCGCGCCATGCGAGGTCGTGGTTGACGATGGCATACACCGTAGACTCGAAAGGTCTAGGTTCCTCCCCCCACCTTCGCGCGAGCTCGCCCGCCATCAGGGCATGTTCGTGTTGCCCGAAGAGCAAAAAATAATCCTGCCGCCCGCGAACGATCATGGGCCAAGCTTATCAGCCGGCCAGCATTTCAGCACCTCGGCCGGCTAGCGAGTACCTGCCTGCAACGCTCCTATAGGCAAGCGGGCTCCCTGGCAAACGATGCTGGGCTTCTCTACAGCACAGTCCGAGCAGCGCGGGCTGCCAAGAAAGCCGGAATGCCGAAGTGTGACCGACTACAACGCTCTACAAGAACGCTCTACAAAACTGGCCGTCGGTCCACGGCGAGCGGGGACAGGAGTCCTGGATCTTTGAGAAAAGCATCTTGCGTCTCGTCGAACTGGTCCGCTGGTACCGTGGCTAGAGCGAGGGCGAAGCCCTGCGAGAAATGCGTTTCCCACTCTTCGGCAAAATCTATGGGGAGGCCCATCGCGAGGAGCTTGTTCTGGAGGTGAGGGCGGCGACGGTAGAGGATGAGACCGACGATGGCTGCGAAGGTCAGGACCGCCTGCACGGCGATACCGGTCGGCAGATGCACGGCTGCCATAAGAACGCTCACGGCCGTCACGCCGAGGTAGGTGCTCGCGAACTCGAACCACTGCGCCCGCGAGAGACTCGACTCGACCCTGCGCGTCCTTACCTCGGGAAGGGTCACGCGCACCAGCCGCTCGTCCTTACGCCTCAAGAGCACGAGGAGCGAGTCGGCAGGCAGACCCGAATTTTCCAGCCGCTCGTCGAGAGCCTTCAGCGACCGCAAGTCAGGCGCAACGGCCCCTACCGTGTAATAACGCGAAATACTCACTGCATGCCGAGTTTATCAACGTTGCGATCCAAGGTTGCGAGTGTATTAACCAAAGAGGGCGATCGGCCACACCAACCTGAAATGCTGAAGTGCGCGGGTTGCGTGCAGGGCTTCTCGCGAACAGCCCCCAAGCGCAGCCCGCCCTAAGCAAGCCTGGTGACCAGGACCGCTGCCAGGGCCAGCATCGTCACCCCGGAGCCGCGCTGCATCCAGAGCCTCGCCGGCGCTGTGAGCCGCTTCTGGAGCGCCGAGGCGCCGAAGCCCACCATGAGGAACCACACCCACGAGGCCGCTATCACACCCAGGGCGAACTCGATGCGGTTCTTGGCAGTCTGGGCCGCTATGGCCCCCCAAGGACGCACCATCTCCAGGACGGCGTGGGGGTTGAACAAGGAGACCCCAACCGTCTGGGCGATCATGGGAAAGAGACGGCCCACGCTATTGACCTCTTCGGCCTCTGCCTCAGGCGGTGACCGGAAGGCGAGGACGCCGAAGATCGCCAGGAAGGCTATGGCGATGAGCAGCCCGGGGACCCATTCGTCGGCGTCGGCCACGAGCACCGATGCCCCAGCGGCCCCCGCTTCGATGAGCAGTGTGTCGCACAGGGTCGCTGTGACTATCCCGAAGAGGACGCGCGGGTAGCCGAAGCGCAAGCCCTGGTTCATCACCACGAAGCTCTGCACCCCAACGGGGAAGGCCGTAGCAAGCCCGAAGAGCAGCCCGAAGAGGGAGACGATCACGCCGCTGCCCCCTTCTGTCCCTTGGATAGCGAGGCGTCGCGCGCCAGTTCGACCTTCCTGATGGACTCTGGTCTCAGGTGTCGCTCGACGACGCCTATGGCGACCTCGGGGTCGAAGTCCTTGCAGGAGAAGACGTCGAGGTAGGCGTCACCGCTCGCGTCACAGAAGTGGCCGGTTACCGCGGAGGTCTCGATGAGCTGCACCAGAGATTAGCCGGCGGCCTCAAGCAGGTACGTCGCGAAGTGCGCGAGGACGGGCCCCCGTAGGCCACCATGCCGATTGAGGCGATCAGATCCTCGGAGAAGGCCCTGATGGCATCCGCGCTCCGTACGGCCTCCCGGTCGCACGACGAACAATCCAACATTAATTGCTTACCCCACATATGCTCATCTCCTCTCTATAGCTTGTTCCCACAAGAAGGCCGAAGTCCTACACCCTGCCCCGTATCAGGCGGTCGAGGTCGCCCCAGTGCTCCAGCGCCCGCAGCCGTTCTTGCCGCCAACCAGTCGCCCCTCGAGAAAGGCGAGTGGCACCGCCGGCCTGCCCGTGTTCTCGATCAGGCTAACGCGCAACCCTTCGTCACCTTCAAGGTCTACTTCTTCGAAGGCGTAGCCTCCGCGCTCGAGGAGGCGCCTGGCCCGTCGGCAAGAACGGCTGCGGGCGCTGGCGTAAAGTACGATCTCTTCCTGGTGCATCATCGCCTCCGCCTAACCTGTGTGTCCGGCCCTGCGCAGCAGCGGCCGCGAGCTCTCGAGGCGAAGGCGGCCAGCCGTTCATTGGAGCGAGGCTGGCGGTCCTTCCGAAGCCACCTCCCCAGGCGCAACACCCGCACCTCGCGCCTGATTCCCTCGGTGCGCTCTCCGATCACGTACCGCTCGAAATCCGCGAAGTAGTTCACGTCTCTCTCCTTTCGCCTCCACCGTTACACGCAGAACTATGGCGCTCGGGCATCGGAGAGAGATCGGCCAACTGGCCCATTGGGGATGCCCATATTGCCAGCGAAGGGAATGGGCGTTCATGCCCACAAGAAGCGGCTCAGTGGCAAAGAGGTCAGATAAGGTCGTGATCCGGGGCGAGTAGCATCTCACCAGGCCCTCCCGCGCGGGCGGAGAATATGCTGGTGGGCTCCTCTAGGCCAAGAGATCGGCGACGGCCAGCACGACCGCGGACGTCATCGTTCCAATAAAGACCCCGGCGAGGACATCGAAGGTAAAGTGGACCCCGAGATAGACGCGGGAGAGGACGACGAGCAATCCAGCCAGGACGAGGACGGGGGCGAAAGGCGGGTAGAGGACCGAGAGGGTAATGGCCCCCGCGGCGGCGGTCGCCGAGTGGCCAGAGGGGAAGGAACTCGATGAGGGCGTCTTTATCAGGGGGGCTATCTCCGTGTCCCAGAGAAACGGGCGGGTACGGTTGAAGAGATACTTCGTGCCCTCGGCTAAGGACCACGAGGCGGCGATGGCGATCCACGGGATCAGGAGCCGCAGAGGCTCGAGGCCCGTGAGCAGGAACCCCAACGCGGCCAGAAAACCCCACAGGGCACCAGCCGACCCCGCGATGGTGAAGGCGCGCATCACCGACGTAAGCGGCCCCCACTTCACGCCGAATATCGCCCGGAACAGAGCCCGGTCGAGGTCCCTAATCCTGCGCGCGATGCCCTTCAAGTTCCTCCCGCCACGTATGCTCCGGCGGCTATTGTAGACCAGAGACCGGCCCAAGTACGGTGCTTCTTCCCGACGATAGTGATGACCTTCCCTACCACGCCCGTTTTCTAAAGTAGAATGGGAAGGACGTTTTGGACACGCATTTCAGAACCGGGAGTCGATATCATGGAAAAGCAGCTCATCGAGAAGGTTATAGACGAGGCCAGGACCGAAGAGGCGAACCTGGTGATCTGGGACCGCCGCGACACCTTCACCGTAGAATCGGACGACACCGGGAAGATAGAAACCAACGACGATCACCTGCGCATCCCCATGCAGGACGGCAAGGCCGTCGTCTACATCGAGTACGATTACATCTACAAGCTCGTCACCGAGAAGGAGCGCTCCGCCCGCACCGGCGTCCGCGCCGGTTTCGGAGCCGCCGGGAGCTAGTCAGCGTCTCAGCCCTTCAGGTTGCGCGTGCAGGATGTGACCAGCGCTCGTAAGAAATAGCGTCCCTGCGGCGTTTCGGTCCGCCGCCACGAGCACGACCATCCGAAGTGAAGCTGACGTGCAGAGGTGCTTACCAGCTACGGTCGAGGCGTCGCCTCGATCGTCTGCTGCCCATCTTCGCCGACAATGATGGCGGCGCGGGCTATGCCGACGAAGAGGCCGCATTCCAGGCCGCCTGGGATTTTCTTGATCTCGGTTTCTAGCGAGGCGGGGTCGGGGATGGAATCGAAGGTGCAGTCGGCCGTGTAGTGGCCGCCGTCGGTGACGAAGGGGCGGCCTGGCTCTGATTGGTCCATCCTGAGTTCCGGCTCGCACCCGAGGGAGGCCAGGGCTTCTAAGGTGACCTCCCAGCCGAAGGTGTCGATCTCGACCGGCAGGGGGCCTGCGCCGAGGGTGTCGACCGTCTTGGATGAGTCGGCGACCACGATCAGGCCCTCCCCGCTGGAGGAGGCGACGATCTTCTCCCTAAGGAGGGCGCCCCCGCGGCCTTTGATGAGGGCGAGACCGGGGGCGACTTCGTCGGTGCCGTCTATGGTGAGGTGCGGGCGGGCTTCGGAGAGCGTGGCCAGAGGTATGCTGAGCTCGTTGGCGAGGGCCGTGGTTTTGGTCGAGGTGGGGACGCCCCTGAGATTTCTCAGCTCCCCGGAAACGACAAGCTCCCCGATCCTGCGCACCGCGAAGGTCGCCGTCGAGCCCGTCCCAAGTCCCACCACCATTCCGCTCTCAACGTAACGCTCTACCGCGGCGTTTGCGGCCTCGCGCTTGAACTCATCGTTCGACAACCCCTACATCCCTTCCGGACGGGTACCGACCGTAACTTCGATGTGACGCTCCTTCTCGCCCGGGGTCACGACGCCCAGCCCCAGCTTGTCGCCGGGCTTGACCGAGTTGACGACCTCTATCACGTCGTCCGAAGTGGAGACGTGGTCACCTTCGACCTCTGTTATCACGTCCCCGAGGGGCACGCCTATGCCTTCGATCCTCTCCAGTTCTCCGCCGCGAACGCCGGCCTTGTCCGCAGGGCCTCCGGGCGTCACCTTGCGGACTATCGCCCCGTTGGCGGGGAAACCGTACTCCTCCTTCAGCTCGTCATCGGAGAGACCGGTGTAGGCTGAGAGCTCGTCTATGCCGAGCTGGAACATTGAAACCCCGATAAAGCCGTGCACCACCTTCCCATCGGTAATGAGCTGCGTCACCACGCCCTTGACGGTGTTGATCGGGACGGCGAAACCGACCCCTTCGAAGCCCCCCGACTCGGAGGCGATCTGGGCGTTCACCCCTATGACCGTGCCCCGCGAGTCGAGCAGCGGCCCGCCCGAATTGCCCGGGTTTATGGCCGCATCGGTCTGGACGGCGTCGTTTATGGTGTAGCCGTTCGGGGCGTCGATGGGACGGCCAACGCCGCTCACGATCCCGGTGGTAACGCTGATCCCGACGTTCAAAGGGTTGCCGATGGCGATGACCGGCTCCCCGACGCCCACGGAGCCCGAGTTACCGAGCGTGAGCGGCTCAAGCGCCTCCCGCGGCGCGTCCACCTGTATGACGGCGACGTCCGTGGAAGGGTCCTGCCCGACGACCTCTGCCGCCCTGCGCGTGCCGTCCGCGAACCTGACGGAGATGTCTTCCGCGGCCTCGGCCACGTGCTGGTTGGTCACTATGTGTCCGGCCTCATCCACCACGAACCCGGAGCCGCCCGCGGGCCCGCCCTCGGACGTGGCGGCCACGTCGACGCTCACCACGCCAAGACCGTCGCGCGCGTAGACCTCGTGCACCGAGGAACCGTCGTCCGAAACCGTGCTGCTCGACGGGCCTTGCGGAGGCGCGACCTCCTTTATGGTCACGTTATCCGACTTCTCCCCCAAGCCGTACACCCCGACGACGAGAAAGAGCGCGGTGATGAGACCGCCGATGATCGCGGATACGAGCGATACGAGTGCGGTTCTCAGGTTCTCTCCTTGCTCAATATTCTTCCCTTACGCTGGCCTGCTGCTCAGCTCGGTCACGTCCCACCCGTCTATCTTCCACCGACCGTCCTCTTGCACGAGGTACCAGGTTCCCTCATTGTTCTGGACCTCCTCATCCAACGTGGCCCGGGTCTCGCCCGTTACGGTCGCCGTGTCGCCAGACACCTCGGCGCTCGGGCCCACTATGAACACCACGCTCTCCACCTTGTCGAACGTGCCC
>Ga0126313_10000722_pt1 | contig 16196 bp, 12 predicted proteins | sample Plot105A_FD_89954 | JGI IMG/M metagenome (GOLD analysis project Ga0126313, IMG submission 89954) | Serpentine soil microbial communities from UC McLaughlin Reserve, CA, USA - Plot105A | ecosystem: Environmental > Terrestrial > Soil > Grasslands | place: USA: UC McLaughlin Reserve, Lake County...
GGGAGGCCTGAAATGGCTCGGATGACGCGTGGGCAATTGCTCAAGTACGGCGCGGCAGGGGGCGCAGTCCTGTTCCTGCCGCTCCGAGTCCGCTTGCCGCAGGCGCTCGCGCAGGTGCCGGGCGGGACGCTCCCGCCGGGGAGCATTCCGAAGTACGTCACCCCGCTCGTGATCCCGCCGGCGATGCCGCGCACGGCCAAGATGCCGGTGCGAGGGGGGAAGAACGTCGAGTACTACGAGGTCGCGGTGCGCCAGTTTCCGCAGCACATCCTCCCGGAGAGCTTGGGGCTCGAGCAGACGACGGTCTGGAGCTACGGCTCGGTCAACCACCCGGGCAGCTTCAACTATCCCGCCTTCACAGTCGAGGCGACGTGGCGAAAGCCCGTACGGGTCAAGTGGATCAACGACCTCGTCGACGCACACGGGCACTACCTGCCGCATCTGCTGCCGGTCGACCAGACTGTGCACTGGGCGAACCCGCCGGGTGGCAACGGCGACAGGGACGGGCACGGGACGGATCCGACCCCATACACGGGGCCCGTCCCGATCGTCACCCATCTGCACGGCGGCCACTCGAACGAGGAGAGCGACGGCTACGCCGAGGCCTGGTACTTGCCGGCGGCGAACAACATCCCGTCGGGCTACGCCCGCGTCGGCTCCTTCTACGACACGTTCCGGTCGAAGGCCGAGGGGCTGCTCGGGCAGCCGTGGACGCTCGGAAGCGCGGTTTTCGAATACGACAACGACCAGCGGGCGGCGACGATGTGGTACCACGACCACACGCTCGGGATGACCCGCTCGAACGTCTACGCGGGGCCAGCCGGTTTCTACCTCCTCCGCGGCGGCCCCAGCGACGCGGTCGGAGGCAGGCTTCCCGGGCCCGCCCCGTCGCTCGGCGATCGGCCCGGCACCCGCTACTACGAGATCCCGATCGCGATCCAGGACCGCTCGTTCAACGCCGACGGCTCGCTCTTTTACCCGGACAACCGGGCCTTCTTTGAGGGCCTCGACCCGGCGCAGCTGCAGATTCCGTTCATCCCCGACGATGCCTGCGGCGGTCCGAGCGACATCTCGCCGATCTTCAACCCGGAGTTCTTCGGCAACACGATGGTGGTCAACGGCAAGACGTGGCCGTTCCTCGAGGTCGAGCAGCGCCGCTACCGCTTCCGCTTCCTCAACGGCTGCAACTCGCGCTTCCTCCTGCTCGAGCTGAGCAACGAGCTGCCCTTCTGGCAGATCGGCACGGAGGGCGGTTTCCTGCCCGCTCCGCTCGAGGTCGAGCGGCTGCTGCTGGGGCCGGCGGAGCGCGCCGACGTGATTGTCGACTTCACGAACGTGGGCGTCGGGACGGAGATCATTCTGAAGAACCTCGGCCCCGACGAGCCGTTCGGCGGAGGCGAGCCTCCCGGCGACTTCGACCAGGCCGACCCCGAGACGACCGGGCAGGTGATGCAGTTCCGCGTCGTCCCGGCAACCGGCCCGGACACGAGCACGCCGCCCGACCGGCTCGTTCTGCCCAGGATTGGACCCCTCCCCGTGGCAACGACCACGCGCCAGGTGTCGCTGAACGAGGTCGACTCGGAGACCGTCCTCGTCTCCACCGACGCCGACGGGAACGTCGTCCTCGACTGTGAGAACGGGGAGCCGTTCGGGCCGAAGGAAGCGCTGCTCGGCACGCTCGCGGGCGGAGCAGGCGTTCCGCTCGGCTGGGACGACGCGATCACGGAGAACCCGGCCGTGGGCGCGACCGAGGTCTGGGAGATGCACAACTTCACGGAGGACGCGCACCCGATCCACATCCACGAGATCCTGTTCGAGGTCGTCAACCGGGAGGAGATCGAAAGCGGGAACGTCCGTCCCCCCGAGCCCTGGGAGGCGGGAGCGCGCAAGGACACCGTGATCGCCTATCCGGGTGAGATCACGCGCGTGAAGGCGACCTACGACCGGGGCGGGCTCTTCGTCTGGCACTGCCACATCGTCGAGCACGAGGACCACGAGATGATGCGGCCGTACCGGATCGGTCCCTAGCCGACCTCTTCCGGCGTGCCGGTGGTCTTGAGCCAGACGCCGGCACGTCGGGCGTTACGTCGTCCGAAACCTCGACGTCGGCGCCTCGGCCACCGGCGAGGCGACGGGGTCAGGAGCCTAGGTCGTTCCGGGCTCGTCTGCGACTACCCGTGCGAGGTCGAGAGTCGAGATCACGCCGGCGGGCCGCGGCGAGCGTGGATCGACGACGACGAGATGCGTTACTCCATGCTCGGTCATCAACTGGGCAGCGCGACGCAGCGGCTCTCTCACGCCGACCGTGACAGCCGGAGTGGCAGCGATCTCGCCGGCTGCGCCTTCGACCTGTTCGTTCGCGAAGGCGGCGGCCAGATCGAGGTCCGAGACGACACCCCAGGGAGCCTGGCCCTGCTCCTCGCCCGAGTCGACGACCACGCAGTGGATCCGGTGCCCGACCATCATCTGGGCAACCTTAGAAAGGGGCGTACCGACATCGCAGGTGACGACGCCGCGGTGCATTGCGTCCCCGACGGTCAAGCGGTCAGTGGTGGTCTTCACCGGAAGCTCCTTCCTCGCTTCCCTCGAGTCTCCGGTGAGAACGCGCCGGCGCCATCGGCGCCCGCGCGGATCGCGTTGCGGCGAACTACCGAGCCCGAACCGGGTCGTCGCCGATGCGTGCGCGTGCGGACGGCCCGAGGCTGACCTCGATGAGCGTTGTCCTCGCAGCTCTCGACAACAGCCTCGCTGCGAATCCCGTGCTCGTTGCCGCCCGCGCGGTCGCCCGCGTCCTTGGTGCCCGCGTGGAAGCGGTTCATGTCCTCACGGAGAGCGACCGCGCGGCGCAGAACGCGGCCGAGGCCGCCGGCGTTCCGCTTCGTGTGAGCTCCGGGCAGGTCGTCCAGCGACTGGTGGAAGCCGGCCATGCCCCCGAAGTCGCTGCGGTCGTCGTCGGCGCCCGCGGTTCCACAGGTACTGGCAATCCGCTCGGCTCGACGGCGCTGGCGGTCGTCACCTCGCTGCAGAGGCCGGTTGTGGTCGTCCCAGCGAACGCCCTGGTCGCTGCCGCCCTGCGTCGTGTGCTCGTGCCGCTCGAGGGGACGATCTCGACGTCCCTGGCCCCGCGGTCGATCATCGAGCTCGCGGCAGCAGCCGCGCTCGACGTCACGGTCCTACACGTCGACGAGGACGGCGAGGAGTCGGTGCAGGCAGAAGAGTTCCTCGCCCGCTACTGCCCGTGGGGCATCGGCAGCGTTCGCCTCGAGCGGCGGGCGGGAAAGCGGGAAGAGCTCGTGCCGCTCGTCGCCGAGGAGCTGCAGTCGGATTTGATCGTGTTCGGCTGGGCACAACAGCTCTCGGAGGGGCGCGCCCCGGTCGTCCGGGCCGCGCTCGAGCGCTCGACGATTCCTGTGATGCTGTTCCCCGTATCTGTTGGAGGAGGAGACGATGGACGAACGTAGGGCCACGCTGGAGGCGGCGAACGAACCACTGGCTGCCGACGAGCTCCGCTTGCTCGATGCGTACTGGCGCGCTGCCAACTACCTCTCGGTCGGCCAGATCTACTTGCTCGACAACCCGCTGCTCCGCGAGCGGCTTCGGGCCGAGCACGTGAAGCCCCGCCTGCTCGGTCACTTCGGAACGACGCCGGGGCTCAACTTCGCCTATGCCCACCTGAACCGCGCGATCCGCCGGCGCGATCTGAGCGCGATCTACGTCACCGGGCCCGGCCACGGAGGCCCGGGACTTGTCGCCAACGCCTACCTCGAGGGGACGTACTCAGAGGTCTACCCGCACGTCGGCCTGGACGAGGAAGGCCTGCGCGAGCTCTTCCGGCAGTTCTCCTTCCCGGGCGGAATCCCGAGCCACGTCGCACCGGAGACGCCGGGCTCGATTCACGAGGGCGGCGAGCTCGGCTACGCGCTGGCGCACGCTTACGGAGCGGCGTTCGATAACCCCGACCTACTCGTCGCCTGCGTCGTCGGCGACGGCGAGGCCGAGACCGGGCCGCTGGCGACGAGCTGGCACTCGAACAAGTTCCTGAACCCCGCGACCGACGGCGCGGTCCTCCCGATCCTGCACCTGAACGGCTACAAGATTGCGAACCCGACCGTGCTTGCAAGGATTCCCGAGGACGAGCTGGTCTCGCTCCTCGAGGGCTACGGCTACCGGCCGCTGCTGGTCACCGGCGGCTTCGACGGTGAGCCTGCGGAGCCCGTCCACCAGCGCCTCGCCGCCGTGCTCGACGAGGCACTCGACGAGACCGCCGCGATCCAACGTCGAGCACGCGAGGGCGAGGACGAGGGGCGCCCGCGCTGGCCGTTGATCGTCCTTCGCACTCCCAAGGGCTGGACCGGCCCGCGGGAGCTCGACGGCGTGCCGGTCGAGAACAGCTGGCGCTCGCACCAGGTGCCGATGACGGACGTCCGCGAAAACCCCGCGCACCTCGAGGTGCTCGAGGACTGGCTACGGAGCTACCGGCCCGACGAGCTGTTCGACGATCGCGGAACACTCGTCCCCGACCTCGCCGCGCTCGCTCCGAGGGGCGAGCGCCGGATGAGCGCGAACCCGCACGCGAACGGCGGCCTGCTCCTCCGGGACCTCGTATTGCCGGACTTTCGGGCCTACGCCGTCGAGGTGGACGAGCCCGGACGGGACACCAGCGAGGCGACCCGCGTGCTCGGCGAGTTCCTCCGCGACGTGATGCGGCGCAACCCGTCGAACTTCCGAATCATGGGCCCAGACGAGACGGCCTCGAACCGGCTCGGCGCGGTGTTCGAGGCCACCGGCCGCACCTGGGAGGCCGAGATCCTGCCCACGGACGAAGGCCTCGCGCCCCACGGCCGGGTGATGGAGGTCCTCTCCGAGCATTTGTGTCAGGGCTGGCTCGAGGGCTATCTCCTCACCGGCAGGCACGGCCTCTTCAACTGCTACGAGGCCTTCATCCACATCGTCGACTCGATGTTCAACCAGCACGCGAAGTGGCTGAAGGTGACGCGCCAGATCCCCTGGCGGCGGCCGATCGCCTCGCTCAACTACCTCCTCACCTCACACGTCTGGCGCCAGGACCACAACGGCTTCTCGCACCAGGACCCGGGCTTCATCGACCACGTGGTCAACAAGAAGGCCGAGATCATTCGCGTCTACCTGCCGCCGGACGCGAACACGCTGCTCTCGGTCGCCGACCACTGCCTGCGCAGCCGCGACTACGTGAACGTGATTGTCGCGGGCAAGCAGCCGAGCTTGAACTACCTGTCCATGGACGACGCCGTCGTCCACTGCACGCGCGGGATCGGCATCTGGGAGTGGGCCTCGAACGACGACGGCGCGGAGCCGGACGTCGTCCTCGGTTGTGCCGGCGACATCCCGACGCTGGAGACAGTGGCCGCGGCGGCGATCCTTCGCGAGCGGCTGCCAGAGCTGCGCGTGCGGGTCGTCAACGTCGTCGATCTGATGCGGCTCCAACCGGAGTCGGAGCACCCGCACGGGCTCTCCGACGGCGAGTTCGACTCGCTGTTCACCACGAGCCGGCCGATCGTCTTCGCCTACCACGGCTACCCCTGGCTGATCCACCGCCTGACCTACCGGCGAAGGAACCACCCGAACCTCCACGTCCGGGGCTACAAGGAGGAGGGGACGACGACCACGCCGTTCGACATGGTCATGCTCAACGACCTCGACCGCTTCCACCTCGTGATCGACGTGATCGATCGCGTCCCGGGGTTGGCGGAGCGGGCTGCGCCGCTGCGTCAGGAGATGGTCGACCGCCGCCTGCGGGCCCGCGGCTGGACGCGTCGGCACGGCGAGGACCACCCGGACATCCGCGACTGGACGTGGTCGCTCTAAGGCGCGACAACTGAACGTCCTCGTCGTCAACGCCGGCTCGACCAGCCTCAAGCGCCACCTCGTCGAAGGTGGGAAGGCGCAGGCCGTGGACGGGTACGCCGCCGCCGACGCAGTCGGGCACCGGGTCGTCCACGGCGGCGCACGGTTCGTGGATCCGACCCTGATCGACGACGCGGTGATCGCCGCAATCGAGGAGCTGAGGCCGCTCGCGCCGCTCCACAACGAGCCCGCGCTCAAGGCCATCCGCGCCGCCAAGAAGGCGCTGCCCGAGGTTCCGCAGGTCGCAGTCTTCGACACTGCGTTCCATTCGACGATCCCCGAGGAGGCCGCCACCTATGCGATCCCGCGGCGCTGGCGCGAGGAATGGGGGATTCGGCGCTACGGCTTCCATGGGATCGCCGTGCAGTCCGTCGCGGAGCGGGTGGAGGCAGAACGGCTCGTTGTCTGCCACCTCGGCGGTGGGTGCTCGGTCACGGCCGTGCTCGGCGGCCGCTCGGTGGACACGACGATGGGCTTCAGCCCGCTCGAAGGCGTGCCGATGGCGACACGCTCCGGCTCGATCGACCCTGGGGCGCTCCTGTACCTCATGCGCGAGCAAGGCCTTACGGTCGACGGACTCGACCAGGCACTCGAGCACGAGTCGGGGCTCGCGGCGCTAGGCGGGCTCGACGAACCTCTTGGCTTCGGCGTCTACACGTACCGCATCGCGGTCGCCGTTGCCCACATGGCGACGGCTCTTGGCGGTCTCGATCTGCTCACGTTCTCGGGCGGCGTTGGCGAGAACCGGGAGGACGTTAGGGCGGCGGTCGCCGAGCGCGTCGGGTTCCTCGGTGAGTTCCGAGTCGAGGTCGTGCCGGCCCGGGAGGAGCTCGTGATTGCCGAGGCAGTCGAGAGCCTGCTGGCTTGATTCCGCAGCAAACACTCTAAGCATCCGCGAAAACCCGCAAGCGATCGGCGGCTCCGCCCCGATGCCGCCGGTGCCGGAGAAAGCCAGGCTTCGGCCATGGTTGGAAACGAGAAAGGAGTCGCCATGAGTAGGAAGCTTTTCGAATGGGGAGGCATCGCCGCGAGCATCGTGCTGATCGCCTTCGGCCTCGGGTCGATCGGCGTTGGTATCGCAGGCGTCAACGAGGTCCGCGACAAGCTGGCCCAGGAGAACATCGTCGGGACGGACGACTCGTCGATCCCCGGCCAGAAGGTCGACACGGGGAGCGAGGCCAAGGCGTTCGCTTCCGTGATGCGGAAGCACGCGTTGGAGTCGACCGACGGTCTGACGTACGCCGAGATGGGCCGCTACCAGTCGGCAGCCAAGCCGGACGACCCCGCAGGAACGAGCGACGAAGAGGCCGCCGCGAAGGACGCGAGCGGCAACCCGGTCTCGAACGGACCCAGGGACATCTGGGTCACAGAGACCGCGCTCTCCACCGCGCTGAACGTGGCGTTCTTCGCCGAGCGCGTGGCGTTCTTCTCGATCGCCATGGGGATCATGCTGCTGCTGACCGGCATCGGGTTCCTGGTGCTGACGCTCGGCGGTGCGTTGCGGCGGAGCCAAGCCGCAGAGGCCGTCACGCCGAAGGCCGTCGCGGCCAGTTGAGCGGGCGACTCCGCTCGCGACGAGAGGGCGGCTTCCGGCCGCCCTCTCTCGTTTCTAGGGCCTACAGATGAGCGTTGCGACGGTCTTCCTGGCGGCGTCGCTGACGGCGCTCGCGACGGGCCTCGGCGCCCTGCCACTCCTGTTCGGCCGACGGATCGAGCGCGGCGGGCTGGGCCTGGCGACCGCGGTCGCGGCCGGCTTCATGGTGGGCGCCAGCGTCGGCCTCTTCTGGGAGGGCGTCGGCTCCAGCCCTGCGAGGACGCTTGCCGGGGTCGCGCTCGGGGCTGCCTTCATCTTCGTGACGCGCCGTCAGCTCGGCCACCACCGGCACGTGCAGTTCGGCACGCTGCGGGGCGCCGCTGCGCTCGGCGCCCTGATGATCGTCGGCGTGATGACCCTGCACTCGTTCACGGAGGGGATAGGGATCGGCGTCTCGTTCGGCGACGGCGTGGCGCTCGGCGGGCTGATCGCCACGGCGATCGCCGTTCACAACATTCCGGAGGGCCTGGCGATCAGCCTCGTGCTCGTCCCGCGTGGCATCTCGGTGACGCGCGCGGCAGCCTGGAGCGTGTTCTCGAGCCTGCCGCAGCCGCTGATGGCCGTTCCCGCCTACCTGTTGGTCGAGTGGTTCGAGCCCATCCTTCCGGTGGGGCTCGGGTTCGCCGGCGGCGCGATGATCTGGATGGTGGGTGCGCAGCTCCTTCCGGATGCGCTCCGCACGAGCGCGCCTGTCCCCGTGGCTGTGGCAACGGGCGCCGCCACGGCCGCGATGATCGCGATCCAAGTCGCACTCCTCGGCTAAGAACGGGGTCCGACCCATAGACGACCCGGATCGCGCGAGGGCGCGACCTGCAGGCGACAGCCGGTCGCCAAGTGCGCACGAGCGCCACAGCGATCCGCCGCCGGAGCGGGGCTTTGCCCCGCGGGAGGCTCACAAACAAAGAAACGGTGGACGGAGCGAGCCAAAAGCCGGCTCCGTCCACCGAAGAACCCGAGACCCCGCCCGCAAGGAGGGGGCTCGTGGGGAACCAGGGGTTCCCCCACGCCTAGCGGACGAGCGCGCTCACGCGGTCATGGAGCTCGAGGAGTGCGGCGTGCTGAGCCACCGGGGCGATCCAGAGCGGCCGCCCCGTCCTGCGGCTGAGGACGACCGTCGTGCGGCCCCCGAGGCGATCACCTGTGCCGCGCCCGATTGAGACGGCGGTAAAAATCGGCGTAGGCGATCTCGACCGTGCCGGCTCCTTCCAGGCGCAGCCCATGCGGCCCGAGCTCGAGCCGGCCCGAGTCGGTTGACCCCTCGGAATCTCTCCAGCTGACCGCATAGGTTGATCCCATAGCGCGGAATGCTGGGCCGCATCCGCCCGTGGGTCATCAGAGACGTCACCGATCCCGCTGCGGCAAAGCCGCAGCTACTCGTCGAGCACGCCGCGCTCGAGCGCGTAGCGCACGAGCTCGGCGCGGGTCGAGATCCGGAGCTTCTGCATGATGTGGGCCCGGTGCGTCTCGACCGTGCGCACCGAGAGGTAGAGCTGACTCGCGATCTCCTGGTTCGTGTGACCGAGGGCGAGCAGACGGAGGATCTCGTGCTCGCGCTCCGAGAGGGGATCCTCTTCCGCGCGGGCGCGCTCATCGGCCTCGGCCGCGACGAGCCTGGCGCCGAGCGTTGGGTGGACATAGCGCTGCCCGGCGGCCACCTTCCGGACGGCGGCGACGAGCTCGGCGTCCGCCGCCTCCTTGAGGACATAGCCGCTGGCCCCCGCCGCGAACGCCTCTCGCACGTAGGCGGGGTCGTCCTGCATCGACAGGATCAACACCTTCGCGTCGGGCGCCTCCTTGAGGACCGCCGGAGTGGCCTCGATTCCGCTCCCGGACGGCATGACGACGTCCATGAGGACCACGTCGGGCTTCTGCGCGCGCACCTCGAACACCGCCGTCCGGGCGTCGCCCGCTTCGCCGACGACCTCGAGGTCCTCCTGGCCGTCCAGGAGCAGCTTGAGCCCGGAGCGGACGACGGCGTGGTCGTCGACGATCACGATGCGAATCAACGCAGCGGCACCTCGACCGCGACCGTGGTCCCTCGGTGCGGGGCGGATTCGACCGACAGGCGTCCGCCGACGAGCGCGATCCGCTCGCGCATCCCGAGCAGCCCGAGACCCCCGACTTGGTCGGCGTTGGGGTCGAACCCGCGACCGTCATCCTCGATCACGACCACCACCGCTTCGCCCTTTCTCGTCAGTACGACGCTGACCGTCCGGGCGTTCGCGTGCTTGATTACGTTCGTCAGCGCTTCCTGGATGATCCGGTAGACCGCGGTTTCCGCCTCACCCGGAAGCCGTGACTCGCCGAGCGCAGCCTCGACGTGGACGTCGACATTCGTCTGTTCCGCAAACGTCTCCGCGAGCCGCTGGAGCGCGGGCACGAGCCCGAAGTCGTCGAGCGCCTTCGGTCGAAGCTCGACCGCGAGCCGGCGGACGTCGTGGAGCGTCGAGACGACGAGCTCGCGAAGCTCCAGGGCCGATCGTCGAACGTCATCGTCACTCTTCGCCTCCTCCAAGTTCTTGAGCCCGAGCAGGATCGAGGTCAAGGCCTGGCCGGTCTCGTCGTGGAGCTCCCGAGCGAGTCGCTGCCGCTCGAGCTCCTGCCCGGCGACGACGCGCCGGAGCGCATCCGTCGCCACTCGCTCGGAGAGGTCGATCGCAACCGCCGCTCGCTCCGCGAATGCCTCGGCGATCCGGACGTCCTCATCAGTAAACCTCGGATCGGGCTGCTGCTTGTCCTGCGCCACGATCACGCCGATCGCGCGGTCACGGACGATGAGAGGGACGAACAGACCGGTCCGCGCCGCCATGGATCGTGCCGCCTGCTGGTCGACTTCGGGGTCGTCGATGAGCGAATCGACCCGCTCGCTTCGCCCCCGCTCGAGGACACGAGCAGTCTTCGACCGCGTCGGATCGAGCTTCATCCCCACGTAGCTCTCGGCGTCCTCGCCGGCGACTGTCTCGACCACGGTCTCGCCACCCGGTTTGGGCATGGCGATGTAAACGAGCCGCGCGTCGATCAGCCCGCGAAGGCGGGTGACGATCAGCTCGAGCAGCCGCGGGAGCTCGATCTCCGTCGCCAGGGCGTTGCCGACCTCGGCGAGGGACTCGAGCTGCTCTCCCCAGCGGGTGGCGGACTCGTAGAGACGAGCGTTCTCGATCGCGACCGCGGCCTGCGCCGCCAGCAGCTGGACGAGCTCCTGATCCTCGTCCGTGAACTCGTCGCCTCCTGCTTTCTCGGTGAGGTAGAGATTGCCGTAGGCGACGCCGCGCAGAAGAACCGGCACGCCGAGGAAGGTCTCCATCGGCGGGTGATTGGGCGGAAACCCGACCGCACGCGGGTCGGTGCCGATGTCGGCGAGCCGCAGCGGCTGCGCGTCGCGGATCAGCACGCCGAGGATGCCGCGCCCTCGCGGCAGGTCGCCGATGCGCTCGATCGTCTCTTCGTCGAGCCCCGTGGTGACGAAATTCTCGAGCGCCGTGCCGCTCTGGTCGATGACGCCGAGCGCGGCGTACTTTGCCCCCGTCAGCCGGGCGGCGGCCTCCACGATCCGCTGGAGCACCGCCTCGATCGAGAGCTCGGAGGTGACGGCGATCGCGGCGTCGACGACCGCGCGCAACCGGTCCTGCTCGGTCTGTGCCACGTGCGCATTATCAGTAGCGAGCCGCGGCCCCGCCTGGCGTTTTCCCCGACTGGCACGGCGCGTGCTGGACTGAACCGGTCAAGTCAGTAAGATGAGCGGCTAGACCCCTGCGCCGACAGCCAGTCGTGCCGGAAGGAGAATGGATTTGGCCGAGAATGCAGAGCGCGCTCGCAGAGTCACGATCAGCGACATCGCGGAGCGCGCAGGAGTCTCGAAAGGCGCGGTCTCGTACGCGCTGAACGGGCGGCCGGGCGTTTCCGACGGCACGAGGGAGCGGATCCTCGCGATCGCCCGGGAGCTCGGTTGGTACCCCAACCGCGCCGCCCGCGCACTGTCCGCCGAACGGGCCGACGCCTGCGGGCTCGTGCTGGCGCGCCCGGCGAGGACGCTGGCGCTAGAGCCGTTCTTCATGGAGTTCATCGCAGGCGTCGAGTCGGAGCTCTCGGCGAGGTCGATCGCGCTGACGATCCAGCTGGTCGAGTCGGTCGAGGCCGAGATCGACGTCTACCGCCGCTGGTTCGGCGAACGGCGCGTCGACGGGGTTCTGGTTGCCGACCTCCGTCACGTCGATCCACGCGTCGACGAGCTGGTCCGCATCGGGCTGCCGGCGGTCGTTGTCGGCGGTCCGGTCAAAAACGGCGCTCTTCCAGCGGTTTGGCACGACGAAGCCGGTGTCGTCATCGAGGCGGTTCGGTACGTCGCGGCACTGGGCCATCGGCGAATCGGACACGTCGCTGGTGTGGACGAGTTTGTCCATACCGCACAGCGCACGGACGGATTTCTCACCGTGACGCGCGAGCTCGGACTCGAGGCCGACGTGATCGCGACCGACTACTCGCCCGAGAGCGGCGCGCGCGCGACACGAAAGCTTCTCTCTGCTCCTGAGCCGCCGAGCGCGATCATCTACGACAGCGACCTTCTGGCAGTCACGGGCCTCGGCGTCGCGCAGCAGATGGGCTTCGCCGTGCCGGACGACGTCTCGATCGTCGGCTGGGACGACTCGCTGATCAGCCAGGTCGTGCATCCGCCGCTGACCGCGATCACCCGTGACATCGTCGCCTACGGGGTCACCGCCATCCGGCACCTGATCGAGGTCATCGAAGGCCGGACGACGGGGGACGTCGAGACATTGCGCGGCGAGCTGACACCGCGCGGCAGCACGGGCCCCGCGCGTCCGACGGACGGGCAGGGTGCCCGTCGGCGCCGCGCCGCACAGGTCTGAGCTTCGCATCGGAACGTAACGAACCGGTTGACACTGAACCGGATAAGTGATGGACTTTACGTTTAAGGGATGCGACTCTCGACGGGATCCGAGGCGGTAACGCCGCAGGGACGGGACGCTTCGACGCCCTGGATCGGCGCGAACTTCTGGTCGCGCACGGGAGGGCCGCGCATGTGGCTGCGGTACAGCCCAGCGGTCGTCCGGGAGGAGCTCGAGGTTCTCGCCGAGCACGGCTGTACGGTCACCCGCTCGTTCTGCTACTGGCCCGACTTCGTCCCTGAGCCGGAGCGCTTGGACGAGCAGGTGCTCGAGCGCTTCACCGACTTCCTCGACGCGCACTCCGAGCTCGGGCTGAAGACGATCCCGACGTTCATCGTCGGTCACATGTCCGGCGAGAACTGGGATCCGCCCTGGCGACAGGGGCGCGACCTCTACCGCGACGTCTGGCTCGTCTCGCAGCAGGCGTGGTTCGTCGAGGAGATCGCTCGCCGGTTCCACCGGCACGCTGTCGCGGGCTGGCTCCTTTCGAACGAGATGCCCCTCTACGGCGGACGCGCGAGCATCGAGGACATCACCGCGTGGGCTCGCATTCTTGTCCAGGCCGTGCGGGCGGGGGGCGCCACGCAGCCGATCTCGATCGGTGACGGCGCGTGGGGCGTCGAGGTTTCCGGAGACGACAACGGCTACTCGCTTCGGGCGCTCGGGCCGCTCGTCGACTTCTTCGGCCCCCACGTCTATCCGACGCAGGACGACCAGGTCCGCCAGGTCCTCACTCCGGCGTTCGCGTGTGAGCTCGCCGGGAGCCTGGGCAAGCCGGTCGTGCTCGAGGAGTTCGGCGTCAGCTCGGACTTTGCGGCCGACGACCGCGCGGCTGACTACTACCGCCAGGTGCTGCACACGTCGCTGCTCGCCGGGGCGCGCGGGTGGCTCGCCTGGTGTAACAGCGACTTCGACGACCTCCGCCATCAGGATCCGTACCGCCATCACGTGTTCGAGCTCCACTTCGGCCTGACCGACGGCCGTGGGCGCCCGAAGCCGCAGCTGCGCGTGCTCCGCGAGTTCGCATCGCTCGTACGCGAGCTCTCGGCGAACGAGTGGGAGCGCGTCGCCGGCGATGCCGCCCTGGTCGTGCCGGAGCACTTCGAGCGGGTGCTGCCGTTCACCGAGCCTGCGTACCGGCATGACCTTCGCGAGAACCTGCTCCAGGGCTACGTCGCCGCGCGGGAGGCGGACCTGCCGGTCGAGCTCGTGCGAGAGCGCGACGGCCTTCCCGGCGGCGCCCAGCTCTATCTCGTCTCGTGCGCGAAGCTGCTGACGGCGCCGGGGCTCGACCGTTTGCGCGAGCTCGCGGAGGCCGGCGCGACCGTCTACGCGTCGTACTTCGCGGGGAGCACGCCCATCCAGCGCGGCCCGTGGCTCTCGTCGCTCGACGAGATCTTCGGCGTCCGCCATCGCCTGCGCCCCGGCCTCGTCGACCCGATCGTCGAGGACGAGGTGATCTTTCAATTCGTCGACGACCTCGGCGACATCACGGAGGGCACGCGCCTCACCTTCTGCGTCGCGGGCGAGCCCAGCGCCCGCGCCTTCCTCCCCGTAGACCCCCTGGGCGCGGAGGTCGTCGCGCTAGACGGACACGGCCGGCCGGCCTTGCTCCGCCACCGAATCGGAGCAGGCTGGGCCGTGCTCTGCACCTACCCGATCGAGCACATGGCGGCGAGGTCGCCGAGCGTGAATCCGGAGGACACCTACCGCGTCTACTCGGCGCTCGCGGCCGCGGCAGGGGTCGCACGGCCGGTCCGGGTCGACGATCCACGCGTCCTCGTCGGACGCGTGCGCAGCGGCGACGCGGAGGCGGCGCTCTTCGTGAACTGCTCGGGGGACGCGATCGCGGCCGAACCGATCCTCTCGGACGTGGAGCTCGACCCGGCGACGGGCACGCTCACGCTCGAGCCGTTCGGCGTCGCGGCGGTCCGGTGCGCAGATTCGTCACGCACGCGCATCCCGGTGACCGCGACGAGCGAAGGGAGGGATGCCCGAGCCTGAGTTGACCGCAGAAGGTCGGTCAATGTCGTCACACCACTGACAAGCCATTCAAGGGAAGCAGGAGGGATGAGGAGGAAGATCATGGGAAGTCGCACCAAAAAGAGAGCCGGCGGCGTCGGGCTGATCGCCAGCGTCATCGCTCTCGCCGTGGCCGCTTCGCTGGCGGCGGGCGGGGCCGGAGCAGGGCCCCAGGGTCCCGCTGCGGTCCCGCGCGGCGACACGCTGTACACGTCGGGAAAGCAGTGGGGCCCCTACACGAACTTCAACCCGCTCAAGCCCGACTACAACACCGGACTCGTCGGTCTCGTCTACGAGACGCTCTTCCGCTACGACCCGCTCAAGGACAGGTTCATTCCCTGGCTTGCGAGCGGCGGCAAGTGGGCGGCCAAGAACAGGTACGTCGTGACCCTCCGTCCGGGCGTGAAGTGGAGCGACGGTAAGCCGCTCACGGCGGCGGACGTGAAGTTCACGTTCGAGACGCAGAAGAACGAAGGTGCCCAGTACGGCACGATGTGGAAGACCGGCCTGCGGCAAATCACCACGAAGGGCAGGACCGTCACCTTCCGCTTCAGCGGCACCCCGAACTACCAGGAATGGGACTCGAACCGGTACACGGTCCCGATCGTGCCGAGGCACGTCTTCAGGGGCTACAGCGCCAAGGAGCTCGTGTCGGGCAACGCCTCGAACACGGGGAAGATCGTCGGCACCGGGCCGTTCCGCTACGGCGCCGGGGCGGGAGGCAGCCAGACTCTGCAGTGGGTCAGGCGTGACGGCTGGTGGGCGACGAAGGCATACAAGCTGAGAATGCCGATGCGTTACATCGTCGACATCAACAACACGTCCAACACGGCGAGCCTCCAGAACTTCCTCCAGGGCAAGATCGACCTGAGCAACAACTTCTTCCCTGGCATCAACAAGCACGTGGGCAGCAGGGTCGGCACCTACTACAAGAAGGCGCCGTACATGCTCCCCGCCAACACCGCCTGGCTCGTGCCCAACACGACCAAGAAGCCGCTGAACGACGTGGCTTTCCGGCGGGCGCTGGCCGAGTCGATCAACATCAACCGAATCGTCACGGCCGACTACCAGAACATCGTGTCGAAAGCCAACCCGACCGGCCTCCTGCCGACGTGGTCGAAATGGATCGACCAGGCTCAGGTCAAGAGGCTCGGCTTCAGCTACAGCATCTCGAGGGCGAAGTCGCGGCTCGCGAGCAACGGCTACCGCGACCGGAACGGCGACGGCTTCGTCGAGGACAAGGATGGAGACAGCATCAACCTCCGCCTGATCGTCCCGAAGGGCTGGTCGGACTGGGAGACCGCGATCCAGATCATCGCCGACAGCGCCAAGGACGCCGGGATCAAGATCTCGCCGGCCTATCCGGACTTCAACGGGCTCGTCGAGGAGCGCAACTCGGGCAAGTTCGAGCTCGTGATCAACAACGAGAAGCAGATCGGCAACACGCCCTACACCTACTACGACTACCTCTTCCGCCTGCCGGTTCTGGCGTCGCAGACGGCGGCCAACTTCTCGCGCTTCAGCTCAGCTCGGGCGTGGTCGTTGACGCAGCAGGTGAACAAGGTTCAGTCGTCGAGCGTGAAGAAGGCCAAGAGCGTTCACTCCCAGATCCAGAAGGTGATCCTGGAGCAACTGCCTGCGATCCCGCTCTGGTACAACGGCATGTGGGCGCAGTGGAGCACGAGGTACTGGACGAACTTCCCGAGTGCGACCGGGAACCAGGCCACTCCTTCGACGTGGAATGGCTACATCAACATGACGGGCATCGACGCGCTCGCCAAGTTGAAGAAGAA
>Ga0126313_10000723_pt1 | contig 16196 bp, 16 predicted proteins | sample Plot105A_FD_89954 | JGI IMG/M metagenome (GOLD analysis project Ga0126313, IMG submission 89954) | Serpentine soil microbial communities from UC McLaughlin Reserve, CA, USA - Plot105A | ecosystem: Environmental > Terrestrial > Soil > Grasslands | place: USA: UC McLaughlin Reserve, Lake County...
CCTCGATGGCTGGAGAGAGCTTCCCGCGGGGGGCTGGCGCAGGGCGTTGGCTCTGCTCAGGGTTCTACCCTTACCGTTCTTCGGCGCTTTCTCGACCGGCAAGAGGCATAATTGCGCTTCTTGACGAACAGTGGAGACTGTTCTCGCGCGAGCCACGCAACGTATGAGGAAGGCGCTTTGAGTCGACCATCGGAGATGGACGGAACGGAGAGGGAAGCAAGGACGCGCGAAAGTGACGGGTACCGCGCCGGAGCATGGGCGGGTCTCCCTTTCGCCGTCGCCACGCTCGTGCTCGGGATCTCCTTCGGGGTGCTCGCCCGCTCCCTTGGCTGGGGCATCGTCGCCCCGATTGTCTTCTCGGTTATAGCGTTCTCCGGGTCCGCGCAGTTCGCGGTCGCCGCGGTCCTGGGTGCGGGAGGCGGAGTGGCCGCGGCCATCGTTGCCGCCGTCCTCCTCAACGCTCGCTTCGGACCGATGGGCGTCGCCATCGCCCCGTACCTCAAAGGTGGCCGCTTCAGGCGAGCACTCGAGGGGCAGGCGGTCGTTGATGCCTCATGGGCTCTAGCCAGCCGGGGGGGTGGCCGCTTCGACCGCGAGTTCATGATCGGAGCCACGATTCCGCAGGGGGTGGCCTGGATCGTTGGGACTGCCGTCGGGGCACTGGGCGGCGACTTGATCGGGAACCCCGAGCAACTGGGGCTGGACGTCATCTTCCCTGCTTTCTTCCTTGTCCTGCTCGCGGAGGAGCTGCGCGACGCACGGACGGTCACGGTGGCGCTCGTCGCCGCCGCTCTGGCCCTCGCCCTCGTGCCGCTCGCGCCAGCGGGGGTGCCGGTGATCGCGGCCTGCGTAGCGGCTCTTATCGGGTTGAGGCGCTCATGACCACGCTGTGGATCGCTATCGTAGGCGTTGCCCTGGCCAGCGCGTCTATCAAGGCGGCGGGCCCGGTGCTCGTTGGTGGTCGGGAGTTGCCCCCGCGGGCACTCTCGGTCATCGCCCTTCTCGCGCCTGCGCTCCTTGCGGCGCTCGTGATTACGGAGACCTTCGGCGAGGATCAGCATCTCGTGCTCGATGAGAGGGCCGCTGGGGTAGCCGTCGCCGCTGCCGCTCTCGCGCTGCGCGCACCCATGCTGGTCGCCGTCGCCCTCGCCGCCGTTACCACGGCGCTGCTTCGAGCCTTTGTGTGACACGCTAGAGAGTTCGGGAGGATCCATGATCGTAAGGATGTGGCACGGTGTTACGGAGGCGGCAAAGTCAGAGGAGTACCTCGACTATCTGGGCGAAACCGGTGTCCCCGATTACCGGGCGACGGAGGGTAACCTGGGCGTGTAAGTCCTGCGCAGGAACGAGGGAGAACGCGCCCATTTTCTGACCGTGTCGTTCTGGGAATCCCTCGAGGTGATCAAAGCCTTCGCGGGCTCGGACCCGGAGAGGGCACGATACTATCCGGAGGACGAGAGGTTCCTGCTCGACTTCGAGCCGAACGTCGAGCACTACGAGGTACTGGTTGATTCTTTTCCCGAACGAGGCGCGTGAGATCGTTTGAAACCTTCCGGTGCGTTCCGTTGTTGTATAGGGTATGAAGACGAGAGCGCGGCGGCAGGAGTGGACGGCGGGGCACGACCCCCTCGCGGCAAGGCTGGCGGATGGGGACCCCGAGGCTCCCCGAGACCTGGTGGAGCGGCACTACTCCGAGCTCTACCGTTACGCCTTCTCTGTGCTGCGCGACGAGCGGGCCGCCGAGGATGCGGTGCAGGACGCCTTCGAGCGCGCTCTGGGTGCGCTCGGACGGTACTCCGAGGGGCGCCTCCGGGCCATGAGGCTGCGGCCCTGGATGTACCGGATCACCCTCAACGTCGCACGCAACCGCCTCCGCCGTAGGCGCGAGGTGCCACTCCAGGAGGTCGCTGCCATCTCTTCTAACGATGAGGATCGGGAGGGCGTCATGGATGTACTGGCGGCATTGGAAAAACTGCCGGAGAAGCAGAGGGTGGCGGTGACGCTCCGCCACTTCCAGGACCTGCCTTATGCGGAGATCTCCGGTGTGACCGGGTGGCCCGAGGCAACGGCCAAGACTCTGGTCCGACGGGGCTTGGAACGACTCAGGAAGATGATAATCTTCGACGATTCGAAGGGTGGTGATCCAGCATGAGCAAGGCTTCTATCGCGCACGACACCGAACGCCTGGCCGGAGTGCTGAGGGAGACGGCGGCGCGCGTGGAGCCGCGGCGAGATCCAGCGGTGCTGGTAGACGATGTGCTGGCCGGTGTGACCGACTCGTTCTTCGGCGCGGACTCGCCGATCGGAACCGTGTATGTAGCGTTCGGACCCGATGGCGTCAGGCACCTCGCTCCCGCCGCTACGGAGGAGGAGTTCGCCCGCCGCTACCGCGAGCGCTTCGGAAGGTTCGTGGTACACGGAGTCAGGGCACAGGTTCTGGAAGAGAAGGTTGCAGCGGCTCTCGCCGGCGAGCAGGTAGAGGTACCCCTGGATCTGAGCCTGACGACGCCGTTCCAGCGGCGCGTCCTCGAGATCGTCAAGGGTATAGCCTGCGGCGAGGTTCGCCCCTACGCCTGGGTGGCTCACGAGGCAGGCTCATCTGGCGCCTCGCGGGCCGTGGGCAACGTCATGGCGAACAACCCCATCCCGCTGATCGTTCCTTGCCACAGGGTAGTCCGCAACGACGGCCACACGGGGAACTACGCCTTTGGCGCCGACACGAAGGTGAGGCTCCTCGAGCTAGAGGGCGTCTCGCCGCAGGAGATCGCGGGCTCCCCTTACGTGGCGACGCCTACGACGGGGATCGTCTGCCACGCTACCTGCCGCAACGCGAGGAGGATCCAGCCCGAGAACCGCCTCCGGTTCCGCAGCCTCCGTGCGGCGACGGAAGCAGGCTACCGGCCCTGCAAGGTGTGCCGTCCCGCGGCGGCTGCGTGAGTAGTAGAACGCAGGGGGTGAGAACGTGAGCGCCAGAGATCTCGGTGCCCTGTTGTTGCTAGGGGCGCTGTGGGGCGCCTCTTTCCTGTTTATCCGGGTGGCCGTTACCGCCCTTGGTCCCTTCGCGCTGATGGGACTTCGCGTTGGGATCGGGGCCTCGACCCTCGCGCTTGGCGCCGCGGTGGTCGGCCGCGTGCCCGAGCTGCGGGCCCGCTGGAAGCAGTTCCTGTTCATAGGGACCCTCAACGCGGCGATCCCGTTCTCTCTCATAGCAACGTCGGAGATTCACCTCACCGCCTCCCTCGGGGCCATTCTGAACTCGACGACCGTGCTTTTCACGGCGGTGGTGGCCGCGGTGTGGGCTGACGAGACCCTTACACCGAGGAAGCTGGTAGGGGTGTTGCTCGGGATCCTCGGTGTGGTCGCGCTGGTTGGCTGGGACCCCGTTCCCTTGAGCGGTGCAGTCCTGTTGTCGGTAGGGGCGATGCTGGCAGCCTCCCTCTCCTACGGGATGGCCGCTGTTTACATCAAGCGCACCTTCAAGGGTGTCCCCCCGGTTGCGATGGCGATCGGGCAGCTGACGGGGGCCTCTGCGGTCTTGCTCCCTCTGGCCATCTTCAGCCTTCCGCAAGAGCCTCCCGCTGCGACGGTAACCGGCTCCGTGCTCGGGCTCGCCCTCCTCTCGACCGCTGTGGCCTACCTGCTCTACTTCCGCCTGATCGAGAACGTAGGTCCGACGAGCACCGTCACCGTAACGCTGCTCGTGCCGGTCTTCGGCCTCTTTTTCGGCGTAGTGCTCCTTGGCGAGCCCTTCGGGTTGGGCACGCTCATCGGGCTCGGGATCATCCTCTCCAGCGTCGTGCTCGTAACCGGCGTCGGCCTCGACAGGGCGTCTAAGAACCTAACATGAGATCCTGACGTCTGGGATGCTAGAAAGCTAGGTGCCGCCTGTCTCTGTCGGGTGGATCATCCCACGTTGACAAAGGCCCGACGCGGGTAGAATTACCGGGTGAGCGAGAAGACGCGGAGGAGATCCCTCCAGGCACCACGCAGGATACGAGCCTACCTTGCGGCGAACGGCGAGCGGCCCGTGCTCCTGCTCGCCTCGAGCGAGGAAGAAGCGGAGAGGTATGCCCGAGACGCTGCGTGCTTCACTGACGATCCCGTAGTTCACCTGCCCTCCCGCGGCGTCGCGTACGGCGACGTCTTCGACCCTGCCGTGACCAAGGTCGGGCGGCGGCAGAGGGCTCTGCACGCCCTTGGCTCGGCGCGCGTGGTGGCGGCGGGACCCCTCGCCTATATGGAGCGGACGCCGCTCTACGAAGCCCTGCATCTCTCCGGCGGGATGGAGATGGAGCTGGACGCGACGCTGGAGCGACTGGTTGGGCTCGGCTACGAGCGGGTCGACCGGGTCTCGCGTCCCGGAGAGTTCGCGGTGCGCGGGGGGATAGTCGACCTCTTCCCTAGCACCCGCCGCTCGGCCGTGAGGGTGGAGTGGTGGGGGGATGAGATCGAGAGCGTCCGCGCGGTCTCCCTCGCCACCCAGCGGGTGGTCCGAGAGCTCGAATCCATAGCGGTCTACGCCGCCCGCGAGGGCGACCTCGCCGCTCTGGCCGCGACGAGCGAAGGGGAATGGCCGGAGGAGGCAAGCAGGGGCGTGCGCGTCCCCGGCCTCGACAGTTTGTTACTCGACCTGGATCCCATCTCGCCGACCCGGCTGCTCCCCGAGGATGTCGAGCTCTGGCGCGAGGAGCCGCGAGAGGAGATGCCCGATCGTGTCGAGGGCGTCGTGAGTGCTCTCTACGACCGAGATCTGCGGGAGCCCGCCGTCGAGTTCACCCCTGGCGAGGGAGGAGAGGTGGTCGCGGCGCCGCCGGTCGCTGCGTTCGCCAGCACCTTGAGGGAGGCGGCCCGGAGGCTCGACGCTCTCGTGGACGAAGGCCTCGCCGTCTTCGTTGCGTGTTCCTCGGCGGGGGAGGCGAAGCGGACGGTCTACGCCCTGAGGGAGATAAACCGCGACATGCGCGAAGCGCCCAGGGTGGACGCTGGCCTGCCGGCGGGGCTCTACGCTGTAGGACGCGAGGTCGCCGAAGGTTTCGTCTATTCCGTTGGGGGCCTGGCAGTAATCCGCAGGGACTCGCTCTTCGGGCACCACCGCGAGGCGCGCCGCCGCCCTGGGCGTGTGCTCACGTCCTTCGCCGACCTGAAAGGCGGGGACCTCGTGGTGCACGCCGCGCAGGGCATAGGGCGCTTTGAGGGGCTCGTGGCCAAAGAGGTCCTTGGGACCACCCGCGACTACATGCAGGTCACCTACCGCGGCGGGGACACGCTCTTCGTGCCCTACGAGCAGATGGAGCTCCTGCACAAGTACGTAGGAGGCGAGGTAGCCCGCCTGGACAAGCTCGGGGGGGCGACCTGGGCGCAGGTCACGGACAGAGTCCGCAGGAGGGTAAAGGCTCTGGCCGGCGAGCTCCTGCAGCTGCACGCGGCTAGAGCCGCTACCCCCGGCTTCGCATTCCCTCCTGACTCTGAGTGGGAGAGGGAGCTCGAGGAAAGTTTCCCTTACCAGGAGACCACGGATCAGGAGGCGGCCATCGCTGCGGTAAAGGCTGATATGCAACTACCGCATCCGATGGACCGCCTGGTGTGCGGGGACGTAGGCTTCGGGAAGACAGAGGTCGCGGTGCGGGCCGCCTTCAAGGCGGCTCTGAGCGGCAAGCAGACCATGATGCTCGCGCCGACGACCATCCTGGTGCAGCAGCACGAGCGGACCTTCAAGCAGAGGCTCGGCACTTTCGCTGTCAGGGTCGAGAGCCTCTCGCGCTTCACGACGCCATCAGACCGCAGGAATATCCTGCGCGACTTCGCCGCAGGCGACGTGGACGTGCTCATCGGGACGCACGCGCTCCTCGGCGCAGAGGTAAGGCCCAAGGATCTCGGGCTCGTCGTGGTAGACGAGGAGCAGCGCTTCGGCGTGAGGCACAAGGAGCGTATAAAGGCGCTCAGGACGAGCGTTGACCTCCTGACGCTCACGGCTACCCCGATCCCGCGCACCATGCAGATGGGGCTCGCCTCCTTGAGGGATATAAGCATAATAGAGACACCCCCGGCAGGACGCAGGAGCATCCTCACCCACGTCGGTCCCTACGACGAGCACCTCGTCAAACAGGCAATCGAACGCGAGGTCGCGCGTGAGGGCCAGGTCTTCTTCGTCCACAACAGGGTAGAGACCATAGACGATGTAGCAGAGGGCCTGCGATCCCTCGTGCCGGGGGTTCGTTTCGTGGTGGCGCACGGGCAGATGCCGGAGCGGGCGCTCGAGGACGTCATGCGGGTCTTCCTCGACGGCAGGGCTGACGTGCTGGTGACGACCACCATCGTCGAGAGCGGGCTGGATGTGGCGACGGCGAACACCCTGATCGTCGACCGCGCTGACGCTATGGGGCTCGCGCAGCTCTACCAGCTGAGGGGCAGGATCGGGCGCTCCACCGAGCAGGCCTACGCTTATCTGTGTGCGCCTCTGGGAGCCACCGTCGAATCCCAGAAGCGGCTCGAGGCCCTCATGGACTTCACGGAGCTCGGGAGCGGGTACGCGATCGCCATGCGGGACCTGGAGATCCGGGGCGCAGGGAACCTGCTCGGCGCCGAGCAATCCGGCCACATAGCCGCCGTTGGCTTCGAGATGTACCTGCGCCTCCTGGAAGAGGCGGTCGCCGCCGCCAGGGGCGAGGTCTCCGAAGCGAGGGACGAGCGGCCCGTCATCGTCGAGCTGCCGCTCGACGCCTATCTGCCGCCTGGATACGTGTTGGACGAGGTCGAGCGCGTGGATCTGTACCGCAGGGCTTCGGGGATGGGCTCGCTCGTGGAGGTACAGGACCTGGCCGAGGAGCTCGCCGACCGCTTCGGGGAACTCCCCGAGCCCGCGCGCAACCTCCTCGGCCTCTCGCGCGTGAAGATCCTGGCCAGAGAGGTAGGGGCGAGCTCTGTCACCTACCGCTCGGGGGCTCTGGCCGTCGTCGGGCTAACCGCCGAGCCCGCCTCGCAGGCTCTGATCGGCAAGGAGACAGGCGGCGCGGTCGCAGGGAGAGAGGGCAGGGTAACGGTCAGCGGCTCCGCGCTCGACCCACTCGCCCTCGCGGAAGCGGCGCTTCGCGCCCTGGCTACTCAGCGTTTCAGCTAGAGCATGCTTGGTGAACGGGAGGTTTGACCCATGCAGAGACCACGTGAGGTCGTCCAGGAATGGGTGGCGGCCTACAACCAGCGGGATGCCTACGCGGCGGCGGAGCTGTACCAGGAAGATGCCACGAACCTCCAGGTGGCCCTGGGCGCCCCGACCGTCGGCAGGCAGGCGATACTCGACGACTTGATCTCCTTTTTCAACGCCTACCCCGACAACTTCACCCAGATCGAAAACCTCTTCGAGGATGGGGAGTGGGCTATATTGGAGTGGTTCGGGGGCGGCACCTGGCTGGGTGAGTTCGGCGGCATGGCCCCGAACGGAAGGTCGTTCACCATGCGTGGATGCGGCTTCTTCCACGTTCCCGAAGGTAAGATCCGCTTCCAGCGCGGGTATTTCGATAAGGTCACGTGGTTCGGCCAACTTGGCATCCCAGTTGCCTGAAGACTGTCTTCCTGCACTACCGCACACGCCCTGGCCAGCACTTGAAGCCTTTCTCCGAAAGCTCTGTGGAGGGTAGATCCTAGCGCGGAGCGCACTAGGTCCTCTGAATAAGGGACCCTCGAGGATGCGCGTGCCCCCGGAGAGCGGTAAGCTACATAACCTACTTGCGCGGGACGCGGGCGTAATCCCCGGCAAAGACATAGAAAGTGGGATGGAAGAGACGGCCAAATCGAAGGAGTTGAAGCGGAAGCGAAGGTGGCGGGACCTCCTCCTGGCGCTGGCGGTAGCGTTTGTGGCCGCGCATCCAGCGCTGGCTCAGACCAGCGCGCCTCCGTCGGAAGAGACGCCCGCCCCTTCGGATGCAACGTCCAGCGCCCCGGCGACGGCCCCAGCGGAGGAGGCGCCGAGCGCCTCGGCGACCGCCCCTGCCGCAGAGTCGGCGCCTGCGGAGGAATCTTCCGCTCCGCAGAGCGCACCTCAGGTGGGTGGCGCCGGGCAGCCCGGTGAGGCCACCGTCGCATCGGCCGCTGCTGCCGCCGGTGACAGCGCCGCCGCTGCGGCGAGGGCAGCGGCCGCAGGGGATGAAAAGACCGCAGCCACCGCGGCCGCGGCGGCCAGCGAGAACGCCGCGGTCGCGACGAAAAAAGCCTCGGCCGGTGGTGGCAAGGCCGCTGTTGCAGCTGCTGCCGCAGGAAACAGCGCCGCGGCCGCCGCCTCCGCGGCGACCTCTGCGGCAGCCGGTGGCGGCGGAGCCTCAGACGCTGCGAGGGCCGCAGCAGCAGCCGCGAGGAACGCCGCAGCAGCGGCTAAGGCTGTGGCCGCAGGAGATACAGATGCCGCAACTACCTCGGCGGCTGCCGCAGGGAAGAACGCAGCCGCCGCTGCAGAGGCCATTACCTCCGGCGATGAGGTAATGGATGCCGCTGCCGACACTAGCCGCTACGCTTTCGCCGCTGCGTCCGCAGCGGCATCCGGGAACGCAACAGCCGCTGCCGAAGCGGCCGCCTCCGCGGGGGAGAATGCATCAGACGCCGCTACCAAGGCTGCAGGTGGTGGAGCTGCCGCTGCCTCGGCGGCTGCAGCGGCAGCGAGCAGTAGCGCAGCCGCAGCGGCCTCTGCGGCTGCGGCCAGCAACAAGGGCACCACCTCAGCGGCGACCGCCTCGGCCAGCGCAGCGGCCTCTGCAAAGGCCGCAGCCGACGGAGATACCGCGGCTGCCGCCGAGGCCGCTGCGGCTGCCGGCGAGAGCACCTCCGCCGCGGCCAGGACGGCCGGCGGCGAGAAAGTCGAGCAGGAGCCCCCCGCAGACAAGACCGCCAATCCGGAGGGTGAGGCGGGGGAGGCGACCACCGAGGGAACCCCCAAAGCAACTCCCAAGGGCAAGGAGGCCGAAGAACCCACGACCGATGAGATGTTCACCCCGACGTCCACCCCGCCACCCGGCCCCTCCTTTATCGTGCTGCCGGCCATGCTCGGCATAGAGCTCGCGGAGCTCCTGCCTGACTCGGACGAAGACTCGAGCGGCGGCTAGCCAGCTCTCTGACCACCTCAGGCGCCGTGGAGCACTGGGCTGCTCTGCCTCGCTGCTTGGCTGACCTGCCGAAGTGCTATAATCGCGGGCGATTTCTGGCGTCTAGCATGCGAGGTCCTGCGTCGTCTTGGGCAAGCTTCTCGTGAACCGGACATGGTTGGTGTGTTTGTTCTTTGCTGCGGCCTTCCTGGCGCTCTCCTGCGAGCCGGCGGACCCCGTCGCCAACGTCGAGTCGGACTCGAAGAAAGTCGCGGTCTTCGAGGGGGGAGAGGTTACCCTTGGCGAGGTTCAGGAGTTCGCCGCGCAGAACGGCCTCGGCGAGCTCTCTCCAGGCTCCCCGCAGTACGAGGCGGCGGTGCAGCAGATCATGCCGACGCTCATCGACTTCGAGATCGCCAAGGCCTACGCGCAGGAGAACGGCATTACCGTCTCCGAGAGCGACGTGAACCAGGAGATCGAGACCATAAAAGACCAGATCTCCCAGCAGGCCCAGGAGCAGGGGATGAACGTCGGGCGCGAGGAGGCATTTCAGCAGGCCCTAGATCAGGCCGGCCTCACCGAGGAGGAGCTGCGCGCGCAGCTGCGGGACCAGCTCCCCGTCCAGAAGGTGCAGGAGAGGGTAGCGGGCGGCGCGGAGCCCTCCCAGGAGGAGGTCGAGACGTTCTACAACGAGAACAAGGAGCTCCAGTTCACGGTGCCGGAGGAGCGCTGCGTCAGGCACATCCTTTTCACCAAGGACCAGAAGGCCAAGGCGGAGGAAGTCAAGGCCCAGCTCCAGGATGGGGCTGACTTCGCCCAGCTCGCCAAGGAGTACTCCCAGGACCCAGGGAGCGCCGAGCAGGGCGGTGACCTCGGGTGCAACCCCGAGGTAGATCCCACGACAGGTCAACCCATATACGTGCCGGAGTTCAGCGACGCCGTCTTCGGCGCCCAAGAGGGTGAGATCGTCGGTCCCCTCGAGACGCAGTTCGGCTACCACCTCATCGAGGTAACGGACATAAAGCCGAAGAGTACCCAACCGCTCGAAGAGGTAGAGGCTCAGATAAGGGAGCAGCTCTCCTCAGACATACAGTCCCAGAAGTTCGGCGACTGGATCAAGAAGGAGAGGGAGCAGCGCGACGTGAAGTACCTGCCGGGTTACAAGCCTCCCTCCTAGTACCTTCACTCCAGAAGGGTTACGGTAGCGCGGCGACGGGTAAGGGCGTAGAGTTGATAAAGAGCTAGTCAGCTCGTCGCCTGCGGCGGCTTGTCAGCTAGTCAGGTAGGCTATGGATGGCTGGGGCGGAGTTCGTGTGAGAAGCGGCCTGCAGGGAGACGCTTCGCAGGCACTGTGCGGCATGCCAGAACCCAAGAGCTGACTAGCTGACGGCCGAAGGGAGGCAAATGACGGAGATCGTCGTAGTCCACGGACGTGAGATCCTGGACTCGAGGGGAAACCCGACGGTCGAGGTAGAGCTCGCGACTGCCAGCGGCTTCGTCGGCCGTGCCTCGGTTCCCTCCGGCGCCTCAACCGGACAGAACGAGGCCGTCGAGCTGCGCGACGGCGACAAGGAGCGTTACGGCGGCAAGGGCGTACGGAACGCTACCAGAAACGTCGATACCGAGCTGGCCCAGGTCGTGATCGGGATGGACGCCACCGACCAGCGAGCCCTCGACCTCGCCATGATAGAGGCCGACGGCACGGAGAACAAAGGCCGCCTCGGCGCCAACGCGATCCTCGGCGTCTCTCTGGCCGCGGCCAAGGCTGCGGCGGAGGCGGCGGCGCTGCCGCTGTACCGGTACCTCGGTGGGGCCGGTGCCTACACTCTGCCCGTTCCTTGCGCCAACGTGCTCAACGGCGGCGCGCACGCCGCGAACAACGTTGACTTCCAGGAGTTCATGATCGTGCCCATCGGCTTCGATGACTACGCAGAGGCGCTGCGCTCCGTGGCCGAGATCTACCAGGTCCTCAAGAAGAGGGTTGCTGAGAAGGGGCTCTCCGGCGGCATCGGTGACGAGGGCGGGTTCGCGCCAGACCTCGAAGACAACGGGGCTGCGCTCGCGCTCATCTCCGAGGCAATCGAGAAGAGTGGCTACTCGCTCGGAGACCAGATAGCCTTCGCCCTGGATCCCGCAGCCTCCGAGTTCTACGATGAGGGCACCTACAACCTGGCAGGCGAGGGGAGGACCCTCGATAGCGAGGAGATGGTCGAGTACTACGTCGGGCTGTGTGATCAGTACCCCATCATCAGCATCGAGGACGGGCTCGCCGAGGACGATTGGGAGGGGTGGGCCGCTATCACGCAGAGGTTGGGAGGTAGGATCCAGCTCGTCGGCGACGACCTCTTCGTCACGAACCCCAAGATCCTCAGCCGCGGCATAGACCGGGGGGTTGGCAACTCCATCCTCATAAAGGTAAACCAGATCGGCACGCTTACCGAGACCTTCGAGACTATGGAGCTGGCTCACAAGTCCGGCTACACCACCATGGTGAGCCACCGCAGCGGGGAGACGGAAGACGCGACGATCTCCGACCTCGCCGTGGCGACGAACGCCGGGCAGATAAAGACAGGGGCTCCGGCGCGCACCGACAGGGTAGCCAAATACAACCAGCTTCTCAGGATAAGGGAGGGCCTTGGCGATACGGTGTACTACCCTGGCAGGGCGGCGTTCAACCCGAGGGTGCGGCCGGAGAAGGGAGTCTAGAGCATGCGCCGGACGAAGATAGTCGCCACATTAGGCCCAGCGTCCTCCTCCGAAGAGAGCATAGGGGCCCTGATCCGGGGCGGGGTGGACGTGACGAGGTTCAACTTCAGCCACGGCGACCATCAGATGCACCTGCACAACGCCGAGATCGTCAGGACCGCGGCGAAGGACTGTGGCCGCAACGTGGCCGTAATGCAGGACCTCCAGGGACCCAAGATAAGAACGGGCGATGTGGAGGGCGGCACGGAGCTCGTCGCAGGGAACACGGTGGTGATCGCGTCTGGAGACTTCGTTGGCGACGCGAGCCGCCTCTCGACCACCTACGACCGGCTCGCCGAAGATGTCGAGCCAGGCGACAGGCTCCTCATAGACGACGGCCTCATCGGGCTCGAGGTCGAGAGGATCGAGGAAGGCGACATAGTCTGCAAGGTCCTCGAGGGCGGGCCAGTCTCCTCTCACAAGGGCCTGAACTTTCCCGACTCCCACCTCTCGATCCACGGTCTCACCCCCAAGGACATAGAGGACCTGCGCTTCGGGATGGAGGAGCTTCATCCCGACTGGGTCGCCACCTCGTTCGTGCGCACGGGGGACGAGGTTCGCGAGGTCAAGGAGCGCATAAAGGAGTTCGGCGGCGAGGCGCCAGTCGTCTCCAAGATAGAGAAACACGAAGCCATTGACAACATCGAGGAGATTATCCAGGCGTCGGACGGGATCATGGTCGCGAGAGGTGACCTCGCCGTAGAGCTCTCCGCAGAGCGGGTTCCTATCGAGCAGAAGCGAATGATCGCACGCTGCAGGCGCCTCGGAAAGCCCGTTATCGTCGCCACCCAGATGCTCGACTCCATGATACGCAACCCGCGTCCGACACGCGCCGAGGTCTCGGACGTTGCGAACGCGATCTTTGATCGGGCCGACGCAGTGATGACCTCGGGAGAGACGGCGGTTGGGCGCTACCCCCTGCAGAGCATCAAGGAGATGGACAGGATCTGCCGGGCGGCAGAGAGCGCGATCAACTACGGCAGGGATATCTCCACCTCGGCGTCCTGGGGCAGAGGCGACCGCTACGACGCCGTGACCCACGCAGCCTGCGAGCTCGCCGAGGGCCTCGAAGCCGTCGCCATCCTTACCTCGACCCAGAGCGGTCTCTCGAGCATCCGCGTAGCCCGCTTCAGGCCGCCGAACAAAATCCTCGCCGTCAGTCCCATCGACCACACGGTAAGGATGCTCGCGCTGGTGTGGGGCGTCACGGCCATACGTGGTGAGCAGGCCGGCTCCCTAGAGGAGCGCTTCCAGGAGGCCATCGAGGCCGCAGAGGGGGCTGGACATCTGAAGGATGGGGATCAGGTCATCATGACCGGCGGGACCGCGGGCTCCCTGCCAGGATCCGCGAACGTCGTCGAGGTGTACACCGTGGGCGAGGACAGGTAGAATGAGCTCGCCTTGAGCGTCCCCAAAAGATGGCGGCCTTTGGCGGTGGTTCTCTACGCCGCCTTCGTCGGCCTCCTCCTCGCCTCTTACGTATCGCCGCTACAGGATATCCTCGAGAGCAGGGCAGAGATCCCCGTCCTCGAACGCAAGCTGCACGAGACGCAGGTAGACAACACCGCAAAGCAGCGTCTCATAAAGGAGCTGAACACCCCGGAAGGCATCGAGCGCGCAGCCCGCGAACGCTACGGCATGATCGAACCCGGAGAGAAGGTCTACATCATTCCTGAAGACTAGGCTTCGGGTATCAGGCAGCAGGTTCAGCCGAACACCAACCGCTAGGCTCCCCCAATACGTCATTCCCGCGCAAGCTGGGATCCAGGCACCTTGAGGCATCAGGAAGTTATACTTCCCTGCCTGTAGCCTGATGTCAGATGCCTCCAAAGACCACGCCGCCGCCGCCCGTCAGCTGGGACGGAAGCCCCTCCCCTTCCGCGTCGCCGCCCGCTGCCCCTACGGACTCCCGAGCGTCATTGAGAACGAACAGACCAGGGACATGCCCACGCGATTCTGGATCACCTGCCCGAGCCTCGACAAAGCCATAGCGCGCGTCGAATCAGCGGGCGGCGTGCGCGTCGCCCAGGAGGAGGTGGGCGAGGAGAGGGTCGAGGAGATCCACGCCGAGCACCTCGCGCGCTACGGGAACAAGGTCGCCGGCGTCAGGGAGGGTGGTCACGTCAAGTGCCTCCACGCCTTCACCGCCCTCCACCTCGCAGGCGCTATCCCGAACGCGATAGCAGAATGGACCCTGCAGAGCCTTGAAGACCCCTACCCCGAAGACGCCTGTTGCGCCGCCGAAGGCTCGCAAACCTGACTGGTATACTCCCGAACCATCCGGGGGCGTAGCCCAATCGGCAGAGGCAGCGGACTTAAAATCCGTCCAGTGTGGGTTCGAGTCCCACCGCCCCTACTGAAAAAGATATGCAGACAGCGCGCTAGGAGGAAGCGTGACCTTTATGGCGGTTATCTTCTCGGTCGTTGGCATCGGGGTGTGGGTTGCGGCCGGGGTGCTGCTCTACCACCGGCGCAAGACGCTGCGCAAGGTCGAGGTCATGCATAGCGTCGAGACCTCGGCGGCCGCCGCGGTCCCTGGCACGTCGCCAGGCACCCTAGTCGAGGTCAAGGGAATCCTGCGCTGCGAGAGCCCTTTGAAGAGCGAGATGGCGGGGCAGACCTGCGCCTACTACCGATCGCAGGTGATCCGGGAGTACGAGGAGACGGAGAGGGACGCCGACGGCGACCTGGAAACCAGGAGGCGCTCGGAGGTTGTGGCTTCGAACGAGAGGTTCGCCCCGTTCGCGGTCGAGGACGCGTCGGGCCTGGTGGGGGTGCGAGGCGAAGGTGCCGAGGTGGACGCCCTCGAGGTGGTCAACCGCTTCGAGCGCGGTACGGGAGGGGCAGGAAGCATCACTCTCGGCGGTCTGACGGTGAACCTTGGAGGTGGAGAACGCACTGTAGGCTACCGTTACGTTGAGAGCGTCCTGCCCATAGACTCGCCAGCCTACGTGCTTGGGGCGGTGCAGGCCGACAGGCAGGTTGGGCCTCCCGGCGAGGAGGGAGAGCAGGGCAGGTTCCTCATCAGCTACCGCTCGGAGGAACAGCTGGAGAAAAAGCTCAAGCGCGACGCCCTCTGGCAAGGTTTGATAGCCGTGGGCCTGTTCCTGTTCGGTCTGATCTTCCTTGCCGTCGGCGTGGGTACCGCGCTCCTGGGCTGAGAGGAGGTGGGCCGGTATGAAGCTGGCGGAGCGGATGGAGCGGCTTGGGACCGAGACAGCATTCTCGGTTCTGGCTAAGGCCAAGGCGCTGGAGGCCACAGGGCGTGAGATCATCCACCTGGAGATCGGCGAGCCGGACTTCGATACGCCCTCCCACATCGTCGAGGCAGGCTGCCGCGCGCTGCGCGAGGGGCATACCCACTACACTCCAACAGCGGGCATCCCGGAGTTGCGCGAGGCAGTAGCCGCCGAGGTGGCGCGCAGCCGGGAAATAGCGGTGGATCCCGCGCAAGTGGTAGTCACGCCTGGCGGGAAGCCGATCATGTTCTTCGTCATCCTCGCGCTCATCGAGTCGGGCGACGAGGTGCTTATGCCAAACCCCGCGTTCCCGATCTACGAGTCGGTTGTCGACTTCGTCGGGGGTACGCCCGTCTTCGTGCCGCTGCGCCAGGAGAACGAGTTCCGCTTCGATCTGGACGAGTTCGCAGCCAGCCTGAGCGAACGCACCAGGATGGTGATTCTCAACTCGCCGGCCAACCCGACTGGGGGCGTGCTGACGCCCGGGGACATAGCTGGTCTCGCGGAGATCCTGCGCGAGCGCCCCGACGTCTTCGTACTGAGCGATGAGATCTACTGCCGGTTGCTCTACGACGGCTCCTTCGCAAGCATCGCCTCGGAGCCGGGAATGGGACCGGACGGTCGCACCATCATCCTCGACGGCTTCTCCAAGACCTACGCGATGACCGGCTGGCGGCTCGGCTACGGCGTGATGCCTGTGGCCCTCGCCGAGCAGGTGACCAAGCTACAGGTCAACTCCAACTCGTGCACCAGCGCGGCTACGCAATACGCCGGTCTCGAGGCGCTCGCCGGGCCGCAGGATAGCGTGCACCTTATGCTCTCCGAGTTCCGCGCTCGTCGAGACCTGATCGTCGCCGGGCTCAACGACCTTCCCGGCGTCGAGTGCCTAGCCCCCCAAGGGGCCTTCTACGCTTTCCCCCGGATCTCGGGTACCGGCTACCGGGCGAGGGATCTAGCCGACCTGCTCCTCGAGGAGGCAGGTGTCGCCTGTCTCGCAGGCACGGCGTTCGGCCGCTACGGCGAGGGGCACATGCGCTTCTCCTACGCCAACTCGCGCGAGAACATCGGCAGGGCCCTTGAACGGATAGACGAACTTCTGTCGCGGGGGAAGGCGTCGTAGGCTCCCTTAGCACGATTCCAAGCA
>Ga0126313_10000724_pt1 | contig 16195 bp, 18 predicted proteins | sample Plot105A_FD_89954 | JGI IMG/M metagenome (GOLD analysis project Ga0126313, IMG submission 89954) | Serpentine soil microbial communities from UC McLaughlin Reserve, CA, USA - Plot105A | ecosystem: Environmental > Terrestrial > Soil > Grasslands | place: USA: UC McLaughlin Reserve, Lake County...
ACCGCAAGCCTCTTCTTCCCTGCCGACATCTCTCACCTCGCGAGCTCAGGCCCGCCTTCTCCGTGACCGGTAAACACGGGCGAAATCGCGCAGTTGCCTTCCCCGGTGGACGAAGCCGGCGAGGCTCTTCCCCGAGGCCCGGTGCTCGAGGTCGAGCTCATACTCCCGCAATCTATACCCCGCCCGAACCGCGTCGACGGTCATCCCGATCTCCATCCCGTAGGCCGGCGCGAAGGGGAGCGTGGCACGCAGCACCTCGACCCGCATCGCCCGCTGGCCGGAGATCGGCGCCTGCGTCTCGAGGCCGCACCGGCGGCGGATCGCCCAGCCGGCGAAGCCGAGGGCGGCGCCGAAGCCCCCGCCGACCCGGCGGCTGAAGGCGGCGACGGCGAGGTCGCACTCGCCGCCGCGGACCGCGGCGACAAGCGGCGCCAGCCGGGCGGCCGAGGCGCCGAGGTCGCCGTCGCAGAGGAGCACGAGCCCGGGAGGCGACTCGACGCTCAGCGCCGCCTCGGCCGCGGCGCCGACATTCGCGCCCTTGCCGTGCGGGCGGCCGCGGCTGACCACCTCGGCCCCCGCCGCCAGCGCCGCCTCGGCGGTGCCGTCCCCGGAGGCGTCGTCGGCAACCCAGATCCGGGCGGCGGGGAAGGCGCAGCGCAGCGCCCCCACCGTGGCGCCGATCCGGTCGGCCTCGTTGCGGGCGGCGACGATCACCGCCAGCACCTCGTCTCCCCCTGCCGCCTGTTCGGGTCCCATCGTCGGGCTATTGTCCCCGCCGATGGCAGACATCGAGGCACACATCACCGGCAACGTCTGGAAAATCGAGGTCGCGGTGGGGGACAAGGTCTCCGACGGCGACACCGTCGTCATCCTCGAGTCGATGAAGATGGAGATCCCGGTCGAGTCCGAAGACGATGGCGTCGTGAAGGAGATTCGCTGCGAGGAGGGCCAGAGCGTCAGCGAAGGCGACGTCCTCGTGGTGTTGGAGTAGGACCGTGGAGGGGCGGCTCGCCGGCGGCAAGCTCATCCTCGATCGGCCGGCCGAGGCGGTCGCCCGGCTGACGATCGACAACCCCGAGCGCCGCAACGCCCTGGACCACGAGATCCTCGACGCGCTCGCCGAGGTCCTGCCGCAGCTGAACCAGGGGATCGAGACCCGCTGCGTCCTGATCACCGGCGCGCCGCCGCTCTTCTCGGCCGGCTACGACATCGCTGGCATCCCCGACGAGAGCTTCGAGCGCGACGCCGAGGCGCTCGTCGCCCACCCCTTCCACCCGGCGATGGAGGCGATCGCCCGCCACCCCTGGCCGACCGTCGCCGCGATCAACGGCCACTGCCTCGGCGGCGGCCTCGAGCTGGCGGTCTCCTGCGACCTGCGGATCTGCGCGGCCGGCGCCAGGCTGGGGATGCCGCCGGCGAAGCTCGGCCTGATCTACGGCCACACCGGGCTGCGCAAGTTCCTCGACACCGTCGGCCTCTCGGTGACCAAAGAGCTCTTCCTCACCGGACGCAACCTCGACGCCGAGCGGGCCGAGCAGATCGGCCTCGTCAACTGGGTCGCCGCCGACGAGGAGCTGGCGGAGGAGGGCGTCTCCCTTGCCGCCGCGATCGCCACCAACGCGCCGCTCTCGATGCGCGGCAACAAGCACGCGATCGACCTGCTGAACGCGAACCCGGAACTGAGCGAGCGGCAGGAGGCCGGCCTCGTCGCCCTGCGCGAATCCTGCTTCTCCTCCGAGGACTTCCGCGAGGGGATCCGCGCCTTCGCCGAGAAGCGCCGGCCGCAGTGGACGGGTCGGTGAGCGCCAAGGCGCGCAGAGAGCTTGCCGCCTCCGACCCGACGATGGCGGCGCTGATCGAACGGGTCGGGAAGATCGACATCGCGACCCGGATGAAACGCCGCAAGGAGGAGCGGCCCGAGGACGCCTACGGGGCGCTGCTGCGGGCGATCGTCGGCCAGCAGCTCTCGACCAAAGCGGCGCGGACCATCTACCTGCGGGTCGTCGACCTCTTCGGCGGCACCACCCCCTCGCCGGAGCAGCTGCTCGAGGCCTCCGAGCAGGACCTGCGCGGCTGTGGCCTCTCCGGGCGCAAGACCGAATACGTCCGCGACCTCGCCGCCCACGTGATCGGCGGCGAGCTGGAGCTGGACCGGCTCGAGAAGCTCGGGGACGAGGAGGTGATCGAGGAGATCGTCGCCGTCCGCGGCCTCGGCCGGTGGACCGCGGAGATGTTCCTCCTCTTCCACCTGCGGCGTCCCGACGTCCTCTCCGGCGGCGACCTCGGCATCCGCAAGGCGATCCAGATCGAGTACGGGCTCGAGCAGATGCCGACCCCGGCGCGGACGGTCGAGATCGGCGAGCGCTGGCGGCCGCACCGCAGCCTCGCCTCGCTCTACCTCTGGGAGTCGCTGGCGGCGGTGCCCTCGTGAGGCGGCGCTTCTGGCTGGGGATCGTCGCGGCAACGCTGGTCGGGCTCGGCTCGGTCGCGGCGGCGGCGCTTGTCTACCACGACGACCGGGGCGACTTCGACGACATGCAGCGCGAAGAGGCGATGCGCGCCGGGCACCAGATGGAAGCGGTCGCGGGGCTCTCGGTCGATCAGCTGAGCAGCGCCGCGGCGTTCTTCCGAGCCGAGGACGACCTCAGCCGCCACGAGTTCGAGGTCTACGGGCGCTCGCTGATCAGCCAGGGGGCGCTCGGCGGTGCCGTCTTCATCCCGCGGGTGACGGCGGCGAACCGCGAGCGCTTCGAGCGGACCCACGACCTGCCGATCCTCGAACGGACCGGCGTGCTCAGCTTCCGCCGCTCGCGACCGCGCCCGGACTACTTCCCGATCACCTACGTCGCCGCCGAGAAGGAACAGCGACGGCGAGCGCTGGGATACGACCTCGGCCAGGACCCCGACCGGGGCCGCTACCTTCGCCGGGCCCGGGACAAGGGCCTCCCGGTCTCCAGCCCGGTGATCCCGCTGCTGGTCGGCGGGCGCGGCATCAACGTCTTCCGCGCCGTCTACCGCGACCGGGCACCGGTCCAGACCGTCGCCCAGCGCCGGGCCGCCCTGACCGGCTTCGCGGCGGGCAGCTTCCGGATCGGCGACCTCGCCGCGGCCGCCACCGAAGCCGTCACCCCGGAGGTGCAGGTGCGGCTGCGGATCGGCGACGCGATCGTCTTCGGGGCGAGGGGCGCGCTGGAAGACGCGGCCTCGGTGCCGGTGCGGATCGCCGATCGCACCTGGGTGCTGAGCGTCAAGAACCCTGGCGGGCCGGGCCTGAGCCTGCCGATCGCGCTGGCGGTGCTGGGAATCGCGCTGGCAGCGCTGCTCGCCTCGCTGATCCTCACCTGGGGCCGGACCGAACGGATGCAGGAGCTCGAGCGCCAGGCGAGCCAGGACGCCCTCACCGGCCTCAGCAACCGGCGCCGCTTCGAGGAGGACCTGGCGGCGGCGATGGCGCGCAGCCGGCGGGACCGCTCGACCGGGGCGCTGCTGATGCTCGACCTCGACCGCTTCAAGCAGGTCAACGACTCGCGGGGGCATCCTGCCGGCGACCGGCTGATCAAGGAGATCGCCGGGGTGCTGCGCGAGCGGACCCGGGCGAGCGACTCCCTGGCGCGGCTCGGCGGCGACGAGTTCGCGGTGATCCTGCCGCGCTGCAGCCGCGAGGAGGCGCGGCTGACCGCCGAAGCGATCGCCGACGAGGTCCGCGCCCACCGCTCCGACGCAACCCCTGATCCCGTCACGGTCAGCATCGGCGTCTCGATCTTCGGCAACGACCCGCGGACCAGCGTCGCCACCATCGTCTCCGAGGCCGACGCGGCGATGTACGCGGCCAAGGACGGCGGCCGCGACGGGGTGCGGATCTTCGATCCCGCCGCGGTGCGGGAGGACGTTACCTAGCGCGCGGTCGCGAGCCCGGCGCGCAGGTCGAGCACGCGCTGGGCGGCCTCCTCGAACTCGCTGCGCCGCAGGGCGCCGGCGCGGAGCTTCGCGCTCAGCGCCTGCCAGGCCCGCTCGGCCGGGCCGAGGCGCGCGTAGAGGAGGATGTCGGCCCCGGCCCGGGCGCCCGCGGCGGCGGCCTCCGCGGTGGTGCCGAAGTGGGCGACGGCGGGCGTTTCCAGCGCGTCGGTGACGGTGACGCCGTCGAAGCCGAGTCGGTCGCGCAGCTCGCCGGTGACGATCGAGCGGGTGAAGGCAGCCGGGTCGCCGGAGAAGACCGGGTAGATCGCGGTGCTGAGCATCACCACCTCGCCCCCGGCCGCGGCGAAGGCACCGTAGGGCCGCTCGTCCACCGCCCGCAGCTCGCGCTTGGAGAGGTCGATCCGTTCGACCGAGAAGTCGGTGTTTTCCCCCGCCGCGCCGAAGCCTGGGAAGTGCTTGCCGGTGGCGACGACGCCACCGTCCCGCAGCCCTTCCGCGAACGGGATCGCGGTGGCGGCGACCCGGGAGGCGGTCGCGCCGAAGCTCCGTTCCGTTTGGGCGATCACCCCGCCCGGGCGTCCCACGTCGAGGACCGGGGCGAGGTCGACGTTGACGCCGACGTCGCGCAGGTCGGCGGCGGTGCGGCGGCCCCGGCGGGCGCTGAAGGCGGCGCCGCGGGCGCTCATCTCCTGCGCCGAAGCGGTCGGGGCGCCGGAGATCCGCTTGACCAGGCCCCCCTCCTGGTCGGTCATCACCAGCAGCGGGTCGCGCAGCTTCGGCGGGCGCCGGATCGCCTGCAGGCGGGCGATCAGCCGCCGGCCGGCGGCGCGGCTGGGGAAGTTGTCGGCGAAGAGGACGACGCCGGCGATCCGGCCCTCGCGGATCGCCCCGCGCAGCGCCGGCGAGATCGCGGTGTCGTCGAAGCCGGCGACGATCCGCTCTCCCGCCAGAAGCTTGGCGGGCAGCGTTTCGGCGACGCTCGGCCGCGGCGGCCCGGCCCCATCTCCAAGCGTGACCCCAAACGCGAACGCCGCGATCCCCAGGCAGGCAAGGACCCCAACTGCCACCCGCCGCCGCCTCTGCACAGCCCGCGCCATTCGCCCCGATGCTAGGGGTGTCTGAGCTTTCCCGTCATATATGCGGGTCAAGCTCAGACACCCCCTGATTTCAGGCGTCCGGGGCGATTCCTAGGCTGCGCCCGATGTCCTCTCTGATCACCGTCGACGATGCCCGCGCCTACGGCGCCCTCACCGACCACGCCGAGATCGAATCCCTGGTCGAACGGGCCTGGGAGGTGCGCCAGGAGAACTTCGGCGACTCGACCGACATGTGCTCGCTGGTCAACGCCAAGTCCGGCGGCTGCGCCGAGGACTGCGGCTTCTGCGCCCAGTCCCGCTACGCCGAGGCCGACACGCCGATGCACGCGATGATGGAGCCGGAGCAGATCCTCGAGCACGCGAAAGCGGCCGAGGCGGCCGGCGCCCACCGCTTCTGCATGGTCACCCAGGGCCAGGGCCTCTCCAAGCGGGACTTCCAGAAGATCCTCGAGGGCACGCGGCTGGTCGCCGAGCAGACCAACCTCAAGCGCTGCGCCTCGATCGGCCACATGTCGGCCGACCGGGCGAAGGCGCTGAAAGGGGCGGGCGTGCAACGGGTCCACCACAACGTCGAGTCGGCCCGCTCCTACTACCCGGAGGTCTCGACCACGGTCCGCTACGAGGGCCGGCTGCGGACGATCCAGGCGGTGAAGGAGGCCGGCCTGGAGACCTGCGTCGGCGGCATCCTCAACCTCGGCGAGACCGAGGAGCAGCGGGTGGAGATGGCCTTCGAGCTCTCCGAGATCAACCCCACCTCGGTTCCCATCAACCTCCTGATCCCAAAGGACGGGACCAAGTTCGGCGACCGCGAGGTGATGGACCCCTGGGAGGTCGTCAAGTGGATCGCGATCTTCCGCCTGATCATCCCCGGCGCCCTCTTCCGCCTCTGCGGCGGCCGGGTCGAGAACCTCGGCGAGCTGCACGGCCTCGCGGTCAAGGCCGGCCTCAACGGGGTGATGATGGGCAACTTCCTCACCACGCTCGGGGCCGAGCCGGCCGACGACCGGGAGATGTTCGAAGAGCTCGGCCTCAACGTCGCCCGCCAGCCCGACAACGGCGCCAACCCGCGACCCGACAACCGCTCCGGCTGGCTCGAGGGCGAGGCGCCGGAGACGCCGATCGACGAGCTGATCGACAGCCAGGACGAGGCCAACTTCTGGGATCCCTCCACCCAGCTGCGGGTCGTCAAGAAGGCGAAGAAGCCGCCTTCCTACCCACGGGCGGCGTGAGCGACGTTACCGAGCGGCTCGAGGAGCTCCGCGACCGGGGGCTCTACCGACAGCTGCGCCTGATCGAGGGACCGCAGGGGCCGAGCGTCACGCTCGACGGCCGTCCGGTCCTCCTCCTCTGCTCCAACAACTACCTCGGCCTCGCCGACCGCGCCGAGGTGCGCGAAGCCGCCGCCGAGGCGGCGCTGCGCTGGGGCGCCGGCGCGGGCGCCTCGCGGCTGATCTCGGGGACCATGGAGCCGCACCGCGAGCTCGAGGCCCGGCTCGCCGCCTTCGAGGGTTACGAATCGGCGCTCCTCTTCGGCTCCGGCTACCTCGCCAACAGCGGCGTCATCGCCGCCCTGGCCGGGCGCGGCGAGGTCGTCTTCTCCGACGAGCTCAACCACGCCAGCATCGTCGACGGCTGCCGCCTCTCCCGCGCCGAGACCTTCGTCTACCGCCACGGCGACGTCGAGCACCTCGCCTGGGGCCTGTGCGAGGCCGGCGATCGCGCCGCGCTGATCGTCACCGACGGGGTCTTCTCGATGGACGGCGACCTCGCCCCGCTGCCGCGGCTGCTGGAGCTGGCGCGGCGCCACGGGGCGCGGTTGATGGTCGACGAGGCCCACGCGACCGGCGCGGTCGGGCCCGGGGGTCGCGGCTCGGTCTCCGCCGCCGGCCTCAGCGGCGAGGTCGACGTCGTGGTCGGGACGCTGGGCAAGGCGCTCGGCTCCTACGGCGCCTACGCCTGCGCCCGACCCGAGCTCGTCGACCTGCTCGTCAACTCGGCCCGCTCCTTCATCTTCTCCACCGCCCTCCCGCCCTCCGCCGCCGCGGCAGCCGCGGCGGCGCTGGCGATCCTCGAAGCTGAACCGGAGCTGGTCGGGCGACTGCAGGCCAACGCCGAGACGCTGCGCACCGCCCTCGCCGCCGAGGGACTGGACGTGGGGCGCTCGGCGAGCCAGGTGGTCCCGCTCGAGGTCGGCGCGGCGGAGGCCGCGATGGCGCTCTGCGAGCAGGCGCTTCAACGTGGCGTCTTCGCGCAGGGGATCCGGCCGCCGACCGTGCCGGAGGGGTCGTCCCGCCTGCGTTTCACGGTGATGGCGACCCACCAGGAGCGCGAGCTGGCGACCGCGGCGCGGGAAGTCGGCGCAGCCGCCGCCGAGGTCGGCCTGACCGCCCCCCGCCAGCTGGCCGCCTAGCTGGTCTCCGTGGCGCACGGCGTCTTCGTCACCGGCACCGGCACCGAGGTCGGCAAGACCGTCGTCGCGGCGGCGATCGCCCGCACCCTCGCCGCCGAGGGCAAGCGGGTGGCGGTCTTCAAGCCGGCCGTCACCGGTCTCGACGAAGGGGTCGAGACCGACCACGCGCTGCTGCGCCGCGCCTCGCGATCGGACCAGAGCGACGAGGAGATCGCCCCCTACCGGTACGGCCCGCCAGCATCGCCGCACCTGGCCGCGGCGCTGGCCCGAGAGGAGATCGATCCCAAGCGGTTGCGAGAGACGGCAGCCGCAGCGGCCCAGGGCGCCGACGCGATCGTCTGCGAGGGCGTCGGCGGCCTCCTCGTCCCGCTCTCCCCCACCTACCTGGTCCGCGACCTCGCCGCCGACCTCGGTTACCCACTGGTCGTCGTCGCCAGCCCCAGCCTGGGGACGATCAACCACACCCTGCTGACGGTGGAGGCAGCGCGCTCCGCGGGTCTGGAGGTGGCGGCGGTCGTCGTTACCCCCTGGCCGGAGGAGCCGACCGAGATCGAGACCTCCAACCGCGAAACGATCGGCGCACTCGGCGCCGCCCCGGTTCTCTCCCTCCCCCAGCTGGACCTGGCCGATCCCACCACCTGGCCTGCGCTGCGGATCTAGACGATTACGTCGAGGTGCCCGTCGGAGAGCTCGATGCTGAAGCCGGCGGCCTCGGCAATCGCGGCGGCACCCTCCGGGTCAACCAACGCCTTCTTCGCCTCCAGCAGCGCCCGCGCCACGTCGCCCCGCACCGCCTTCGCCATGTGCGAGATGGCCTTGCGCTCCCCATCTACCTCGGTGAACGCACGCACCGCCAGCGGCGTCGCCCGCTTCGGCTTCCAGGCGGGCACGTAGGCGCCGGAGCGCATGTCGACGACGAGGTCGCCCTCCACGTCGGGCAGCGCCTCGGCCAGCGCCGGCCGCCAGTAGGCATTCGGCGCCTCGAAGCCCTTCAGCCGCGTTTTCGGCGGAAACTTGTAATACGGAATCCGGTCCCCCGGCGCGACCACACCCCACAGCGCGCTCGCGATCAGCACCTGCTTCCGCGCCCTGGCCGGGAGCTCGGCTAGTCCCAACCGGCCGTAGAGGACACCGGTGTAGACCTCAGCGGCCGGCGCGGCCGGCGCCTCGAGCAGCGAGGAGTCGAACGAGTCGATCAACTCCCGCCGCTTCGCGCCCAGCTCGTCGGCGAAGACAAGCGAGTCGAGATCGACCGGCTCGCCCTTCTCCGGGTGAGCCTTTCCTTCAGACGGCGGCAGCAGGATCAGCATCGGCCGGCAGCCTATGCCGCCCGATGCAACGACGCCCTAAGCCGGCTGCGCTGCCTCCCGCTCCTCGGCAGCGATCGCCTCGCCACCCGGATTGGCCTCGGCGGTGGCCGCCTCGACGCTGACGTGGCCCTTGGCCTTGGCCCGGATCGCAGTGGCGCCGATCGCCGCCCCGACCAGGGCGACGAACCCGGAAACCGTCATCGCGTGGCTGACCGCGTAGACGAACGCTTCGTTGCCCGCCACCGTGATCTCTTTCACCTGCGCCGCGTCGAGTCCCGGCACCTTCGGCACCGTGCCGCCGCCGAGTTGGTCGGAGATCGACTGCCGCTGCGCCTCGGTTACCCCGGACCCGCTGAGCAGCGTGTCCAGCTTGGAGCTGACCAGGCCCTGGAAGATCGCTCCGGTGACGGCGATGCCGAGGCTGCCGCCGACCATGCGGAACATCGAGAGGACACCGGAGGCGATGCCGGCTTTCTGCACCGGCACCGCGTTCATCGCGGCGCTGGTCATCGGCGACATCGTCATCGCGACACCTATGCCGAGCAGCATGAACCCGGGCAGCAGGTCGAGGTAGGACGAGTCGACCGCGATGCCGCTGAAGCTGAACAGCGAGGCGGCGACGATCAGCAGCCCGCCGGCGATCAGCCAGCGCGGCCCGAAGCGATCCGAGAGCCTTCCCGCGACCGGTGCCACCCCGACGATCATCAGGGTCGAGGGCAGGAACCGGATCCCCGCCTCCAGCGGCGAGTAGCCGAGGATGTCCTGCATGTAGAGGGCGAGGAAGAAGAAGACGCCCATCATCGCGAAGGTGATGATCAGGGCCACGCAGACCGCGGCGAGGAAGTTGCGGTCGCTGAGCAGGTCGAACTGCACCATCGGCGCCTTGACCCGGTTCTCGACGAAGACGAAGGCGGGAAGGGCGATCGCGGCTAGAGCCAGCAGGCCGACGATCTGCGCCGATCCCCAGCCCCAGGCGTTGCCCTCGACCAGGGCGAGGACGAGCGCCGTCAGCCCCACGGTCAGCACCGCGACGCCGGCGTAGTCGACCTCGCGGCCGACCGAGGTGTCGCGCGACTCGCGGACCGCGAACAGGGTCGCCACCACCGCGCCGATCGCGACCGGGATGTTGATGTAGAAGATCGCCCGCCAGCTGACGTGCTCGGTGAGGAAGCCGCCGAGCACCGGCCCGACCGCCAGCGCCAGCGCCGAGACGCCCGCCCAGGTGCCCATCGCCTTGCCGCGCTCGTGGGCGGGAAACGCGTCGGTGATGATCGAGAGCGTGCCCGGCATCATCAGCGCCGCGCCGACGCCCTGGACCACGCGGCTGAGGACCAGCGCGGTCTCGTTCGGGGCGAAGCCGGCGGTCGCCGAGGAGACGGCGAAGACGACGACCCCGACGAGGAACGTCAATCGCCGGCCGAAGATGTCGCCGAGCCGGCCCCCGGTCGCCAGCAGCACCGCGAAGGAGAGCGTGTAGCCGTTGATCGTCCACTCGAGGCCGCTGATCGAGGCCCCCAGGTCCTGCTGGATCGAGGGCAGGGCGACGTTGACGACGGTGTTGTCGAGCATGATCATGAACAGCGCGAAACACATCGCTCCGAGCGTCCACCACTTGCGGTTGTCGTCGGTGATCAGGTGGCGGTAACGGGTCAAGCGCGCTCACTTCCTTTCAGAGCCTCGTAAGTCTGGGCGAGGTCCTCGCGCTCCATCAGCGACTCGACCGCGGCGTCGAGCTTGCGTCGCTGCGCCGCGGTGAGGGTGGTCACGAAGGCCTCGATTCCGGTCAGCCGGACGGTGACGATCTTGGCGACGAGGTTCTTGCCCTTGGCGGTGATCTTCACCCGGCGCACCCGACGGTCGTCGGGGTCCTCGACCCGCGTCGCCAGCTTCGCCTTGACCAGCGCGTCGACCGCCCGGCTCATCGAGGGCACGGAGACCCCGAACAGCTCCGCCAGGTCGGAGACCTGCCAGGCCTGGTCATTGCCGCCGAGGCCGCCGAGCTCGAGCAGGGCCTTGCACTGGGTCATCGAGAGGCCGGTCTCCTCTATGACGCGCAACTGGTTGCCGCGGTCGTAGAGGAAGACGTGGTGCAGGAGCGCCGCTATTCGGGCGGTGGTGTCAGTCGCCTCTATCGTCGTGTTCATCACGACAATAGTTGCACAAGCGCAACCTTTTCATATAGGCAATATTTGTTCGTGTGATGAATATCACTCGCCGTCGAAGTACTCGACCTTGCTCTCACGGCGGACCATCACGTCGGTCTCCGGGTCCCCGGTCCAGATCCCGACCTTGTCGCTGTCGGGGTAGACGGTGGCGGTGGGGACGACGACCGTGGAGAACATCAGGACCCTGACCGTCTCCTCGGTCTCGTTGCGGATGCCGTGGGCGCCGGCGGCGCCCTTCTCGAAGAAGACGACGTCCCAGGGCGCGAGCCGCTCGGAGCCCTCGGGGTGGCGCAGCGTCGGCTCGCCCGCGAGCACCAGCAGCCACTCCTCCTCCCCGACCTCGTAGTGGTAGGGACAGATCGCCTGGCCAGGAGGCAGCTCGTAGACCGAGGCGCCGGACTGCTCGGCGCCACCTAGCAGCTTGCCGAGTCGCGCCAGGCCGCTGCGGAAACCGTCGGGGTCCTCGGCGTCGTACTCGAATTGCGGGGCGGCGATGTTGATTCGTCTCATCCGGCGACGCTAGCAACGCGCTAACTCGGCACCTTCTGCCGGCCCGGTGCCGCCGATCCCGGGGCTAACGTCGGCCCGATGGTGGACTACGCGCAGCTCGACCGCGACTACGTCTGGCATCCCTTCACCCAGCAGCAGGGCTGGAGCGAGGAAGAGCCGCTGGTGATCGAGAGGGGCGAGGGCTCCTACCTCTTCGACAGCGAGGGAAAGCGCTATCTGGACGGGACGGCGGCGCTCTGGTGCAACGTCCACGGCCACCGGCATCCGCGGATCGACGCCGCCGTGCGTGAGCAGCTGGATCGCGTCGCCCACACGACGATGCTGGGGCTGACCCACCCGGGAGCGACCGAGCTGGCGGCGCGGCTGGTCGAGATCGCGCCAGAAGGCCTGTCGCGGGTCTTCTACTCCGACTCCGGCTCGACCGCGGCAGAGATCGCGCTGAAGATCGCCTTCCAGTACCAGCAGCAGCGCGGCGGCGAGCACGCCCGGCGGACCAAGTTCGTCCGCCTGCGCGAGGCCTACCACGGCGACACGATCGGCTCGGTCTCGATCGGCGGCATCGACCTCTTCCACTCGACCTACCGGCCGCTGCTGTTCGAGACCCACGTCGCCGAGCCAGGCGACGCCGCCGACCTCGAGCGGGTGCTCGAGGCGTACGGGGACGAGGTGGCCGCCGTGGTCGTCGAGCCGTTGGTCCAGGGCGCCGCTGGCATCCTCGTCCAGCCGCCCGGCTACCTGCGGGCGGCGCGCGAGCTCTGCGATCGCTTCGGGGTCTTGCTCGTCTGCGACGAGGTGGCAACCGGGTTCGGCCGCACCGGGACGATGTTCGCCTGCGAGCAGGAAGGCGTGGCGCCAGACCTGATGTGCCTGGCGAAGGGGATCACGGGCGGCTACCTGCCGCTGGCGGCGACGCTGACCACGGAGGAGATCTACGAGGGCTTCCTCGGCAGCTACGAGGAGTTCAAGACCTTCTTCCACGGCCACACCTACACCGGCAATCCGCTCGCCTGCGCAGCCGCGCTCGCCAACCTCGACGTCTTCGAACAGGAGCGGACGCTGGAGCGGCTGGGGCCGAATATCGCCCTCTTCGAAGAGCTGCTGGCGGAGGTAGCGGCGCTGCCCGAGGTCGCGGAGGTGCGCCAGAAGGGCGTGATGGTCGGCATCGACCTCGGCGACCACGATGCCGCACTGCGGATGGGCCACCGGGTGACGGTCGAGGCCCGCAAGCGCGGCGCCTTCATCCGCCCGCTCGGTAACACGGTCGTGCTGATGCCACCGCTCTCTATAAGTAAGAGCGAGATGCGCGAACTGGTCGCGATCGCGGCGGAGTCTGTCCGGGCAGCTGTCGCCTCGGCGCCGGCGGTTCTCCCCCAGGCTGCCTGACATTTGGTGAAAAAGGGGCGCTATAGCGCCCACAACTCACCAACCGCCGATACTCGCGTGATGGATCCCGATCCAGGTCGTAGTACGGGCATGGAGCAGGCACTGGTGGCAGAGGCGCAGGACACGCCACGGGCAGGAGATCTCGCTTTCGAGCGGCTATATCGCTCGAGCCGCGACGACGTCTACGCCTACGTCGCCAGCCTTCTGCGGGATGCGCCGGCGGCCGAGGAAGTCACCGCCGCCGCCTTCGAGCGCGCCTACCGCAAGCGCGACCGCTTCGACCCCGAGCGCGGCGAGCCGCGGGCGTGGCTGTTCGGGATCGCCCGCAACGCGGCCCTCGACGAGCTGCGCCGCCGCGGCCGCCAGGCGGAGCTGACCGCCGAGCCGGCGGGCCTGGAGAGCGTCGCCCCAGCCGAGGGCGCCGAGCACGACGAGCGGCGAATGATCGTCTCCGCCGCCCTGGAGCGCCTCGAGCCGCATGAGCGCGAGCTGATCGCGCTCAAGTTCTTCGCCGGACTCGCCAACGCCGAGATCGCCAAGGTCCTCGGCATCGGCGAGTCGAACGCCGGCACCAAATTGCACCGAGCGATGACCAAGCTGAGGGAGGCCTGCGATGGAAACGCCTAGGGACGACCGGTTGGCGGCCGAGCTGCGAGAGCTGCGGCCGACGCCGCGGCCCGAGTTCGCGGCCGAGCTCGACCAGCGCGCCGCCGCGGGCTTCCCGCGGCGCTCGCGCTGGCCGCGGCTTTCGTTCTCCTTCCCCGCCAGGCGCCTGCTGATTCCCGCGGGCGGGCTGGCCGTGATCGCGATAGCCGTCACCTCGGCGGTGGTCGGGATGAACGAATCAGGTCACGAGGCGCCGCAAACCCTGACCCAGAAGGCCGATTCCCCCCGGAAGCCCGCAACCCGGCTCGAAGACTCGGCGAGCGAGGCCGCGCCCCCCAATTCCACCGTCCTCCCCTCCTCGGCCCCGACCGCCGGCAGCAGCGCCGGGATCGAGCGGTTCAGTGAAAAGGCCACTCCCCAGATCCGCCACCGCGCGGTCGAACGCTCGGCCCAGCTGGTCCTCGGCGCCGCGCCCGCCGACATCGCCGACGACTCTTCCCAGGTATTGGAAGCGGTCCACGCCCACGACGGGATCGTGATGCGCTCCTCCACCCGTGAGGGCGAACCCGGCGTCGCCGGCGCCCGCTTCGAGCTGCTGATCCCCAGTGCCAAGCTGAGCGATGCGCTGGCCGCGCTTTCGGCAATCGACGAGGTTCGCTCCCGCCACGAGGCGACCGACGACATCACCGCCCCGACCGTCGCCGCCAGCGAGCTGCTGCAGGACTCCAAGGCGCGGATCGACAGCCTCCTCGCCCAGCTCGAAGGAGCGGAAGCCGAATCGGAGCGCGAAGCGGTCGAAGCCGAGCTGGCGGGGGAGCGCCGCCACCGCGCCCGTCTCCGCGCACAACTCCAGCAGCTCGAGCGCCGCGCCGACTACTCCCGCGTCCTGGTCCGGATCGAGACCGGCGCTGGCGAGGAATCCTCCGGCGGCGGCGCCTGGGGCGTCGGCGACGCGCTCGACGACGCCGGCAAGATCCTCGCCGTCGCCGTCGCGGTCACCGTCGTCGCCCTCGCGATCCTCGGCCCGATCGCGCTGATCGCCCTGCTCGCCTGGCTCACCCACCGTGCCTGGGTCCGCCGCGAGCGCCGCCGCGTCCTCAGCTGAGGGTATGGTTGAGGTTAGGCATCCATAGGAGGCCAAAGCTCAACCACACCCCGTTAGGGTGGACCGCATGGAGGAGCGGCGACGGGGACCGGCGGAGATGCCCAACTTCGGGCCACCCTCGATGCCCCGGCTCGCCGCCTCGATCGTGCTGCTGCGACGCGGCGGCAAGCACTCCCAGCGCCCCATGGAGGTGCTGATGCTGCGGCGCAGCGAGGAGGCAAAGTTCATGCCCGGCGTCTGGGTCTTCCCGGGCGGCTCGCTCGACGAAGCCGACGGCGCCGAGGAAGCCGGTCTACGCGCCTGCGCCGTCCGCGAGCTCGCCGAGGAGGCCGGGATCGAGCTGCCCGCCGGCGAGGAACTGGTGCCCTTCACCCGCTGGATCACGCCGGAGGTGATCGCCACCCGCTTCGACGCCTGGTTCTTCCTTGCCCTCGCGCCCGCCCACACCCCGCCCAAGCCGGATGGCGTCGAGACGACCGAGGCGCGGTGGTTCGAGCCCGCCGCGGCCCTCGCCGCTCAGGAGGCGGGAGAGCTGCTCCTCTCCTTCCCGACCCAGACCCAGCTCCGCTGGCTGGCCGAGCACAGCACCTCCGACGAGGTGCTTGCCGCCTACCGCGCCCGCACCCTCGAGCCGATCCTGCCGGTGGTGATCGCCGAAGACGGCGCCGAACCCCGCGTCGTCCTCCCCGGCGACCCCGGCTACCCGGCCTGAGCCTCGGCCGGGAATGGCTCCAGGCCAGCGTGCCAGGGGCCGGGCGGGTAGGTGTGGATCCCGCTCTCGTCCATCTCCGACTGCAATCGCCTGAACAGCTGGCCGGCGTTCTTCAGCGCCGCCTTGAGTTCCACCTCGCTGCGCGCCCCGAGCCGCCAGAGGAACCACAGCTGGCGGTCGTTGACGCCGAAGTCGATCTCGCCCTGGATCGTCGTCACCCAGCCGAGGAAGCCAGGACTGAAGAGCTCCCGCAGCGCCACCGGGTCGTACTCGCTAGGCACCGTCGCCAGGAAGCGCTTGTTGAAGTCGATCGACTCGAACTCGACCTTGCGCTGGAAGCGCTGGGTGACCACCTCGTGCCGCTCGATCGACTCGACGTTGAAGGCGGGCACGACCCGGGCGAGGTCCGGCATATGGGCCTTGGCGAGGATCGCGGTCGGCACCACCGCCTTGCCGAAGAGCCCGCCGGCCTCCTTTTCGTCGGCGTCGCAGGACGCCCCCCAGAAGCCCTCGCTCAGCTGCCCGGTGAGGCGGTTGACGCCACCGACACAGAGTGCGACCGGCCCGTCCTTGGCATTGATCCCGCCCACTGGCTCATAGGTGAGCCCGTTGCGCTCGCCGTGGCGCCGCACGATCTCGGCCCATTCCTGCGCTTCTGCCCTGGCGCCCATGGCGCGATCCTACGGCGTTAGGATGCGCGCAAGCCCGGTCCGACCACAGGAGCCTCAATGACCATCGCCATCATCGTCATCGTCGCGATTCTCGTTCTCGCGGTTCTTTACTACATCGCGAAGCGCAACTCGATCATCGCCTCGCGCAACCGGGTGGATGAGTCATGGAGCGGGATCGACGTGCAGCTGAAACGGCGCCACGACCTCGTCCCCAACCTGGTCGAGACGGTCAAAGGCTACGCCGAGCACGAGAGCGCGACCTTCGAGAAAACGACCCAGGCGCGGGCCGCGGCGATGCAGGCGCAGGG
>Ga0126313_10000725_pt1 | contig 16193 bp, 14 predicted proteins | sample Plot105A_FD_89954 | JGI IMG/M metagenome (GOLD analysis project Ga0126313, IMG submission 89954) | Serpentine soil microbial communities from UC McLaughlin Reserve, CA, USA - Plot105A | ecosystem: Environmental > Terrestrial > Soil > Grasslands | place: USA: UC McLaughlin Reserve, Lake County...
CCTGCCGCTCGAGGAGGTGGAGGTGGAATGCCGCTCTGCGGCCGAGGTGGCGGAGGCGATTCAGTCGATGATCGTCCGCGGCGCCCCCGCGATCGGCATCGCGGCGGCATACGGCTACGCGCTCGCGGCCGCCCGCGACGAGGACCTCGATGCGGCGGACCGCGTCCTACGGGCATCGAGGCCGACCGCCGTCAACCTCGCGTGGGCGCTCGATCGCATGCACGACGATCCGAGCGCCGAGAACGCACGAGCGATTCACCGTGACGAGGTCGATCGTTGCCGGCGGATGGCTGCCCACGCAGCGGAGCTCCTCTCTCCGGGTACGCGCGCGCTGACGCACTGCAACACCGGCGCGCTCGCGACGGGCGGGTACGGCACCGCGCTCGGAGCGATTCGCGCTGCTTGGGAGCGCGGGCTCCTCCGCCACGTCCTCGTCGACGAGACGCGTCCGCTGCTGCAAGGAAGCCGGCTGACGGCGTGGGAGCTCCAAGCCGAAGGCATCCCCTTCGCCGTCATCGCCGATTCGGCGGCGGCGGGGGCGATGGCCGCGGGGGACGTCGACTGCATCTTGACCGGCGCCGACCGGATCGCCGCGAACGGCGATACTGCAAACAAGATCGGCACGTACGCGCTCGCGATCCTCGCGCGTCACCACGCGATCCCGTTCTACGTGGTCGCACCGACCTCGACCGTCGATGGCGCCACGCCGACGGGCAAGGAGATCCCGATCGAGGAGCGGGATGGCACCGAAGTCACGCCGCGCTTTGCTGCGCGCAATCCGGCGTTCGACGTCACGCCCGCGGACCTAATCACCGCGATCGTGACGGAACGCGCAGTGCACCGCCCGCCTTACGGCGAGTCGCTGCGGCACTAGCGCAACGAGCCTTCACGAAGACGTCGCGAACTCGGCACGAAGCCGGTGGCCCGTGGTCGTAGCGTGGCCGCGTGGACCTGCTCGGGCTGCTCCTGCCGCAGCGCTGCGCCGCTTGCAAAGCCCCGGGGGAGCCGCTCTGCGACGCGTGCGGCTGTGCGCTGCGCCGCCTAACCGCGCCGCTGTGCGCCCGTTGTGGCGCGCAGACCGCCTGGCCGGTCGAGCGCTGCCGCGAATGCGCCGGCCGGCGCTTGGCGTTCTCGACGGCGCGGGCGGCGGTCGCATACGACGAGCGGGCGCGGTCGCTCGTCGCGGCGTGGAAGGAGCATGGGATCCGGAAGCTCGCCGCCACGGCCGCCGAGATCGTCGTCGACGCGCTCGAGCGGCCGCCGATCACCGCCTTGACGTTCATACCGTCGGACCCGGAGCGGATGCTCCGGCGCGGCCACCATCCCGCCGAGCGGCTCGCGGCCGAGCTCGCCGGCGCCTGGCAGCTCCCCGTCGAGACGCTGCTCGAACGGACAGACTCGCTCCCGCCGCAGCGCGGCCTCTCGCGCGCCGAACGGAGGAAGAACGTCCGCGGCGCGTTTCGAGCGCGCGGCCGCGACGTCCCACGCCGCCTCGGCCTGATCGACGACGTCTACACGACCGGCGCGACGGTGTCCGCGGCCGCCTCGGCGCTGCGAGCCGCCGGCGCGCGCGACGTCCGCGTGATCACGTTCGCGCGGACGGTGCGCGGCGGTTCGTAAGATCCCGGCACCGACCGAGGAGGACAGATGCGTCTTCAGGTGAAGGGCAAGAACGTCGAGGTCACCGAGTCGATTCGGAGCTACGCCGAGGAGAAGCTCAGGAAGCTCGAGCGTCACCTGAACGATCCAACCCGCGTCGAGCTCGAGCTCGCCGTCGAGCGAAATCCCTCGATCTCGCAGAACCACGTCGCCGAGGCGACGGTCTGGACAAAGGGGCCGACGCTCCGCGCCCGCGAGAGCTCGAGCGACATGAAGGCGTCGATCGACCAGCTCGCGGATAAGCTCTCGAGGCAGGTGAAGCGCTATCGCGAGAAGCAGCGCCGCCGGCCGAGCCGCACCGACGCCGCCGAGGCGCCGATGATCCCGAGCGACGAAAGCGGTCAGCTGATCGTGAAGACGAAGCAGTTCGCGATCAAGCCGATGACGGCCGAAGAGGCAGTGCTCCAGCTGGAGCTCGTCGGGCACGACTTCTTCGTGTTCAAGAACGCCGACTCCGGCGACGTCAACGTCGTCTACCGCCGCCGCGACGGCAACTTCGGGCACATCGAGCCGCAGGCATAGCTCCCGTTGCCCCTCTTCCGCCGCGAGAAGCTGCACGAGCGGCTCGCGCGGGAAGGCGGGCTCGTCGAGGAGATCGCCGTCCCGCAAGAGCCCGGCCCGCGTTGGGGTGAGGCACCCATCCACGGGATCCAGCGACTGCGCGAGTGGGACGCGGTCGGCACTGCTCAGGCGCCGGCGCTCGCGCCGGACCGCGTCGAATTCACCGCGATCAGCGGCGAGACGCTGCTGATCGACGAGGAGCTGGGCGAGGAGGACGTCGAGCCGCTTGCGCAGGCGCTGGAGACGGTGCTCGCCCCGCCGTACCGCGCCCTCGCCGTGCGCCAGTACGGCGACGTCTGGGCGGTCGCCGCGAAGACGATCGAGCTCGTCGAGATCTGGGACCTCGAGGGTGAGGAGCTCGCGCTCACGGTTCGCGACGGCGTCCGCCATCTCGAGGTCGACGGTACGTCGGTGTTTGGCAGCGTGCCGGCGGTGGAGCGCGTCGCGAGCGCCCGCTTCGGGGACTACGCCGCGACCGCGACTCGCCTGGACGACGAGATCTGGGAGCTCCGCGTCGCGCCGCTGTAGGGGCGCACGCGACAAGCTACGCTAGCCGCATGCCCCAGCTCGGATCGTTCGAAAAAGCGCTTCGCGTCGGCGAGGGCAGGCGCCTCAAACGCCTCCGCGAGCAGGCTGCGTACATCACGTCGCTCGAGCCCGACTTCGAGGCGCTTTCGGACGACGAGCTCGCGCAGAAGACGGTCGAGTTCAAGCAGCGGATCGAGAACGGGGAGGACGTCGACGAGCTCGTCTTCGAGGCATACGCGACCGTGCGCGAGGCGTTCAAGCGCGTCATGGACGTGCGCCTGTTCGACGTCCAGCTGATGGGCGGGATCGTCCTCCACGAGGGCGACATCGCCGAGATGAAGACGGGTGAAGGGAAGACGTTCGTCGCGTCGCAGCCGCTCTACCTGAACGCGCTCACCGGCAACAACGTCCACCTCGTCACCGTCAACGACTACCTCGCGAAGCGCGACGCCGGCTGGGTCGGTCCCGTCTACGAGAAGCTGGGCATGCGGGCCGGCAACATCGAGAACATGATGTCGTTCGAGGACCGCACCGCTGCGTACGGCGCCGAAATCACCTACGGCACTAACTCCGAGTTCGGCTTCGACTATCTGCGTGACAACATGGCGGTCTCGCTCGAGGGCACCGTCCAGCGGGGCCATCACTACGCGATCGTGGACGAGGTCGACTCGATCCTGATCGACGAGGCGCGGACGCCGCTGATCATCTCGGGTGAACCCGAGGTGGCGGCGCAGACCTATTACGACTTCGCGCGCGTCGTTCGGACGCTCGAGGGTGTTCCGTACAAGGCGCCGTCGAAGATCGACCGCGCCAGCCGTGAGGAGCCGGACGCCGACTACACGTTCGACGAGAAGTTCAAGACCGTCTCGCCGCTCCCGCGCGGGATCGAGAAGATCGAGCGCGCGCTCCGGATCGACAACCTCTACGACCCGCGCAACGTCCAGCTCGTCAACCACCTCAGCCAGTCGCTGAAGGCGGAAGCGCTGTACCAGCGCGACGTCGACTACGTCGTCCAGGACGGCGAGGTGAAGATCGTCGACGAGTTCACGGGCCGGATCATGGAGGGTCGCCGCTGGTCGGAGGGTCTCCACCAGGCGGTCGAGGCGAAGGAGGGCGTGAAGATCCAGGAGGAGCACGTCACGCTCGCCACGATCACGCTCCAGAACTACTTCCGCCTCTACGAGAAGCTCGCCGGCATGACCGGTACCGCCAAGACCGAGGAGAAGGAGTTCGTCGAGATCTACGACCTGCATGTGGTCGAGATCCCGACCAACATGCCGGTCGCACGCGCGGATGAGAACGACCTCATTTTCAAGACGACGGAGGAGAAGTTCAACGCCGTCGTCGAGGACATCCGCGAGCGCCATGAGAAGGGGCAGCCCGTTCTCGTCGGCACGATCGCGGTCGAGACCTCAGAATACCTCTCCGCGCTCCTCGAGCGCCGCGGCATCCCGCACAGCGTCCTGAACGCGAAGCAGCACGAGCGCGAGGCGCAGATCATCATCGACGCGGGCGTGAAGCACGCCGTCACGATCGCCACCAACATGGCCGGCCGCGGCGTCGACATCAAGCTCGGCGAAGGCGTCCTCGACCTCGGTGGGCTGTACGTGCTCGGCACCGAGCGGCACGAGGCGCGTCGGATCGACAACCAGCTTCGCGGCCGCTCGGGCCGCCAGGGCGACGCGGGCGAATCGCGTTTCTACCTGTCCGGCCGGGACGACCTCGTGCGCCTGTTCGCCGGCGACCGGATCTACAAGATCATGGACCGCTTCAAGATCCCCGAGGGCGAGCCGATGGAGGCGGGGATCCTCTCGCGTCAGATCGAGAACGCGCAGAAGAAGGTCGAGGAGCAGAACTTCGTCATGCGCAAGAACGTTCTCAAGTACGACGACGTCATGAACAAGCAGCGCACCGTGATCTACGCGCAGCGGCGCCAGGTGCTCGAGGGCGAGGACCTCTCGGGACAGGTGCGCGAGTGGATTCGCGAGGTCGTCGAGCGCGCCGTCGACCAGTACACCGCGGTGGAGGACCAGGAGCTCGACCTCAACGCGCTCGTCCAGCAGATGAAGGATCTGTACGACACCGAGATCACGGTTGACGAGCTGCGTCAGGAGGTCGGCGTCGACCGCGAGGCGCTGATCGACGAGTTCGTCGAGGACGCGCTCGACGAGTACGGCGCGAAGGAGGAGACCTTCGGCGAGAACCCGGAGACGAGCCAGCCGCTGATGCGGGAGCTGGAGCGCTTCGTGATCCTGCAGGTCGTCGATACGCGCTGGCGCGAGCACCTGGAGAACATGGATTACCTGCGCGAGGGCGTGCACCTGCGCGCGATGGCCCAGAAGGATCCGCTCGTCGAGTACACGGCCGAGGGTCACCAGATGTTCGAGGAGCTGAATGCGGCCATCCGCGAGGAGGTCGTCTTCACGCTCTTCCATGCCGAGCTCGCGCCCGAGGATGCAGAGCTGCTCGCGATGCAGGACGGCCACGCGAACGGCGGCGGGCTCGAGTACGAGCACCAGTCGTTTGCGGGCGCGGATGCGATCGCGGCGGCCGGGATGGCGGGCGGCGAGGTCGGCGGGTCGGTCTCGACGGCGGGCGCGGCGCTAGCGGGGGGTGGCGCGTCAGTGATCACGGGGCAGCGGACGGTGTCGGAGCGGCAGAAACTCGGCCGCAACGACCCGTGCTGGTGCGGCTCCGGCAAGAAGTACAAGAAGTGCCACGGCACTTGACCGTCGGGTGACTACGCGCGCGGTGATCTAGCCAAACCGGCGAAAGCGGTTCACAATGAACATGTGACGGACGGCGCGGCCGCCACCCGCACATTTCTCTTCACCGATGTCGAAGGCTCGACGAGCCTGCTCAAGTCCCTGCGCGAACGCTACGGAGAGGTGCTGGCCGAGCACCAGCGGCTGCTGCGCGACGCGGTCGCCGTTCACGGCGGGGAGGAGGTCGACACCCAGGGAGACGCCTGCTTCTTTGCCTTCGGGACGGCCGCCGACGCCGTCCGCGCCGCCGTCGACGCGCAGCTGGCGCTCTCAAACCACGATTGGCCCGACGGCAACAACCTTCACGTCCGGATGGGCCTGCACAGTGGCCGCGCGTCGCGCGAGAACGGCCGATACCACGGCGTGGCCGTCCATCGGGCCGCGCGCATCTCCGGCGCCGCCCACGGTGGCCAGATTCTCCTGTCCCAGACGACGCGGGAGCTGCTCGAGGACGAGGAGGACGCGGGCGAGCTGGCGGCGCGCGACCTCGGCGTCCACCGCCTCAAGGACCTCGAGCGTCCCGCGCATCTCTTCCAGGCCGTCGCTCCAGGGCTGAGGCGCGACTTCCCGTCGCCGCGGACCGGCCTCGCGCAGGAGCGCCGGCGCCGGCGCGTACTCGTGGCTGCGCTCGCGCTGCTCGCGATCGCCGGGGCGTCGGCATTCCTGCTGCTGCGACGAGAAGCCGGACCGCCGCCGCTCGCCGCGAACACCCTCGTCCGGATCGATCCGAACACGAACGACATCGAAGACGTCATCCCGGTGGGGCGCCGCCCCGAAGGCGTCACGGTTTCGGGCGACGCCGTCTGGGTCGTGAACAAGGGCGAGCAAACAGTCTGGCGGCTCGATTCCGAAGGTGACGTGACGGCGCGCGTGGGGAACCTCTCCGGACCGGGCGCGATCATGCCGGATGGGCACGGCGGCGTCTGGGTCGTCGGATCCCGCGCCGAGGGGGAGGATGCGTCGCTATTCCACGTGAACCGTGGCGGGATCCGCGTCCGGACGTACGACCTCCACGACCCCGCGATCTGGGCGGCGACGTTCGGCGACGGCTTCGTGTGGCTGACGAGCGTCTCCGACTTACGGCTCGACGGGCGCGACTACCTCCTTCGTTTTGATCCGAGGTCGGGAAAGGTGAAGAAGTTCCGCGTCGGCGCAGGCGATGTCCCCGCTGGCATCGCGCTGACTCAAAACGGCGTCTGGATGCCGAACTACAGGTCGCGCTCGTTGACGCAGTTCGATCCGATCAATCGGCGCATCGATCGCTTCGAGCTCCATCCCAGCGGCGGTCTCACCTCGATCGCGGGCGCAGGTGAATCGATCTGGGTCGGCGACGACTTTAGCCCGAGAGTCTGGAAGGTCGACTCCTTCACCGGCGAGCAGCAGGACATCGTCAACCTCCCCGGCCGCGGGAATGGGGGAGTCATCGTCGCGGCGGCGGACGCCGACGGAGCGTGGGCGTTCGGGCCCGCGCGGCACGGCGTGTACCGAATCGACGCCGACGGATCCGTCGCCGCGCGGATCGGAACCGGACGCTGGGCCCCTTCGGGCCTCGCGGTCGCGCCGGACGCCGTGTGGGTGACAGTCGGCCCACTCAACGAATAGCTAGCATCGCCGCATGTCCGAGGTGCAGCAGCAGATCGCGGAGATCGGGGCCCAGCTCGACTGGGTCCGTGAGTACCTTTGACCCGGATCAGCTGAGAGCACGCGCCGCCGAGCTCGAGCAGCAGATGTCCGAGCCCGGCTTCTGGGACGACCAGCAGCGGGCGGCGGCGACTTCCGCCGAGCACGCGCGGGTGACGCGGCGGCTCGAGCGCTACGAGCGCCTGAGTACGGACTACGACGACGCCCGCGAGCTGCTCTCGATGGACGGGGAGATGGCGGAGGAGATCGAGGCGTCGCTGCAGCCGCTCAGACAGGAGCTGGACCGGCTCCAGGAGGAGGCGCTCTTCAGCGGCGAGTACGACGCGGGCGAAGCGCTCGTCACGATCCACGCCGGTACGGGCGGCACCGACGCTCAGGACTGGGCCGAAATCCTGCTGCGCATGTACCTCCGGTGGGCGGAGCGTCGCGGCTTCCAAAGCGAGCTGCTCGAGGCGAGCGCCGGCGAGGAGGCGGGCCTGAAGTCGGCGACGTTCAGCGTCAAGGGCGAGAATGCCTACGGCGTCCTCAAGGCGGAGCGCGGCGTGCACCGGCTCGTGCGGCAGTCGCCGTTCGATTCGGCGCACCGCCGGCACACGTCGTTCGCGCAGGTGATCGTCAGCCCGCTGCTGACGGACGACGTCGACGTCGAGGTCGACGAGGCGGACCTCCGCATCGACACCTACCGCGCCAGCGGCGCCGGCGGCCAGCACGTGAACAAGACCGATTCGGCCGTCCGGATCACGCACGTCCCGACCGGGATCGTCGTCCAGATCCAGAACGAGCGCTCGCAGAGCTCGAACAAGCAGACGGCGCTGCGAGTGCTGAAATCACGGCTGGTCGAGCTCGAGCAGGAGCGGCGGGAGGCGGAGCTCGCGAAGGAGCGCGGTGCAGCGCAGGACATCGGGTTCGGAAGTCAAATTCGCTCCTATGTCCTACACCCGTACCAGCTCGTCAAAGATCACCGGACGGAGCACGAGACGGGGAACACGCAGGCGGTGCTGGACGGCGACCTCGACGGCTTCATCCACGAGTACCTGCTTGCGAAAGCTGCAGGTACCGTCGTCTAACCTCAGCATTTCGATAGACTCCCGGGCTCCTTCGACAGCGGCATCGCCCGCGCGTCCATCCTTTCGCGATGCAGGAACCCGATCTTCATACAGACACGTCCGTGGCCGTAGCTGAGCGCGAGCACATCGAAGCGCCGGCACCGAGCCCGGCGTCGATGATCCTGTTCGAGAACGTCTCGAAGATCTACGAGCCGAACGTCGGCGCTCTCCGCGGCGTCACGTTCTTGATCGACAAGGGCGAGTTCGTGTTCGTCGTCGGCCCGTCCGGCTCTGGGAAGTCGACGATCGTGCGCCTGCTCCTGAAGGAGCTCGAGCCCACGCGCGGCCGGATCATCGTCGGCGGGCGCGACCTCGGCCGGCTCCGCCGCGCGCACGTGCCGCGGCTCCGCCGCAACATCGGCTGCGTGTTCCAGGACTTCAAGCTGCTCCCGAACCGGAGTGCCTCGGAGAACGTCGCGTACGCGCTGAAGGTACAGGGCGAGGGCCGCGACGCGATCCGCCGCAAGGTGCCGGAGGCGCTCAAGCTCGTGGGCCTGGCGGGCAAAGCGGACTCGCTTCCGACCGAGCTGTCGGGCGGCGAACAGCAGCGCGTGTCGATCGCGCGCGCCGTCGTCAACCACCCGCCGCTCCTCGTCTGCGACGAGCCGACGGGGAACCTCGATCCGGACACATCCGTCGGGATCATGCAGGTGCTGTACCGGATCAACCGCGCCGGCACGACGGTCGTGATGGCGACGCATGACCGCGAGATGGTGGACAAGATGCGCCGCCGCGTGCTGGCGCTCGAGGACGGCGCGCTCGCGCGTGACGAGCGCCGGGGAGGCTACGCGTCCGAGTGATCCGTCCGGCGGGTACGGCGATGCTCCGGCGCGCGAAAAGCGCCGCCGGGCAAGGACGCAGGGAGCGTTCGTATGTGGAACATACGGGCGCGACCGAGGACGCCGCCAGGCGCGGCTTTGCAGCCGCCGGAGCGCGGCGTATCCGCCGGCCGGGTCACTCAACGTGAGGTTCCGGATGCTCCTCTCCGAGGCGTGGCGGTCGATCACCGCCAACCTCTCGACCACAATCGCCGCCGCCGTCACCGTCCTGATCGGGATGGCGCTCGTCGGCATGCTCGTCGGCTTCGGGACGTACGCCCGGTCGTGGACCGACAAGACGAAGCGCGAGCTCGTCGTCAAGGTCTTCTTCTGCACCGACCAGACGTGCCCGCAGACCGGCTACGAGACCGCGAAGCAGGTCGACCGGGTGCGGGTGAAGCTCGAGTCGGACCAGCGCGTCAAGTCGATCAAGTTCATCCCGAAGGAGCGCGCCCTCGAGCTGATGAAGAAGACGCATCCGGAGCTCGTCCGCGGGCTGCCGACGAACCCGCTGCCGGACAGCTTCGAGGTGCGCGCCGTCAAGGGCGAGTACGTCGAGCCGATCGCGCAGAGCCTGTCGCCGACCCCGGCCGGTGTGCAGAAGGTCAGCTACGGGCGCAAAACCGCACACAAGATCCTGAACGTCGCGCACCTAATCGAGGTGCTGTTCCTCGTCGCCGTGCTCATCTTGCTCGTTGCCTCGGCGCTCCTGATCGCGAACACGATCCGGCTGTCGATCTTCTCGCGGCGGCGCGAGATCGAGGTGATGAAGCTCGTCGGCGCCTCGAACTGGTTCGTCCGCGGGCCGTTCGTGCTCGAGGGGGTCATCACCGGCTTCGTCGGTGCGCTGCTGGCGGTGATTCTGCTGTTCGTGGGCAAAGAGACGCTGCTCACGTCGATCTGGTTCAAGGACGAGGGGGTGCACGCGCTGCCGTTCGTGCTGAACGCGTTGACCCTGCTCGGCCTCGGGCTCGTCCTCGGGGCCGCCGCGTCGGCCCTCACGCTCCGCCGGTTCCTCCGCGTCTGAGCCTCCTCCAATGAGGGAGCGCACCGTCGTCGAGATCCGGCGGCGCGGGAAGCTGATCACCGGCGAGCCGGTCTTCACGCCGGGCGTTCCGATCGTCATCGACCGCAAGGGCGTCGGCGACGTCGACGGCGGCGACCTCGCGGTGGTGCGGCTCGGGCGCGGGCGGGCGCGCGTCGACCGCGTCCTCGGACGCGGCGACGCAATCGAGAACGTGCTCGAGGGGCTGCTGGTCGAGGAGGGCCTGCGTGAGGGGTTCGAGCCGCACACGCCGCCGGCGCCGGACCTGGACGGCCGCGTCGACCTGCGCGATCTCGTCACCTTCACGGTCGATCCGGAGACGGCCAAGGACTTTGACGATGCGCTGTCATTCCGAGCCGAGGACGGCGGTGTTCGAGCCTGGGTGCACATCGCCGACGTTGCACACTTCGTCCCCGCCGGCTCACCACTTGACCGCGGGGCGGCGGGCCGGTCGTTCTCGACCTACGTCCCCGGCCTGGTTGCACCGATGCTGCCGCACGAGCTCGCCGACGACCTATGCTCGCTGCGCCCGCACGTCGAACGCCTGACGGTGACGGTCGAATTCCCGCCGGACGGAGAACCGACCTTCTACCGCTCCGTCATCCGCAGCGACGCGCGCCTCACGTATCCGCAGGCGCACGCGCGCGACGCTGAGCCGGCGCTCGTGGAGGCGCTCGAGCTCGGCTGGCCGTACGCGGAACGTCTGCGGCGCGCACGCTTCGAGCGCGGCGCGCTCCAGATCGAGACCGGCGAGATCGCGTTCGAGTTCGACGGGCGCGGAGGCGTCGCCCGCGCGTGGCGCGAGAGCGAGCCGGAGGCACATGCGCTCGTCGAGGAGCTGATGATCGCTGCGAACGAGGCGGTCGCGCGCCTCCTCGCCTCGCGCAGCCGTTCGGCGCTCTACCGCGTACACGAGCGGCCCGATCCGCAGGCGATCTCGCTGCTGATCGCGAAGCTCGCGGAGCTGGAGGTGCCGACGCCTCCCGAGCCGGAGACGCTGTCGCCCGCCGGCGCAGCTGCGCTCGCGGGCGCCGTCTCGCAGCGCGTCCGGGACTACATCGCGCGGGCGTCGAGGGGACGCGAGGCGTTTCCGGCGCTGATCCTGCGCTCGCTCAAGCAGGCGCGCTACGACCCGCGCAACTTCGGGCATTCGGGCCTCGCAAGCTCGGCGTATTGCCACTTCACGAGCCCGATCCGGCGCTATCCCGACCTCGTCTGCCACCGCGCGCTGCTCGCCGAGCTCGGGAGCGGCGAAACCGCACCCGACGACCTCGAAGAGCTCGCCGAGCACACGTCGGTGCGCGAGCGCGAGGCGGCGCAGGTGGAGTACCGCGCCGATGAGATCTGCCTCGCGTGGCTGCTCGGCGACGAGCTGTTCGAGCTCGGCTGGGAGCATGCGTTCGACGGCGAGATCATCGGCGTCATCCCCTCGGGGGTGTTCGTCCGCTTCGGCGAGGTCTTCGAGGGCTACGTCCCGGCCCGGCGCCTCCACGGGGACTACTTCGAGCTGAACCCGCTCGCGACCGCGCTCGTCGGGCGCCGTGGCGGCGGCAGGTTCCGGCTCGGCGACGGGATTCGCGTGCGTGTGGAGAAGATCGACCGCTACGAGGGCAAGGTCGAGCTGGCGCCGGCGTGAAGCCGCGCGCCGAGCTCCACGGCCACCTCGAGCACGCGCTCCAAGTCTTCCGCCTCGGTGCGGAAGTTGACGATGCACGTGCGGAGGCAGAAGCGGCCGTGGATGATCGCGTTCGACGGAAAGACGCGGCCGTCGAGCTGGAGCTCGGTCAACAGCCGCTCGTTCAGACCGTCGAGGTACGCGTCGTCGTCGACGTCAGCGGGCCGGTACCGGAAGCAGCAGATCGAGAGCCCCCTCGTGACGAGCTCGAACTCGGGGTGCTCGTCGACGAGCGCCGACAGGTAGTGCGTCAGCTCGACGTCGTGAGAGATCCGGCGGCCGTACGCGGCGCGGCCGTGCGCGAGCAGTGAGACCCACACCTTGAGCGCGTCGAACCCACGGCTGAACTGCGGGCCCATGAACCCGATGTTGACGCCGCGATCGAGGTCCTCCTCCTCGTGGACGTAGCTCGCGTAGACCCCGAAGCTGTCCGACAGCGCCTGTGCGTCGCGCACGAGGATGCAGCCGCTGCCGAGCGGCGTCGACAGCCACTTGTGTGGATCGAGCGTGATCGAACCGGCGCGCTCGATGCCGCGGAACAACGGCTTCAGGTCGTCGGCGAGCACGGCGGGGCCGCCGTAGGCAGCATCGACGTGAAGCCACGCGCCGTGCTGCGACGCCACGTCCGCGATCGCTGCGAGCGGATCGATCGCGCCCGTCCCCGTCGTGCCGGCGGTTGCGACGACCGCGGCCGGGCGGATTCCTCGAGCGGCGTCGGCGCGCAACACCTCCTCCAGCGCCGCCACGTCCAGCCGCAGCTCCGCGTCGACCGCGATGTGCCGGACGGCGTCGCTTCCGAGACCGAGCATGTCGGCAGCGCGGTCGATCGTCACGTGCGCCTCCTCGGAGCAGTACACGGCGAGCCGGTGGGACGCGACCCCGCTCCGGCGCGCTTCGAGGCCCGTAGCCGCGTCCCGCGCGACTTTCAGTGCGACGAAGTTGGCGATCGCGCCGCCGGCGACGATCAGGCCGCCCGCCGTCTCGGGCAGGCCGAACTGTCGCGCGAGCCAGCTCGTCAGCGCGAGCTCGATCTCGGTCGCAGCGGGGGAGAGCAGCCAGCCGCCGACGTTCGGGTTCAGCCCCGATGCGAGCAGATCCGCGGCGGCGCCCGGCACGGTCCCGGAGCCGGTGATGTAGGACAGGTGCGCCGGGTGGCCCGCCCGCAGCGAATGGTCGAGCAGCGCGCGCAGATGCGCCACGAGCTTCGGCTGGGACAGCGGCTCCTCGGGAACGTCGAGCGCAATCGCCTGCTGCACCTGCTCCCGGGTGAGCTGCGAGCGGACGACGGGCTTTCCTCGGAACGATCCGAGGAGCTCGACCCACAGGTCGACGATGTCGTCCGCGAACGCTCGGGCGCGCTCGGGATCCCAGTCCAGGTCGAGAACAGGCGTCGGTCGCTCGGCCACGTCGTAGCCTAACCTTGGCGCGATGGCCGACAAGCTGATCGCGGAGAACCGGCGCGCGCGGCACGACTACCACCTGCTCGAGCGCGTCGAGGCGGGGCTCGTCCTGACGGGGACGGAGGTCAAGTCGCTCCGCCAGGGCGGGGCGAATTTGGCGCGCTCGTATGCCGACATCCGCGGCGGAGAGCTGTGGCTCGTCGGGTCGCATATCTCGACGTACGAGCAGGGCTCGATCGGGCAGCACGATCCGGACCGTGACCGGAAGCTGCTCCTGCACCGGCGGCAGATCGACTCGCTGCTCGGGAAGGTGCAGGAGAAGGGGCTGACGATCGTGCCGACGCGGCTGTACTTCAAGAACGGCCGCGCGAAGGTCGAGCTCGCGGTCGCACGAGGCAAGGAGGTGCGCGACAAGCGGCGCGACATCGCGAAGCGCGAGGCCGACCGTCAGATCGAACGGGCGCTGAAGGCACGACGATGACCGTGCTTCCCGGCGGAACGGTCACGTTCCTCTTCACCGACATCGAAGGCTCGACTCAGCTGCTGCAGCAGCTCGGCGACGAGTACGGCGCCGTTGTGGACGCGCACCGGCGGATCATGCGCGAGTGCATGGGCGCGCGCGGCGGCACCGAGATCGACACGCAGGGCGACGCGTTCTTCTTCTCGTTCACACGTGCGCGCGATGCCGCGGAGGCGGCTGTTGACGCGCAGCGCGCGCTCGCTGCCCAGGAGTGGCCGCAGGGGAACGAGGTTCGCGTGCGGATGGGCCTCCACACGGGCGAGCCGCAGGTCGGGGAGCACGGCTACCTCGGGATCGACGTCGTCCGCGCCGCGCGCATCTGCTCGGCCGGTCACGGCGGGCAGATCCTCCTCTCGGAGACGACCCGTGCGCTGCTCGGCAACACGCTGCCCGACGGTGCGAGCATGGTCGATCTCGGCCAGCAGAACCTCAAGGACATCCAGCACGAGCGGATCTTCGAGCTTGCGCTCGAGGACCAGCCGCACGAGTCGCGGCCGCTCAAGACGGAACCTGCGGCTGTCGAGTCGCGGGCGGATCAGATCGCGAAGTCGTTCGAGCAGCGGATTCAGTCGTACGTCGAGCGTCAGCTCGAACACGCCTTCAGCGCCGCGGGAAAGCCTGCTGATCCGCCAGTCACCGGTCTCGCGCTCGGCGGGCTCGCGATCGCGGCGGTGTCGATCGCATTGCTCGTTGGGATCGCGTTCCTCGTCAAGATCCTGTTCTTCTGAGCCGGCCGGGCGACACGCCGCAGATCGCGCTTCTGCCGCCGTCGGCTGCCGGCGATGCGGCGCTCATGGCCGATCTCGCGGCTCGGATCAACCGCGCGTACGCCGTCGCCGAAGCCGATCTCTGGCTGCCCGGGACGGAGCGGATCAGCCCTGACAGGGTCAGGGAGATCGTTGCCGAGGGCGAGCTGGCGGTCGCACGCGTCGACGGTCAAATCGTCGGTTCCGTCCGAGTGCGCAGGCTCGAGCCGCAGGTCGGGTTCTTCGGCCTGCTCGCCGTGGAGCCGTCCGAGCAAGGTCTCGGCATCGGCGGCGAGCTGATCCGGTATGCGGAGCGCTCGATGCGGGACGCGGGCGCGCAGGAAATGGAACTGAGGCTATTGGTGCCGCGCGGTTACACGGATCCCTGGAAGAAGCATCTGCACGTCTGGTACTCCCGCCTCGGCTACCGGCAGATCGGCCGGCGCGAGTTCGACCGTCCCGACTCAATTGCCGCGGCGCGGACCCCGCTCGACATCCTCACGTACCGGAAGCCGCTCGCATGAGCGGCCCGAGCAGGTAGATGCGGCCGACGGTCGGGCGGTATCCGAACTCCGCGTTCAGGTGCCGGATCGGTGCGTTCCGCTGCTCGTTGCGGGTGCGCAGCTCCAGGTAGCCGTTCTCCTTCGCCCAGCCGATCTGCGTCGCCTTCAACGCGCGCGCGACTCCGCGGCCGCGCCACGCGCGCTTGACCGCCGTCAAGTCGTGGTGCGCGGTCGTCGGCTGCGCATCGGTGAGCGAGAACTTCGCGTAGCCGATCACCTCGTCGCCGGCAACGGCGACGAACGTGGCCTCGGGCTTGTCGCCGGAACCCTGCATGTCGTGCGCGAGCCAGTCCTCGAACGGCTCGACCTCCTCGTCCTCGCTCCCCGGGATGTCGCGAGACGCCTCGGCCGCGACCTCGTAGATGCCGCGCGCGAGCTCGAGTCGTTCGGCCCAGGTGACGATTCGGACACCGGGCGGTGCATCGGGATTCGGCGCGTCGATCCGCGTGAGATCGAGGGCGACGCCCGGCTCTCGTCGGTCTTCGACGAAGCCACGGCGTTCCGCGTAGCCGAGGCTGTCGGGATCGTCGTCGGTGACCACGGCCTCGATGGTGTCGCGGCCGTGCTCGCGCGCCCAATCCGAAATCGCCGCATAGAGGGCGGTCCCGGCCCCCCGGCCGCGGTGTTCGGGGAGAACCGTGACCAGCACCACCACGAGGTTCGGCCGCTGGGGCTGGATGGCGGCGAAGCCGGATCCGGCGAGCTCGCCGTCGATCCGGGCAAGCAGGTCCGCGTGGGCGACGAGGCTCTCCTTGAAGGAGCGCACCTCCGGGAGCCCGACGGCGTCATGCGGCCACACGTGGTTGTACACGTCGATCGAGAGGAGCTCGTCGGCCTCGCCGCGGCAGGGGGAGACGTCGATCACGCGGCTACAATAGAGCTACATACGGGGGCGACCTGGTTTCGACGTGGTCGGTTCTCCGGCAGAGCTGCAGGTCGAGGTCCCCGGTCGGCCTCGTAAAACAACCGGGACATAACGCAAGTGCGAAGAACAACTCCGCACTCGCTCTCGCTGCCTAACCAGTAGCGAAGCGCGTCGCTCCGAGGTTGGGCCCGTGGCCTCGGAAGCGGCGCCAAGCAACGGGCTCGGCACCGAAGGAACGCGATCGCCGGAGGTGTGACAACGAAGGATCGCTAGCCCGGCGGTGGGTCGCCCGTCACCAGCC
>Ga0126313_10000726_pt1 | contig 16191 bp, 15 predicted proteins | sample Plot105A_FD_89954 | JGI IMG/M metagenome (GOLD analysis project Ga0126313, IMG submission 89954) | Serpentine soil microbial communities from UC McLaughlin Reserve, CA, USA - Plot105A | ecosystem: Environmental > Terrestrial > Soil > Grasslands | place: USA: UC McLaughlin Reserve, Lake County...
GAACATGACGTAGACGACCGGGTGCCCGAAGAACCAGAACAGGTTCTGGTAGTCGATCGGCCCATGCGACGTGTCGAACACGCCCCCGTAGACGCGCTCGTAGAACAGCAGCCCCATCGCCACCAGCAGCGCGGGCGCCGCCACGATCATCAGGATCGAGGTGGTCAGCATCGACCACGTGAAGACCGGCAGGCGCAGCATCGTCATGCCGGGCGCGCGCCGGCGCAGCACCGTCCCGAGCACGCAGATCGCCAGCAGCAGCGCCGAAGCGGCGGCCAGCATCACCCCGATGATCCACAGGTACATCCCGTCGCCGGGCGTGTTGGTCGAGTCCGACAGCGGGTCGAACGCCGTCCAGCCGGCGTCGCCGGGCCCGTTCTGGGTGAACCAGCCCAGCCACATCGTCACCCCGCCGCCGATCAGCAGCCACCAACCCAGCAGCGCAAAGCGGGGCAGGGCAATCTCGGCGGCGCCGACCTGCAGGGGCACGAAGTACACCCCGAGCGCCAGCGAGAGCGGCACGACGAAGAGGTAGATCATCGTCGAGCCGTGCATCGAGAAGATCTCGTTGTAGTGGTCCTGGTTGACCAGCTGCGAGCCCGGCGAGTAGAGCTCGGTGCGGATCAGCAGGGCAAGGATCCCGCCGCCGATGAAGAAGAAGAACGCCGTCAGGAAGAGGCGGATCCCGATGCGCTTGTGGTCGGTGCTCGCGAGCAGCCCGAGCATGCCGCCGCGCGCCCGCCGGGGCACCGGGGTGGCGACCGTCGTCACTGGCCCTTGGCCTCCTCGGACTGCCGCTGCCTAACCCAGCCCGCGAAGCCTGACTTCGACATGACCTCGACGTTGAACGTCATCTGGTCATGCTTGAGCCCGCAGTACTCGGCGCAGCGGCCCGCGGTGTGGTACCCGGCTCCGGGGAAGGAGAGCACGAACGAGCTCGTCCGCCGCGGGAAGGCGTCGCGCTTGAAGCGGATGTACGGGATCCAGAACGAGTGGATGACGTCGAGCGAGGTCACGGTGAAGCGGACGTCGGTGCCGGTGGGGACCACGAGCGTCGTCGGGGCGCTGTCGCCGCCGATCTGGCTGACGTGCTGTGCCGGGTAGTCGAAGCGCCAGTTCCACTTCGCCGCGGTCACGTTGACCTGGAGCCCGGGATGGGTGACCTGGGCGGCGATCTTGTCCTGGGCGCTGAAGGTCAGCACGAGCAGGAGGGCCACGACGCCCGCCAGCACGGCGGCGTAGACGATCGGTACCCAGGGCGGCTCCTCGCGCTGGTTCGGAAGGCCGGGTTTACGGGCCCGGAACAAGACGAGTGGGACGATGCAGCCGAGCAGCACGAGCGCGAACACGGCGATGGCGATGGGCAGGTAGGTCGAGGCAAGGTCCTCGAACTCCTTGCGGGTGTCGACCAGAGCGACGATCACCACCGTTCGCGGAAGCTATCCAAGCGGGCGGCCGAGTGGTAGGAACGGCACCGTGATCGCGGCGTCGTCGTCGAATCTGCTCGCCGCGCGCGAGCAGATGGCCTTCACCCTGGCCTTCCACATCCCTTTTGCCTGCATGGGCATCGCGTTTCCGCTCATGGTGCTCGTCGCCAACTGGAAGGGCGTGCGGGGGGACGCCGACGCGCTGACCCTCGCCCGGCGCTGGTCGAAGGTCATGGCGGTGACCTTCGCGGTCGGCGCGGTCACCGGGACGGTCCTGTCCTTCGAGCTCGGCCTGCTGTGGCCGGGGATGATGGATCGCTACGGCGACGTCTTCGGGATCCCGTTCGGGATCGAGGGGATCTTCTTCTTCACCGAGGCGATCTTCATCGCCATCTACATCTACGGCTGGAACCGGCTGTCGCCGCGCGCGCATCTGCTCAGCGCGGTTCCGATCGTGATCGCGGGGATCGGCGGCGCCTTCTCGGTGGTGGCGGCCAACTCGTGGATGAACCAGCCGGAGGGCTTCACCCAGGCGTCCGACGGGCAGATCACCTCGGTCAACACCTGGGATGTGCTCTTCAACACCGCCACCGGCTACGAGGTGCCGCACATGCTCCTGGCGGCGTACATCGTCGCCGGGTTCCTCGTCTCCTCGGTCTACGCGGTGGGCTGGCTGCGGGGGCGGCGCGACCGCCTGCACCGGCTCGGGTTCGCGATCCCCTTCACGGTCGCCGCGATCGCCACGCCGATCCAGCTCTTCGTGGGCGACACCGCCGCGCGCGCGATCGCCGAGGATCAGCCGATCAAGTTCGCCGCCATGGAGTACGTCGACACGACGGCGCGCCACGTGCCCGAGTGGATCTACGGCGTCTACAACGGCGGCGACCCCAAGTGGGGCATCTCCATCCCCGGCTTCGACTCCTTCCTGGTCGGCTTCTCGACCGACACCCAGGTGATCGGGCTGGACACCGTGCCGAAGTCCGAGCAGCCGAACCCGAAGACGCTGCTGCACTTCGCCTTCGACACGATGGTGTTCATAGGAACCGGGTTCATGGGGCTCGTGGTCTGGTGGCTGTTCGTCCTCTGGCGCCGCCGTGCGCTGCCGAAGTCGCCCTGGTTCTGGCGCGCGTGCAGCGTGTCGGGAGCCCTGGCGATCGTCGCGCTGTGGTGCGGGTGGATCGTGACCGAGGTCGGGCGCCAGCCCTGGATCGTCTACGGCAAGCTGCGCACGGCCGACGCCGTTACGAGCTCCGGCGGCATCTGGGTGACCTTCGCGGTCGTGATCGTCATCTACGCCGGGCTCTTCATCGGCACCGTCCTGCTGTTGCGGGCGATGGCGCGCCGGTGGCGCGAGGGCGAGGACCTCGCGGTCCCCTACGGTCCGCCGCCGACGTGACCTCCGCCGACATCGTCCTCGCCGTCCTGTGGATCGGCATCACCGCGTACGCGATCCTGGGCGGGGCCGACTTCGGGGCCGGGCTGTGGGACCTGCTCGCCGGCCGCTCGGAGCCGGGGCGCCGCCCCCGCGCCCTGATCGACCGCGCCATCACCCCGGTGTGGGAGGCCAACCACACATGGCTGATCTTCGACCTCGTCGTGCTGTGGACGGCGTTCTCGCCCGCCTTCGCGGCGGTGATGTCGACGCTGTTCGTGCCACTGTGCTTCGCCGCGCTCGGGATCGTGCTCCGCGGCGCCGGGTTCGCCTTCCGGCACGTCAGCGACCGGCTGGAGACGCAGCGGGCGTTCGGGGCCGCCTTCGCGCTGGCGTCGGTGCTCACGCCGTTCTTCATGGGGACGGTGGTAGGCGCGATCGCCTCCGGCCGCGTGACGCCCTCGACCGGAGGCGACCAGGCCTGGTCGAGCTGGACCGGCGCCCTGCCGCTGACCGTTGGGGTGATGTTCGTCGCGACGTGCGCCTATGTGTCGGCGGTGTTCCTGGTGCACGAGGCGCGCCGGGCGGGCGACGAGGCGCTCGAGCGGTACTTCCGCGCCCGCGCGCTGGTGGCCGCGATCGTCGGCGGCGCGGTCGCGGTGGCGGGCGTGTTCGTACTGCACGCCGACGCGCGCTACGTGTACGACGGGCTGGTGGGCGATGCGCTGCCGCTCGTGATCCTGTCGCTCGTGTGCGGCCTCGGCGCGATCGTCCTGCTCTGGTTGCGCGAGACGCGCTTCGTGCGCGGCGTCGCGGCCCTGGCGGTGGCCTCGGTGGTGTGGGCATGGGGGGTGGCCCAGCACCCATACATGCTGCCCAGGACGCTGACCGTCGATCAGGCGGCGGCGTCGAACGACACGATGGTCGCGCTGCTGGTGATCTTCGGCTTCGCGCTGGCGATCATCGGGCCGGCGCTGGCGCTGCTGTTCGTGCTCAGCCAGCGGAGCGCGCTGGAAGACTGACCAGCTCGGCCACCGCCTGGACGAGGCGGTCGGCGTCGCTTTCGTCGTTGTAATGGACGAGGCCGGCGCGTACGGCGCCGTCGGGGTCGAGTCCCAGGAAGCGCTCGAGCTCCCAGGCGTAGTAGTTGCCGTGCCAGACGGCGACCTCGCTTTTCGCCAGCTCGCGCGCCACCTCCATCGACGTCATTCCGGCGACGGTGAACATGAGCGTCGGTGTCCGGTTCCTCGCATCCCCGTACAACCGCACTCCCTCCACCGGCTCCAGTCCCGCCAGCGCGCGCGCCATCAGCGCATCCTCGTGGGCCCGTACCCCATCCCAGCCCAGGCCCGCGACGTACCGGGCCGCATCGGCGACCGCCGCGAGGGCCTCGAACGGCAGCGTGCCGAGCTCCCAGCGGTCGGGCACGCCGTCGGGGCTGGGCACGAGCTTGTCGGGCTGGAGCTCCTCGAGCAGCGCCGGGTCGGCGGCGAGGACTCCGACGTGGGGGCCGAACCACTTGTAGGCGGAGCACGCAAGGACGTCGGCGCCGATCGCTTGGAGGCTCAGCGGCCGGTGCGGGGCGGCGTGAACCGCGTCGACGAAGACCCGAGCGCCGGCGTCGTGCGCGACCCCCACCATGCTCCGAATGTCCGGCACCGTGCCGACGGCGTTGCTCGCGGCGGGGACGGCGACCCACCGTGTCCGCTCCCCGAGTTGGGCCTCCACCGCTTCCACCGACAGCTCGAGCGTGTCGCGGTCCGGCTCGGCGAACCGCACCGTCGCCTCGGCGCGGGCGGCAGCGATGACCCACGGCCGCACGTTGGCGTCGTGATCCAGGCGGGTGCAGACGATTTCGTCGCCGGGGGCGAGCGTGCGCCCGACGGCGGCGGCGAAGCGCATCGTCAGCGCGGTCATGCTCGGGCCGAAGGCGACGCCGCGCGGGTCGGCGCCGAGCAGCCTGCCCACCGCGTCGCGTGCATCGGCCACCGTCGCATCCGTCGCCTGTGCGGCGGCGAAGAGCCCGCCGTGGTTGGCATTGCGGCCCGAGCGCGAGAACTCCGCCGTGGCCTCGATGGCGGTGTCGAGCATCTGCGTCCCGGCCGGCCCGTCGAGCCGCGCCCACCCGTCGCGCAGGCCAGGGAAGCGATCGCGGTTCATGCCCGGCAGGCTACGCTTCTCGGCGTGGTCGTCGGCGAGCATGTTGCGCAGGACAAGCTCCGAGGGGGCCGGCACGGAGTCCTCGTGCTGGATCGCGACGACTGCGTGTGGTTCGACGTCGCCCGAACGCGGCGCGGCGCGCGCAAGCGCTACCTCGAGGTGCTCGACTGGCTGCCTCTCAACGCCCAACGGGCACACGCGCCCCCCGGTGCGGCGGTGGAGCTCATCTGCGTCGAGCGCGAGCGGGTCGCGCAGCGGCTGCTGATCCACGTGCCCGGCGACGCGCCGCCCGATGCCGGCATGCGCGAGCCGCGCCGCCCCCGCCCGTCCGCAGGCGGAGCGGCGGCCGTAGCCGACCCGGACGCCTGGCGCCGCTAGGCCGGCTCGGCGCGCAGGTTGCGCGCGTGCAGGGCCGACGCGCGCAGGGTCTCGACGCGCTCGCCTTCGCTCCGAGCGGCACGCAGCCCCTCGGCCGTCGCCCGCTCGAGCGCGGCCACCGCGCTGTCGAGCCGGCGGGCTCGCTCGCGCAGCCGCGTCAGTTCGGACTCGAGCTCACGCCGGGCTGCCGTGACATCGGTGTCGCGATGATGACCCTCCATGGCGGAACGAACGACGGTTGCGGCAATGGGGAGCATGACGCCTCCTCTGAATCGTTTCAGTCGCCTGTTCCCTAGTGTACCTGAAACGGTTCAGGTATAAACCGGATATGCTCGCGCCCCGCGCGACCACCCGACGCGTGGCTCCAGCGGCAGTTGTACACCTGAGGCCGCGCGGCTCGCGATGACCACCCGAGGCGTGGGGCCTCCGGCGGCAGATATGCACCTGAGGCCGCGCGGCTCCCGATGACCACCCTTCGCGAGGTCGCCGCCGCCGCCGAGGTGTCCGTCGGCACCGCGTCAAACGTGTTCAGCCGGCCGGAGCTGGTGTCCGACTCCGCGCGCGAGCGGGTGCACGCCGCCGCGCGCAAGCTCGGCTACGCCGGGCCCGACCCGGCCGCGCGGCGGCTGCGCACCGGCATCGCCGGCGCGATCGGGCTCGTCTTCACCTACACGCTCGAGTTCGCCTTTGCCGACGCCGCCGCCGTTGCGTTCCTGCGCGGCCTCGCCGCCGGCCTGCACCGGCGCCAATCGGGACTGCTCATCGTCCCCACGACGCGCTCGGAGGTCCTTCGGTCGGGCGAGAGTGGCGAAGGAGTTGTGCGCGATGCGCTCGTCGACGGGTTCGTCGTCTACTCCGCGCCGGACCGTGATCCGCGCGTGGAGGCGGCGATAGCGCGCCGGCTTCCGACCGTCATCGTCGACCAGCCGCTCGACCTCACGCGCCTGCCCTTCGTCGGCATCGACGACCACGCGGGGGCGCAGGCCGCCGCCGAGCACGTCCGTGGCCTCGGGCACCGGCGCATCGCGATCGTCTCGTTCGGGCCCTCGGCGGACGACGCCGGCCAGCAGCCGTTCCCGCTTACGGCCGAGCGCCTCGCGGGCTACCGCGCCGGCCTGGGCCCGCTCGCCGACGCCACGCCGGTGTACATCTGCCGGCCGAACGCCATCGAGCACGCCGAGAACCTTGCCCGCGAGGTGCTGGCGCGCGACGACCGGCCGACGGCCGTCCTCGCCATGAGCGACGCCATCGCGCTCGGGTTCCGCCGGGTGGCCGCCGAGCTCGACATCGCGGTCCCGGACGAGCTGTCGATCGTCGGGTTCGACGACAGCCCGCTTGCCGCGCTCAGCGACCCGCCGCTGACCACGGTCGCGCAGCCGCTCGAGGACAAGGGACGCGTCGCGGCCGAGCTCCTGCTCGCTGCGCTCGCGCACCGCCGCCGCGTGCGCCGCCGTACGATCCTGCCCGTCGAGCTGCGCGTGCGCGGCACGACCGCCGCGCCGCCGGGCCGATCGGCCCGCGCGTGACGCCGGCGTCACGGACCCGCACCCGCCGCCACTGGTGCGGCGAAGCGGGCGCGGGTCCGCGGCAATGCGGTCAGGACGCGTTGTCGATGAACTCGTCCGTCGGGTTCGGGTTCGGGAACTCGCCCACCCCGGGGCTGCCCAGCGTGAACAGGTTCCGGAACGTGGTGCCCTGCGCGTCGAGGCCCTGGTAGTCGCCCACGAAGTACCCGCGCGCGTACGGCGCCTGGTGCATGTCGAACGGCCCCGCGAGGTGGTCCTCGGTCCACGTCGCACCGCCGTCGTGCGAGTGCACGATCCAGTAGTCGGTCGTCAGCTCTCCGTCACCCGACACGTCGTTGCGGAAGTCGTAATACGCCACCGCCACCGTGCCGTCGGAGTTCACGTGCACGCCCGGCTCGAAGGCCTGATCGGTGAACGTGTCGCTCGGCGTCTGGTTGACCTTGTCGGGCGCCGACCACGTAAGCCCACCGTCGTCGGACCACGACACCTGGATCAGATCATCGCCGAACGGGTTGTCGTCGTGGGCCTGCCAGGTCATGTAGATGCGTCCGTGGTGCGGCCCCGGGCTGTTGTCCACCGCCAGGTCGACGATCACGCCGTCGGAACGCACGATCGTGCACGGCGGGTTGCCATCGATGTACGGCCGGCAATTGATCGGCTCGGGGTCCGTCTCGCCGATTGCGTCGACGGGCGAGACGATGGTCGCCCGGTTTGACCAGGTCACGCCCTTGTCGGTCGAGCGGATCACCGCAGCACTGAAGCCGCGCGTGCCCTTGTTGTTCTGGTGCGACTTGATCAGGAGGAACCCGTCGACCAATGTTCCGTCCGGCAGCACGACGATCTGGTTCGAGATCGTCTGGTTCTGCTCGCCCGGATCGTAGATCGGTCGCGCCGTCTCCCACGACGGATTGGCCGCCGCGCCGGTGGTCGTGCGAGAGAACCAGGTCGGACCGCGGAAGGCGAACTTGTTGTGCTCGAATGCCGACGCCGCCGCATTCGAGCTGGGCGCCACGATTCGATCCCATACCGCGTAGACGAGGTTGCCGCTCGCGTCCGTCGGGTCGGCGGTCAGCGACTCCTTGTCGTTGAAGTTGTTCCCGAGCGGGATACCGGTCTTCTCGGACGTGTCGAACCGGACCGTTGTGGGCTCGCTCCAGGTTGTCCCGCCGTGGCGCATGCGTGACACCAGCACGGCGTTGCGAGTGGTCGTGCGATCAACCGAAAGGCTGATCGACCACAGGTCGCCGTTGGGCGCCCACGACACCCACGGGTCCGACGAGCGACCGTAGTCGCCGCCGTTGGCGGCGCTACCGCCCGCGCAGCGGCTGAAGTGCGGCCACGAGTAGGCGAAGCTCGTACCACCGTCGTGGCTCACCGCCGCGACGAGGCCGTGCGCGCCGCCATCGGACCAGCGGTCCTGCTGCCACATCCCGGCCACGTCGTTGGGATTGGTGGGGCTGATCGCCAACCAGGGCTCGACCTCGGAGTCCGGGAAGTTGAAGTTGACACCGGGCATGTTGCCCTCGGTGGGGCCCCCGCACCCGGGCGGGAACGGGGTTGGGATGCTGACGTCGACCGGAGCGGTCGCGGACAGCGGTGCCGCACCGGCGGTCGGCGCAGCGCACAACGCCACCACGGCCAGCGCCGCAGCGGCGTAAAGGGTTCTTCGCATAACTCCTCCTTGGAGCATGGTGGCCGTCCTTCCCCGCTTGGGCGACGGCCCTGGCGGCCAAGCTATTCCCTCCGGTGCGCCCCTCCGAACCTCGGCGCCGACAAATAGATCGCCCCGAAATCGGCGGAATTGTCAGCTCGGGACGCCGAGCCCGACCCTTGAGAACTCCTCGGCCATCTTTGCCCCGACGACCTGGAGCGCCGACGCCGGGCGGATCATCACCTTGAGCTCGGCGATCAGGCCGTCCTGGTCGAACGTGAGCTTGTCGATCCCCTCGACCTGCTTGCCGTCGACCTCGGTCGCGAACTCGAGGATCGCAACGCGGTCGTCGGGGTCCTCGAGCTGGTGCAGGTAGCGGAACCTGCCGCCAACCCCGAGCACCTGCTCGGCCGCTTGCAGGACCTTGAGGACCTGCTCCCGGCCCTCGTACGGCTTGAACACCACCGGGCTACGGAAGGCGGCGTCCTCGCGAAACAGCTCGGAAGCCTGGGCGACGTTCCGGTCCTCGACGGCAGCGCGAAAGCGATCGGAGAGCACGAGTGATCGCAGCCTAACGCGACACCCATCGCCCGCGAGACGGAAACGGCTGCCCGAGGGGCCGGCGGGCTCCACCCGCCGGCCCCCTCGGTGCGCGGCTTCTAGCTTGCCGGCGTCGGCGGCTTCGGCGTGATCGGCGAGGTGACGCAGCGGAACTGCACGGCGTCGGTTCGGTTGATCTGCACGTGGAAGCCGGTCGGCAGCATGATCGAGCCGGTCTGGTTGGCCCCCGCGATGCCCGTGTCGTCGGTCCAGTTGCCGGTCCCGAACGCGGTCGCGCCCAGCGCCGCTGCGATGAGCGCCGACTCGCCGTTGCTCGGAAGGCGCCGTCCGGCGGTGACGCACTCATCGAACGCGGCGTTGTACTGCACCTGCCCGCCGTTCTGGCGCAGCGCCGTCTCGGCGCAGATGCCGGCGACGAGCTGGGTCGCGTCCGGACAGCCAACCTGGTTGTTGTTGACGTACTGGCTGTTGAGGCTCGCGACCATCCCGTCGTTGGTGTTGCGCACCGCGAACGGGGCCACGCCGCTGCCGGCGCTGCGGAACGAGGCCACGATGCCCTTGCCCTTGTTCACATAGACGTGGCAACCCGCCGTCGGGTCGGTGGCGTCGTTGGTGCACGTCGAGCTGTTGGCGCGGCCGCCCGGCGCGTTGTTGGTGAGGCGCAACGCAAGCGCGTTGTTGCCGCTGTTGGCCACGATGGCCGTCTCGGCTGCGATCGAGCCGCCGGACGGGTTGCGGCGGCCGAGCTCGACCGCGTCGCCGGCCTGGCGCGAGACTGCGCTGTGCGCCTTCCCGCCGTCGTCGGCCTTCTGGGCGACCGCAAACCCGGCAAGCGCCAGGGTCAGGATCGCGGCGTTGATGAGGACGGCGCGCAGCCGCCGGGCGCCGGCCGCCCGGACGCCGACGTCCACGGCGGCGCGCAGGCCCGTTCGCCATCCGCCACGATCGTCGTCGGGGCGAATCGGACTGGGGTCGTTACCCATGGGTCTCTCCTCCCTGTTGGGGTCGGCACCACCCTACGGATGCGGTGGGAGCCTGTGTAAATCCGCGCCGGACCCCGCGCGCCGCGGGGTGAGAACCGTCGAAGGGAGCCTCGGGCCGGGCGGGGCGAGAACCGCTGAGTCAAGCGGCGGCGGCTTACCGCTCGCCGTTGGCCGCCACCTGCACGATCGAGGCGTCGACCAGCCACTCGACCGGCGCGCGGTCGTCGGTGTAGACCGTGCCGCCCGGCAGCGCCGGGAGCAGGCGGTCCGCGGCCCGATGGGCCAGGGCGCGCAGCGCCCCGGGGACCGCAGCGGTGCGCAGCCGCGCGCTCGACAGCGGCGCCGTGGACCCCACGCCGAGGGTGTTGGTGTCCTCGACCTCGTCGCGCGCCACCACCGGGAACTCCGCCCGCATCGTCGCGGCCAGCACGCGCTCGAGGTCGCGCGATCCCGACGGATGCCCGATGTTCACGATCACCATGCCGCCCGGCGCGAGCATGTCGCGCACCCGCGAGAAGAACTCGCGGGTCGTCAGATAGAACGGGATGTAGGGCTGCCGGTAGGCGTCGACGAAGATCGCGTCGTAGCGGCGGTCGGGCTGGCGCTCCAGCCACGGGCGCGCGTCGGCGGTGTAGACGTGCAGGCGCGGACCGCCGAGCCCGAACCACCGCCGCCCGAGTCGCGTCAGCGCACCATCGATCTCGACCGCGTCCACGCGCGTGGCGGGGAACAACCGCCCGTAGGCGCGCGCCGTCGTGCCGGCCGCGTTGCCGAGAATGGCGATCCGCCGCGGTGGCGCCGGTCGCCTCCCCGCGAACGGCAGCACGAGGAAGTCGTCCCAGTAGTCGCCGGTGAGAACCGTCCGAGGCCGCCACAGCGAGTGGGTCGCGACCCCCTCGTTGAGCTCCAGCCGCCGCGCGCCGTCGCGATCCTCCACCACGCGCGCGTACTGGTAGGGCGTCTCCTCCTCGGCGAGCACGCGCTCCCCCGGCTCGGCCGCCTTGACCGTCCCCACCGGCAGCGCGATCAGCGCCGCCAGCCCGAGCGGCACGAGCAGCCACCGCCGCCCAAGCCCGAGCGCACCAACGACCCCAAGCGCCAGCGCAAAGGCCAGGAACGTCCGGCGCGTCCCGACCAGCGGGATCAGCAGCAGCGCGCTCAGGAACGTCCCCACCAGCGAGCCCGCGGTGGAGATCGCATACAGCCGTCCCGCGACGCTCCCCGCCTCTTCGACCGCGGCGAGCTTGAGCCGGACCGCATAGGGCGCCACTGCGCCCAGCAGCAGCACCGGCACCGCGACCAGCACGAGCACGCCCACCAGCGAGCCGAGGAACGCGCCGGCCGAGATCTCGTCCAGTGCCTTGACCGATTCCGACAGGAAGGGTCGCCCCACGAACGGCACCGCCGCCAGCAGCACCGACGCCCCGACCACGACGAGCGACAGCCCGTGGGCGTCCGGCCGCCGGTCGGCCAGCTTGCCGCCGACCCAGTAGCCGACCGCAAGGGCGACGAGCACGGTCGCGATCGTGTTCGCCCAGACGATCGTCGAGGCACCGAAGTAGGGGGCCAGGAGGCGGGCGGCGGCGATCTCGGCGCCGAGGGAGGCGGAGCCCACGACGAACACCACCAGCTCAAGCGGTGGGGTCAAGTCTTTCTTTGCAACACCGGATCCCGGTTTACTGCGGAGAAAGACTTGACCCCTGCTCACGGCGCGTCCGGCTGCGCGGCGTAGGCCTCGCGCATGCCGTCCGACAGCGCGTCGACCTGGTCGCGGAGGTCGCGCACCTGGCCGGCGAGCTCGCGCTGGCCCGTCTCCCCCTCCCCGGCAGCGCTCATCGACACGACCTGCGCGCAGACCGTCGAGAGCGATGCGGTGATGTGCTCCATCTCGTCGTAGAAGCGCTGCAGCTGCGTCGAGAGCTTCTCGTACGCGGCGAGCTGCTCGCGCAGCGCCTTGGCCAGCTCGGTCTCGGCCCCCGCCCCCTCGATCTGCGTCAGTCGCGCCTGCACCGGCCGCGGGTCGTGCGCGGCCAGGTAGTCGTAGACGCGCTGCGCCCGGATCGCGATGCTCTCCATTGCCCGCACGAGGGCGTCGGTCTCGGAGGTCACCTCCTCGAACGGCAGGTCGGCGTCGGTGACGGCGGTATGGATGCGGGCCTCTTCGGCTCGCGCCGCCCCGAGCTGCTGCGCGATCGGCGGCGCCAGCTTGGAAAGCTCCGCCTGCTTCGCAGGCTTTACGGCTTTGGCGGAGTCCCCGTAGACCCGCGCGCCCACCCGCTCGGCCTCCCCCTCGTCGAAGAAGGTCAGCGCGCCGAGCACGGCATAGACGACCACGGCGATCGCCACCAGCCACAGCGCCCCGAGCACGATCCCGGCGACCACGAGGGCCGCCGGCACGAGCACGTTCAGCGGCTTGGTCAGCGCATTGGCCACCAGCGAGCGCTGGAGCTGGGAGCGGGTGACGGGCTTTTCGGCCACGGTTAGAAGAACGACGAGATCGAGCGGTAGACCGACTCGATGTCCGACGTGTCGCCCTGGTAGCCCTTGCCGCCCGACGCCTCCGCGATCCGCTCCAGCTCGCCCCGGTTGGCCTCCTGCCCGTAGGCGATCGTGTACACGCGCACGGTCAGCCCCTCCGAGCGCGCCTGCTGCTCGAGCTTGTGCGCCAGCTCGGACGCCGTCTGGTTGCTGTGGTTGTCCTCGCCGTCGGTGAGCACCACCACGGCGTTGATCCGCGACGAGTCGCGCAGGCGCTGGATCGAGCGCAGCCCCGCTTCGGCCGCGTCGTAGACGGCGGTCTCGCCGCCCGGGAAGAGCTGGCCGATCTCGCTGAGCAGCTTGGCCCGGTCCTGGCTGAACGGGTCCACGGCCTGGTTGTAGAAGATCTGGTCGTTGAACGAGATCAGCCCGACCCGGTCACTCGGCGAGAGCTGGGACAGGAACACCCGCAGCCCGCGCTTGGCCTTGTCGAGCTTGCCCTCCTCGCTCATCGAGCCCGACGTGTCGAGCACGAGCATGACGTTTGCCGGCTTGCGGTCCTGGCGCCAGGAGCGGCGGATGCGATCCAGGACCTGCGGCTGGGGCAACCCGAGCGCGCGGGCGGGCTCGGCCGGATTGGCCCCGTGCTGCGCGTCGATCGGCGCCGTCGGCTTCTTGTCGGGGTCGCCCGGCCGGAAGCCCTGCGAGCCCGCCTTGGACGGCGTGATCTCGTCTTGGAGGAACCTGCCGAACACGCCCGCGGCGTCCTTCTGCTGGGCGCTCACCCCCGGGGCGTCGAGCACGATGTAGGGGTTGTCGGAGTAGAACGTGCCCTCGCGCGGGTAGAGCGCGACGAGCTTCGTGCCGGTGCGGCCCTTGTTGAAGTCGACCAGCGTCGCCTCCTCCATCGCCACCGCGCTCGCGTACGCCGGGCCGTACTTCTTCAGCTGATCGGCGAAGAACACGGTCGTGTCGCCGTAGTGGACGATCGAGCGCTCGATGTCCTTGATCTGCCGCCGCACCGCCGGCTTGCTCACGTCGGCAGGCGTCAGGCCCTCGCGTTTGCCGGTGGCGGCGAAGTACTCGGCGGCCACGGCCGAGAGCCCCGAGGTCGAGAAGTCCGGGTTCGTGTGGCCGAGCTTGAACTGCCCGAACTGCGGCTCGCCGTAGTCGGACCAGCCCTTCTTGCTCAGCGCGAGCGCGAGGATCTGGTTGAAGCCGACCTTCTGCTTCGGCCACCCGAGCGCCCGCGCCAGCGGCTCCCACATGGCGATGACCAACGGCGTGCGCACGATCGACGGGTTGTCCTGCGGTACGACCGCGCTATCGGTCTGGAAGTTCAGGAGCCGGCCCCACAGCGAGGACGCCGGCGACCAGGCGATCGGCTTGAGCTTGCCCTGGGCGATCTTGGTCTCGGCCTCGCCCGAGGCGACGACCCTGGCGTCGACGAACACCGGGTGGCCGTCGGACTCGTGATCCTCGCCGTTGAACTGGCGGATGAGCGGCGCGATCAGCGCCTCCTTCTCGGGCGAGTAGACGAACGAGACGCGGATCGCGTCCAACGCCGGCTTCGACCCTCCGCCGGCGTTGCCGCCGCCCCCGCCCTTGTCGTCGTCGCCGCCGCCGGTCAGGGCAAGCACGGCCGCGACGGCGATGGCCGCCACGGCGATGACGATCACCACGAAGCGGCCGCCGCGCATGGCGCAACGGTACCTGGCAGGTGTGGTCAAACACGGTCGCCCGGACGGCCGCCTGCGGCGGCCGGCGGCTCGACCGCTCTATCTCTTCCGTCAGGGCCGGGCCATACCGTCGTGCATATGGACACCGCCGCCCTGCGCGCCGCCGACCGCCGCACCCTCTGGCATCCGTTCACCCAGCAGCGGGGCTGGGAGGACGAGGAGCCGCCCATCCTGATCGAGGCCGCCGAGGGCACGACGCTGATCGACACCGACGGCCGCGCCTACATCGACGGCGTCTCGTCGCTGTGGTGCAACGTCCACGGGCACCGCCACCCGCTCATCGACGCCGCCGTGCGGGACCAGCTCGACCGCGTCGCGCACACGACCATGCTCGGGCTCTCGCACCCGCGGGCCGTCGAGCTCGCCGCACGCCTGATTGACCTCGCGCCCCCCGGCCTGACCCGCGTCTTCTACTCGGACTCGGGCTCGACCGCGGTCGAGGTGGCGCTCAAGATGGCCTACCAGCAGTGGGTGCACGGCGGTGAGCCGCAGCGCACGCGGTTCGTCTGCCTGCGCGACGCCTATCACGGCGACACCATCGGCTCGGTCTCGGTCGGCGGCATCGACCTGTTCCACCACGCCTTCGCACCCCTGCTCTTCGAGGCCCACTAGGTCGAGCCGGGCGACGTCGAGGAGCTCGCCGCGGTGTTGCGCGAGCACGCCGACCGCATCGCGGCCGTGGTGCTGGAGCCGCTCGTGCAGGGCGCGGCCGGCATCCGCGTGCATCCGCCGGGCTACCTGCGCGCGGTCCGGGCGCTCACGCGCGAGCACGGCATCCCGCTGATCTGCGACGAGGTCGCCACCGGCTTCGGCCGCACCGGGACCATGCTCGCCTGCGAGCAGGAGGACGTCGCGCCCGACCTCGTGTGCCTGGCCAAGGGCCTGACCGGCGGCTACCTCCCGCTCGCTGCCACGCTGGCCACCGAGGAGCTCTACGCCGCGTTCCTCGGCGCGTTCGAGGACCTCAAGACGTTCTTCCACGGCCACACCTACACGGGCAACCCCCTCGCCTGCGCCGCCGCCCTGGCCACGCTCGACGTGTTCGAGCAGGAGCGCACGCTCGAGCGCCTGCAACCGAAGATCGCCCTGCTGCGGGCGCTGCTCGAGCGCAAAGTCGCGCCGCTCGAGAGCGTGGCCGAGGTGCGCCAGCGCGGCTTCATGGTGGGCATCGAGCTGACCGATTTTCCGCTCGCGGACCGCATGGGCCACCAGGTCACGCTGGCCGCCCGGCGGCGCGGGGCGATCGTGCGCCCGCTCGGCGACGTCGTCGTGCTGATGCCGCCGCTGGCCATCGACGAGGCCGACCTGCGCCGGCTCGTCGAGATCACCGGCGCCGCTATCGCAGAGGCGACCGGCGCTGCGCGATCCTGGGCTCGCGCCGCTTAGTATCGACCGACCACGCGTAGAGCCATAGGGCGGAGCGTCGCTCCTCGTCGAGCGGCGTCGGCTCGATGATCCGATCCTCGACGGTCTTCAGCGACGAGCCCGCCTCGAGCTCGTCGCGCACGCGCTCCATCAACGCTCCGTCGGCCCGCCCCATCGACACGAGCATGATCCTCACCGCTCGAGATAAAGCCAACCTTTGGTGAACGAAGGTTGGGGCCGCAGACCTTTTGGTCAGCGCCCCAAGAGCCGGCGCGCCGGTCGCGACTGGATCCGCAGGCGCGCACCGCGCCGCCGCACCACCACGGCGGCCAGCACGCCGCCGGCGACGAGCGCGCCCGGGCCGAGCCGGGCGGGGACGCTCGGTTCCTCGATGCGCTGAAAGCGCGTGCCCTCGGGCGCGACCTCGATGAAACCGACCGGCTGGGCCTGGAGGTTGCCGGCGCCCCCGTCGTCGAGGCGCCCGGCGAGCTGGACACGGGCCACCGGCACGACCGTGCGGCCGTGGGCCTCGATCGGCCTGCCGTAGCAGA
>Ga0126313_10000727_pt1 | contig 16191 bp, 17 predicted proteins | sample Plot105A_FD_89954 | JGI IMG/M metagenome (GOLD analysis project Ga0126313, IMG submission 89954) | Serpentine soil microbial communities from UC McLaughlin Reserve, CA, USA - Plot105A | ecosystem: Environmental > Terrestrial > Soil > Grasslands | place: USA: UC McLaughlin Reserve, Lake County...
GTCGCCGCGCCGTCGGACAGCGGCGTCGAGTTGCCCGCCGTCATCGTCGCCCCGTCGCCCTTGCCGAAGACCGGCTTGAGCTTGGCTAGCTTCTCCACGTCCGAGTCGGGACGCATGTTCTCGTCGCGCTCGAGCCCCAGGAACGGCGTCACGAGGTCGTCGAAGAACCCGCGCTCGTACGCGGCGGCGGCGCGGACGTGGCTCGCCGCCGCCAGCTCGTCCTGCTCCTCGCGCGAGATCTCCCACTGCCTGGTGGTGCGCGCCTGGTGCTCGCCCATCGAGAGCCCCGTGCGCGGTTCCGCGTTGCGCGGGATGTCGGGGACGATCTGACCCGGCCGCAGATGGCCGACCAGCCTCACGCGGTCCGCGACGCTCTTGGCCTGGCTGACCTTCATGAGCACCCGTCGGAGGTCGTCGTTGAGCGCCACCGGGGCGTCGCTTGTCGTGTCGACCCCGCCGGCGACCCCGGCGTCGATCTGCCCGAGCGCGATCTTTTGCGCCACCGCGAGCGCCGCCTGGAGCCCCGTGTCGCACGCCTGCTGGACGTCGTGCGCCGGCGTCGCGTGGTCGAGCGACGAGCCGAGCACGCACTCGCGCGACAGGTTGAAGTCGCGGCTGTGCTTGAGCACCGCGCCCGCGACGACGTCGCCGAGGCGCTCGCCCTGGAGGCCGAAGCGCGCGACGAGGCCGTCGAGCGCCGCCGTGAGCATGTCCTGGTTGGAGGCCTCGGCGTAAGCGCCGCCCGAGCGTGCGAAGGGGATCCGGTTGCCGCCGAGGATCGCGGCACGGCGTGGAAGGGAGGTTTCTGGCACGTGTCCATTCTCCAGACGTCAGCGTTCATCTGTGCCGGTACCCGGGTACCGTGCGGCGCATGTCAGACCGCTACCAGCAGTTCGCCGAGTCGCGCCCGGGCCGCCTCGTGGTGCGCCGGCTCCGGCTTCCCGACCCGGTCGAGCTGCGCCGCCACGAGCCCGGCGCGCCCGTGCTGGACGCCCCGGCGCTGCTCGGCGCGGCGCCCGGCGGGCGCCTGGCGGAGGCGGCCGCGCGGGTGCTCGCCGCGGTCGGCGCCGTGGCCTGGGTCGACGACCAGCACGCCCGCCGCGCCGCCAAGGACGCGGGTCTCGAGGCGCGCGACCGCGCCGACGAGGACGACCCGCTCGGCGCGCTGCTGTTCGACGCGTCCGGGATCGCGCGCAGCGAGGACCTGCGCGCCGCCTACGACTTCTTCCACGACCACATCCGCCAGCTCTCCGCGAGCGGCCGCCTGATCCTGCTCGGCGCGCCGCCCGCGGCGCTGGACGACCCGCGCGCCGCCGTAGCGCAGCATGCGCTCGAGGGCTTCGCGCGCGCGGCGGCCAAGGAGCTGCGCGCCGGCGCGACGGGGCAGCTCGTGCGCGTCGCGCCCGGCGCCGAGGGGAACCTCGAGTCGACGCTCCGCTTCCTGCTGAGCGGCCGCTCCGCGTACGTCTCGGGCCAGGTGATGGCGATCGGCGAGGCGGTCGCGAGCGCGCCCGGCGACTGGGAGCGCCCGCTGGCCGGCAAGGTCGCGCTCGTCACCGGCGCCGCGCGCGGGATCGGCGCGGCGATCGCGGAGGTGCTGGCGCGCGACGGCGCGCACGCGGTCTGCCTGGACCTCCGCGCGCAAGGCGCCGAGCTCGCCGAGGTCGCCAACCGCGTGCGCGGCACCGCGCTCCAGCTCGACATCACCGCCGAGCACGCGCCCACGGCGCTCGCCGACCACCTGCGCGAGCGCCACCGCGGCGTCGACGTGATCGTCCACAACGCCGGCATCACGCGCGACAAGACCCTCGCGCGCATGAGCGACGACCACTGGGACGCCGTGATCGCCGTGAACCTGACGAGCCAGGAGCGGATCTGCGCGGCGATCCTCGAGGCCGACCTCCTGCGCCGCGGCGGCCGGATCGTCTGCGTCTCGTCCGTGAGCGGCATCGCCGGCAACCGCGGCCAGGTCAACTACGCGACGAGCAAGGCGGGCGTGATCGGACTGGTCGAGGCGCTCGCGCCGGAGCTGCGAAACCGCCAGGCCTCGATCAACGCGGTCGCGCCCGGGTTCATCGAGACGCGCATGACGGCCGCGATGCCGGTCGCGACGCGCGAGGCCGGCCGGCGCATGAACTCGCTCGCACAGGGCGGCCGCCCGGTCGACGTGGCCGAGACCGTGGCGTGGCTCGCGGCGCCGGGCTCGGGCGGGGTCAACGGCAGCGTCGTGCGCGTCTGCGGTCAGAGCCTGATCGGGGCGTAGCGGTGGCGATGGCGTACGGGAGGATCGCGGCTGGCGCGGCGCTCGAGCCGCTGCGCCGCCGGCCCGCGGAGCTGCCCGACACCCAGCTGTGGCGCAGCGGGGTGGAGATCGACCGCGCGCGGCTCGCTGCGTACGACCGCGTCTGCGGCTTCCTCCTGTCGGACACGCTCCCGCCCACCTACCCGCACGTGCTCGCGTTCCCGCTGGCGATGGAGCTGATGGCTTCGAAGCGGTTCCCGTTCGGCGTCCTCGGCCTCGTCCACGTCGGCAACCGGATCGAGCAGCTGCGCCCGCTGAGCGCCGGCGAGCCGCTCGACCTGCTCGTGTGGACGGAGAACCTCGCCGACCACCGGCGTGGCCGCACCGTCGACATCGTCGCCGAGGGCTCGCTCGACGGCGAGCCCGTGTGGCGCGACCGCAGCACCTACCTGCACCGCGAGAACGGCAGCGGCGCGGAAGCGCCCAAGGACCGCAGGGAGCCGCCCGACGCGGACGCGGTGTGGGGGGTCCCCGGCGACGTCGGGCGCCGCTACGCGTCGGTCTCCGGCGACCGCAACCCGATCCACCTGCACCCGCTGCCTGCGCGCCTGCTCGGGCAGCCGGGCGCGATCGCGCACGGCATGTGGAGCATGGCGCGCTGCCTGGCGGCGCTCCAGGGCCACCTGCCGGGCGCGTTCGCCGTCGAGGTCGCGTTCAAGACCGCCGTGCGGCTGCCGGCGAAGGTCGCGTTCGCGTCCTGGCACGACGACGACGGAGCCCGGCGCTTCGCGCTCCACGACGCGCGCAGCGGCAAGCCGCATCTCGACGGCGCGCTCACACGTTCTTCCTAGGCCGGACCGACATCTGCGCGAGCCGCCGGCCGGCGGCCGAGTCCTCGATCAGCGTGGCCAGCCGCCGCTCGCGCGTCTCCGGTCGCTTCGCGCTGACGACCCACCAGGTCGCCATCGTCCGGTAGGACGGCGGGCACGCCGACCAGAACCGCCATGCGGCCGCGTTCGCCCGGAAGCGCTCCTCCTGCTCCGGCTCGAACGCCGCCTCGTGGCGCTGCTCGTACGAGTAGACGCCCGACTTCTCCTCGCGCCGGCGCGCGAACGCCGCCTCGCCGGCCGGTCGCATCCGTCCCTCCGCGCGGAGCCGCTCGACCTTGGCGATGTTGACCGCGCTCCAGTTGCCGGCCGGCTTGCGCGGCGTGAATCGCTGCACGTGGCGCTCGTCGTCGACCCTGCGCAGGACGCCGTCGATCCAGCCGTAGCAGAGCGCCTCGTCGACCGCCTGCGACCACGTCAGGCTCGGCTTCCCGGTCGCGCGCTTCCAATAGCCGACGAAGACCTCCTTCTCGGTCTCGTGGTGCTGCTCCAGCCAGGCGCGGAACTCCTCGGGCGACGCGAAGTGGATCCCGTCGCTCAAGCCACCGCCTCCGCCAGCACGCCGGCGGCGCGCTCGCAGTCGGCGCGCGCGACGTCGAGGTGCGTGACCGCGCGGATCGTGCGCGGGCCGAACGCCATCACGAGCACTCCGCGCTCCGCGGCGCGCGCGACGACCGTCGCGGCGTCGGGCGCCCCCTCATGCAGCCGGAACACCACGATGTTGGTCTCGAGCCCGTCGAGATCCAGCTCGACGCCGGCGCAGGCATGCAGCCGCTCGCCGATCAGGCGCGCGTTCGCGTGGTCCTCCGCCAGGCGCTCGACGTTGTGGTCGAGCGCGTACAGGCCCGCCGCCGCGAGCACGCCGGCCTGCCGCATCGCGCCGCCGAGCATGCGGCGGTAGCGCACGAGCGCCTCGATGTCCCGCCGGGACCCGGCCAGCAAGGAGCCGACCGGGCAGCCGAGCCCCTTCGAGAGCGCGATCGAGACGAGGTCGAACGGCGCGGCCAGCGCGGCGGGATCGTCCCCGCGCGCGACCGCCGCGTTGAGCAGCCGCGCGCCGTCGAGGTAGGAGGCCACCTCGTGCTCGCGCGCGGCGGCGCCGATCCGCTCAAGCTCGGCGCGGTCCCAGACCAGCCCGCCGCGCCGGTTCTGCGTGTCCTCGACCTCGACGAGCGTCGTCGGCGGGTAGAGCAGGTGGCCGCGCGGGCGCCGCGCGGCGAGGAACTCGTCGGCCGTGAAGCGCCCGTCGGTCCCGACCGCCGTCAGCTGCACGCCGGCGACGGCAGCGGCGGCGCCGGTCTCGTGCCAGTCGGCGTGGCTCTCGACGCCGACGACGACGTGGTCGCCCGGCCGGCAGTACAGCTTGAGCGCGAGCTGGTTCGCCATCGTCCCGGTCGGGACGAGCAGCGCGGCCTCCTTCCCGAGCAGCGCCGCGACCCGCTCCTGCAGCCGCAGCACGCTCGGGTCCTCGCCGTACTGGTCGTCGCCGACCTCGGCCTCGGCGATCGCCCGCCGCATCGCGGTGCTCGGGCGGGTGACGGTGTCGGAGCGGAGGTCGGCGATGCGCGCGATTCTAAGGATTGCCTCCGTCGCCGCACTGACCGGCGTACTTGCACTCCGAGTGCTCGAGCTCCGTGATCGAGGGGTTCGCGCCGCTCGAGCGGTCGAGCCGGAACTTGAGCCACGTGAAGTTGTTCGTCTCGCCCTCCGACGTGCTGCTCGGGCCCTCGAGCCAGTGGTTCTCGGGGTCGGCGTTGTGGGTGAGGTAGTACTCGCCCTCCGGCAGGCCGGTGACCTCGAGCTCCTGCAGCGGCGTCGACTGGTGGTAGGAGTCGGCCCAACCGGCGGCCAGCCCCTGGAGATCGCCGTTGCACTCCCAGTACGTGCGCGGCTGCGTCTTCTTGAGCGATCCGGTCGCGCCGATGAACTCCACGTCGACGAAGCAGAACGTGATCTTCGTGCTCTCGGCGACGGACTCGTCCGTGAACGGACTGCGCTGCGTGATCTGGAACTCGGCGACCGCCGACTGGTGCCAGTGGTTGTGCTCCGCGTGGAAGAACGCGACGCCGGCCGGATGCGTCGCGACGATGTTGCCGGACGCGTCTAGCAGCTCCTGCGTGGCGACGGTGCACTGATCGATCAGCTGACCGTCGATCGTGCACGGCTGGATCTGGCCGCCGCCGCGGATCTGGAGGTTGCCCGGTCCCCGGTTGATGTGCACGGTGGTGAAGCGCAGCCACTCCCGCTGCTGGGTGTTCTGGATCTGCAGGTGGTCGGGCACCGCCTCGATCACGTCCGGGTAGAGCGGCGTGCCTCCGGTAGACGGCTTCGCGGCGTTCGAGCCGGCCGCCAGCGCGAGCGCACCGACCGCGGCCACGGTCGCAGCGAGAGTGGTCATCCGGCGCACGTTCATCCAAAGCTCCTCTTGTCCGACGAATCCCCCGGGCGACCGTCTCAGGTATCGCCACGCGGGTCGACCGCGTAGGTTGCGGTCCCATGTCATCTCCGCTCCAGGGCCGCGTCGTCGTGATGTCGGGCGGCAGCCGCGGAATCGGCCTCGCAATCGCGGTCGCGCTCGCACGCGCCGGCGCGCGGATCGCGCTGATGGCCAAGACCGACCAGCCGCACCCGAAGCTCCCCGGGACGATCCACACGGCCGCCGAGGAGATCCACGCGGCCGGCGGCGAGGCGCTCGCGATGGTCGGCGACGTGCGCGACGACGCCCAGGTAGAGGCCCTCGTCGCGGCGGCCGCCGAGCGCTGGGGAGGCGTCGACGTGGTCGTCAACAACGCCTCGGCGATCAACCTCGCGCCGATCGCCGACCTGCCGCCCAAGCGCTACGACCTGATGCTCGACATCAACACGCGCGGCACGTTCCTGCTCACGCGCGCGGCGCTGCCGTACCTGCGCGAATCCCAGCACGCCCACGTGCTGACGCTCAGCCCCCCGCTCAGCGCCGAGCCGCGCTGGCTGCGCGGCCACGCCGCCTACACCGTCTCCAAGATGGGCATGACGATGCTCACGCTCGGCGTGGCCGCGGACGAGCGCGAGCACGGAGTCGGCGCGAACTGCCTCTGGCCGCGCACGCTGATCGCGACCGCCGCGGTGCAGAACCTGCTGGGCGGCGACGCGGCGATGGCGCGCAGCCGGACGCCGGAGATCGTGGCCGACGCGGCGCGCGTGATCCTCGAGCGCGACCCGCGCAAGGCGACCGGCAACGCCTACATCGACGACGAGGTGCTCGCGGAGGCGGGCATCACCGACCTCGAGCGCTACCGCGCTGCCGAGGGCGACCTCGCATTGGACCTGTTTGTGGAGCGCTGGCCTGCGCCCGCCTGATGAGTCATGGACGCGACATCCGGGTAGTCGCACTCCTGAATGACCCCGCCCACGGAAGCACCAGCCCGGCGTGGGGCGGAGGCAGGTGCGGCGCGCGGCGCAGGCGACCGGTTGCACGAGGCGCTCCTGTTCAGCCGCTACGGCGCCACCCGCGACCCGGCGCTGCGCGAGCGGCTCGTGATGACGTACCTCCCGCTCGCGCGCACGATCGCCCGCCGCTACCAGTCCCCGCGCGTGCCGACCGAGGATCTCGTCCAGGTCGCCACGGTCGGGCTGATCAAGGCGGTCGACCGCTTCGACGCCGACCGCGGCGTCGCGTTCAGCTCCTACGCGGTGCCGACGATGGTGGGGGAGGTCCAGCGCCACTTCCGCGACCACACCTGGGGCGTGCGGCCCCCGCGCGACCTCCAGGAGCGCGCGCAACGGGTGCTCGCCGCGAACCGCGCGCTGAGCGCCGAGCTGGGCCGCCCGCCGAGCGCCGGTGAGATCGGCGAGCGGCTCGGCGTGTCGCTCGAGGACGTCGTCGAGGCGTTCCAGGCCTCCGACGCCCGCGACGCCACGTCGCTCGACCGCCCGCGCGTGATCGGCGAGGAGGGCGACACGCTCGCCGACACGATCGGCGGTGAGGACGACGAGTACGAGCGCGTCGAGCACGCGATCACCGCCGACCTGCTGATGACGGAGCTCGACGCCCGCGAGCGCGAGATCATCCGGCTGCGCTTCCAGGAGGACATGACGCAGTCGGAGATCGGCGAGCGGATCGGCTGCAGCCAGATGCACGTCTCGCGACTCGTCCGCGGTGCGATCGCCAAGCTGACCGCCGCGGCGGAGCGCAGGCCGGGATCAGCGGCGCCGGGCGTCGACCGCTGACCGCCGCCGGTCGCGCACGAAGCGCTGCCGCAGCGGCTGCGCGCGCAGGTTCTCGACGGCCCGCTGCGCCAGCTCCGCCCCGCCGGGCGGCGGGTAGAAGGTCAGCTCGGCGTCCGGCTCGCAGTCCAGCGCCTTTGCCTCTAGCGACGCCATCAAGCCCAGCAGGCGCTCGCAGAGCTCGCGCTCCTCGTCGCGCGAGCAGGCGATCACGGCGGCCCGGTAGCCGGCGAGCTCGTGCGCTTGCAGGGTTATCAGCCCGAATCTCCTGCCCATCCCGCAGTCGGCGTGCCCCGCTTGCGGGGCTTCTAATCCGCCGATGGAGAATGAGACGGTCGCGAGGGTGCGGAATCGCGCGTCGCGACTAGCTCGCGCAGGCCCGCCAGCGACCGCTCCAGCTGCTGCCGGATCTCGCGCTGCCCGAACGTGCGCATGACCAGCCCGCGTGCGCGGCTCGCGGCCAGCTGGCGCGACTGGAGCCGGACGCGCGTGCCTTCGCGCTCCGGCGCCAGCGTGACGGTGAAGATCGTCTCAGCGGCGAAGCGCGGCGCCGGCTTGCCGTCGAGGCGCTCCGATACGTGGCGCCACGCGAGCTGCCGCTCCGGCTCGTAGGCGACGATCTCCTGCTCGATCTCGGACCGCTTCTTGCCCCAGTGACCGTGCAGCCGCTGGTGGCGCCCGACTCCTTCGCCGCTCACGAGCTCCATCCGATCGGCAAACGCGAACCAGCGGCCCATCGCCGCCGGGTCGTCGATCAGCGGCCAGACGCGTGCGGGTGGCGCGGGCACGCTGGCCTCCTCGGTCGCCTCGATCCAGCCGTCCGCCGCCATCGGCGATATCGTACAGGAGATGAACGGTTCAGATCAAGAACAGTTCGAGCGCCTGTACCGTCGCATATGGGGTGCGCTGATGAAGCCGGACGACCCCGACCTCTCTCAGCACGAGCGCCAGCTGCTGCACCACGTGCCGGCCGACGGCGCGATCTCGCTCGGCGAGCTCGCGCGGCACCTGGCGCTGCCCAAGAGCTCGGCGTCGGTCGTCGTCAAGAGCCTGGCGCGGCGCGGCTTCCTCGAGCGCGCGCGCGACCGGGCGGACGAGCGCCGCCTCCGCATCGCGCTCACGCCCGAGGGACGCGCGCGCGTGCGCGCCGACACCGTGCTCGAGCCGCGGCGGCTCGAGGCGGCGCTGGGGCGCCTGCCGGAGCGGCGCCGGCGCGAGCTGCTGCGCGCGCTGGGGGAGCTCGCGCGCGCCGCCGAGGACCTCGGTTGAGCTGGGCCTGGATCCACCGATTCCCGCGGCGCCACGGGATAATCGGCGGTTGCAGCCTTAGAAGAGCGTGCGGACGGCGTCGATCACGACGTCGTCGTCGTCGAGGACGGGGATCAGCGACCACTTGTGCGAACGCCGTACAGGGATGCGAGATGCCGCAGCGCACGACGTCGCCGGCGCGCAGCACGCCGCCGGGATCGCGCAGGAACGCGTGCTGGTCGGCGAGCGAATCGACCAAGTTCCTGACCACCGACGACCGCGCGATGGTGGCGCTGTCGAACGGCCTGCGCAACGTTCCGACGACCGAGTCGTCCGCGAAGTCGCCGGACCTCAAGCCCGACCCGAAGTTCGAGACGTTCGTGAAGATCTTCTCGAACCCGCACACGACCACCACGCCGGTCACGGCGGCCGGCAGCGCCTGTCAGGAGCTCTTCAACGGCTTCGTCGACAAGTGGCAGGCGGGCCGCGTCGACGACCTCCAAGCGGGGCTCGACGACATCGACAAGCAGATCGACGCGCAGCTCGCCAACGTGGAGGGCGGGCAGGACGTCCCGTGAGCGTCGCGCCGGCGACCGACAGGCTGGAGCGCCCGTCGGTGCCGGCGGGCGATCGCCGGCGAGCCGGCAGGAAGGCGCGCTGGCGCCGCCGCCTGACGGTGCTCGCATTCATGAGCCCCTGGCTCGTCGGCTTCAGCGTCTTCTTCGCCTATCCGCTCGTGTCGACGGTGTACCTGTCGTTCACCCATTACGACCTGCTGTCGGCGTCGCGCTGGATCGGGCTGGCGAACTACCGCTACCTGTTCAGCGAGGACAAGCAGATCTGGCCGGCCGTCTACAACACGCTCTGGCTGGTCGCGATCATGGTGCCCCTGAAGGTCATGTTCGCGTTCGGCGTCGCGTTGATGCTGACGCGCGCCAGGCGCGGCATCGGCTTGTTCCGAACGGTGTTCTACCTGCCGGCACTCGCGCCGCCGGTCGCCGCGACGCTCGGCTTCGTCTACCTCCTCAACCCCGCGACAGGCCCGGTCAACGGCGCGCTCGGCGTGATCGGGATCGAGGGACCGCTGTGGTTCAACGAGCCGGGCTGGTCGAAGCCGGCGCTGACGCTGCTCCTGCTCTGGGGCGTCGGCTACACCATGATCATCTTCCTCGCCGCGCTGATCGACGTGCCGAGGCAGCTGTACGAGTCGGCGGAGCTCGACGGCGCCAACGCGTGGCGGCGGCTGCGCTGGGTCACGCTCCCGGCGATCAGCCCGGTGATCCTGTTCGCGGTCGTGATCGGGACGATCGAGGCGCTGCAGCTGTTCACGCAGGCGTTCGTCGCGGCCACGATCGCGGCCGGCTCGGCGTCCAGCGCGGGCGATCCCTCCAACGACCTCGGCTACCCCGAGGACTCGACGCTGTTCTATCCCGTTCTGCTGTTCCAGCAGGGCTTCCGCTTCTTCAACATGGGCTACGCGGCGGCGATGGCGGTGCTGCTGTTCGTCGTCTCGTTCGCGATCACGCTGGTGATCGTGCGCAACTCGCGCCGCTGGGTGCATTACGCCGGCGGGGGGACGTGACGTGAGCACCCATACCTCCGCTCTGCCGGTCGCGCCGAGCCCGCCGGCGCGCCGCGTCGTCCCGCGCGCGGTCCGGCGTCGCCGGTTACTTGTCGCCTTCGCAGAGCACAGCCTGCTGATCGCCGTCGCGATCGCCTTCCTCGCGCCGTTCGTGTTCATCGGCCTCACCTCGTTGATGACGACCGACCAGGCCCTGTCGCCGCGGATCTGGCCCGACCCGTTCCGCTGGAGCAACTACACCGACGTCTTCGACAAGGCGCCGATGCTCCGCTATGCGCTCAACACGATGGTCTACTCCTGCCTGGCGACGCTCGGGATGCTCGTCTCGAGCATCCCCGTCGCCTACGGCCTGTCGCGGCTGCGCTGGCGCGGGCGCGACGCCGTCTTCGTGCTCGTGCTCGTGGCGATGATGCTGCCGCCGCAGGTGACGATCGTGCCGCTCCACGTCTTCTGGGCGAAGCTCGACCTCGTCGGCACTCTGTGGCCGCTGATCATCCCGAACTGGTTCGGCGACGCGTTTTCGATCTTCCTGCTGCGGCAGTTCTTCATGACGATCCCTGAGTCCTACCTCGATGCCGCGCGGGTCGACGGGTGCAGCGAGCCGCGGATCCTCGCGTCGGTCGTCCTGCGGCTGGCCAAGCCCGCGATCGCGGCCGTCGCCCTGTTCATGTTCCTGCTCACGTTCTCGGACTTCTTCGGCCCGTACCTCTACGCGGGCGACGAGGAGACGAGCTGGACGCTGTCGGTCGGGCTCGCGCAGTTCCGCACGCTCCACCAGGTCCAGTGGAACATCACGATGGCGGCGACGCTGATGGTGATGGCGCCCGTCATCGTCCTCTTCTTCCTCTCGCAGAAGGCGTTCGTCGATGGCGTCACGCTCACGGGGGTGAAGGAGTGAAGGTCGCGGTCGTCGGCGCCGGCTCGACCTACACGCCCGAGCTCGTCTCCGGGCTGGCCCGCGAGCGCGAGCGCGCCGCGATCGACGAGCTGGTGCTGCACGACATCGCGCCCGAGCGGCTCGAGGTAGTCGGCGCGCTCGCGGCGCGGATGCTGAAGCGCGGGCGCTTCCCCGGCCGCCTGGAGTTGACCGGCGCGCTGGAGCGCGCGGTCGACGGCGCCGACTTCGTGCTGGTGCAGATCCGCGTCGGCGGGCAGGCCGCGCGCCTGGAGGACGAGACCGCGCCGCTGCGCTGCGGCTGCATCGGCCAGGAGACGACCGGCGCGGGCGGCTTCGCCAAGGCGCTGCGGACGGTTCCCGTCGCGCTCGCGATCGCCGACGAGGTCGCGCGCCGGGCGGCGCCGGGAGCCTGGATCGTCGACTTCACCAACCCCGTGGGGATCGTCACGCGCGCGCCGCTCGACGCCGGCCACCGCGCCGTCGGCCTCTGCAACGTCGCGATCGGCTTCCAGCGCCTGATGGCGCGGATGCTCCGCGTCGAGCCTGCGCGGCTCGTGGTGGACCAGGTCGGGCTCAACCACCTCACATGGGTCCGGGCGGTGCGGCTCGACGGACGCGACGTGCTCGGCGAGCTGCTCGAGTCGCACGGGGACACGCTTGCCGACGACGTCGGGCTGCCGCGGCGGCTGCTCGAGGACCTCGGCGCGGTGCCGTCCTACTACCTGCGCTACTTCTACGCGCACAATCGCGTGCTCGAGGAGCAGCGCGACGGCGTGCCGCGCGCGGCGCGCGTGGCGGAGATCGAGCGCGAGCTGCTCGAGCTCTACCGCGACCCGGCGCTCGACGAGAAGCCGGCGCTGCTCGAGCAGCGCGGCGGCGCCTACTACTCCGAGGCCGCGACCGGCCTCGTCGCCTCGCTCGTCGACGGCGCACAGGACGTGCACGTGGTCGACGTCCGCAATTGCGGCACGCTCGCCGGGCTCGCCGACGACGACGTCGTCGAGGTGCCCGCCCGCGTCGGCCGCAGCGGTCCCGTCCCGCTCGGGCAGAAGCCGCTGGCGCCGGAGCTGCTCGGCCTCGTCCAGCACGTCGCCGCATACGAGCGGCTCGCGGCGCGCGCCGCGGGGAGCGACGACCCGGCGATCGCCCGCAAGGCGCTGCTGGCGCATCCGCTGATCGGACAGCACGAGCTCGTCGACGAGCTGCTCGAGCGACTCCACATCCGGGAGCGGGTCGCGTGAGCGCGCGGCTGGTGCTCGCCGTCGACGGCGGCAACTCGAAGACCGACCTGGCGCTCCTGCGCGAGGACGGCTCGCTGCTCGCGCACGTGCGCGGCGGCCTGAGCTCGCCGCACCACCTCGGCCTGCCCGGCTCGGTCGAGCTGCTCCAGGGCATGTTCGACGCGGCGCTCGAGCAGGCCGGCCTGAGCGTCGACGGCGATCCTCCGGCCCAGGTCGGGCGGCTGCTGCTCGCCGGCCTCGACTTCCCGGCCGAGGAGCGCGAGCTGCTCGGCGCCGTCGCGCCGCGCGGATGGGCACGCAGCATCGCGGTCGCCAACGACACGTTCGCCGTGCTGCGCGCCGGAACCGAGCGCGGCTGGGGCGTCGCGGTCGTGTGCGGCGCGGGGATCAACTGCGTCGGCGTGGGACCGGACGGCCGCCACGTGCGCTTCCCGGCGCTCGGCTCGATCAGCGGCGACTGGGGCGGCGGGTTCGACGTCGGCCTCGCCGCGCTGTCGGCCGCCGCGCGCGGCGAGGACGGGCGCGGGCCGCGCACGGTGCTCGAGCGCGTGGTGCCGGAGCACTTCGGCGTCGAGAGCCCGAGCCGGCTCGGCGAGGCGATCCACCTCGGCTCGATCCCGCTCCGCCGGCTGGTCGAGCTGCCGCCGGTCGTGTTCGCGGCGGCGGCGACGGACGCCGTCGCGGCCGCGATCGTCGACCGCCTGGCGGCCGAGGTCGCCGTCCTCGCCCAGGTCGCGCTGCGACGGCTCGAGCTCACCTCCCAGCCCGTCGACGTCGTGCTCGGCGGCGGCCTCTTCCGCCAGGCCGACGCGCGGCTGATCGCGGCTGTCTACGCCGGCCTCTGCGGCGCCGGCGACGCGATCTCGGTGCGCGTCACGACGGCGCCGCCGATCGTCGGCGCGGCGCTGCTCGCGCTCGACGACCTCGGCGCGGGCGCGGCGGCGCAGGAGCGGGCGCGGTCGGAGCTGGCGGCGGCGGCCGCAGGGGAGAGGGAGACGAGGGCGAAGCCCGCGTCAAGCCGGACAGGATGTCCGGCATCCCACTCAGAACGTGGTCCGGATGACCCGCGGAGAGGGCGAAGCCCGGTCAAGCCGGACAGGATGTCCGGCATCCACTCAGAACGCGGTCCAGATGAACCGCGGAGCAACATCCATGGCTGAGGTCCGGTTCAAGCGCGCCACGCGCGTCTATCCCGGCAGCGACGTGCCCGCGGTCGACGCGCTCGACCTCGAGATCGGGGACGGCGAGTTCATGGTGCTCGTCGGGCCGTCGGGCTCGGGCAAGACGACCGCGCTGCGGATGCTCGCCGGGCTCGAGGACGTGGACGCCGGCGCGGTCGTGATCGACGGCCGCGACGTGTCGGACGACCCGCCGAAGCGGCGCGACGTCGCGATGGTGTTCCAGAACTACGCGCTCTACCCCTATCTCACCGTCGCCGCCAACATCGGCTTCCCGCTGCGGATGGCGAAGGTCGGGCGGGCGGAGCGCGACGCGCGCGTGCGCGAGGTCGCCCAGCTGCTCGAGCTGACGCCGTTCCTGGAGCGCAAGCCCGGCCAGCTCTCGGGTGGGCAGCGCCAGCGCGTCGCGATGGGGCGCGCGATCGTGCGCAAGCCGCGCGCGTTCCTGATGGACGAGCCGCTCTCCAACCTCGACGCGAAGCTGCGCGTGCAGATGCGCGCCGACATCGCCGAGCTGCAGGCGCGGCTCGGCGTCACGACTGTCTACGTCACGCACGACCAGGCGGAGGCGATGACGCTCGGCCACCGCGTCGCGGTGCTGAAGGATGCGCGGCTGCAGCAGTGCGACACGCCGCGCGTGCTGTTCGACAAGCCTCTCAACACCTTCGTCGCCGGCTTCGTCGGCTCGCCGGCGATGAACCTCTGCCGGCTGCCGTGCGCCGACGACGGCTCGATCGCGTTCGGCGGCGTCGTGATCCGGCCGCCGGCCGGAGTCAACGGAGCCGGTGCGTCGAACGGCAGGCCGGTGATCGTCGGCGTCCGCCCGGAGGCGCTCGAGCTCTCGTCGGAAGGCCTTGCCGCGAGCGTCGAGGTGATCGAGGAGCTCGGCTCGGACGCCTTCGTGTTCTGCAGCGCCGAGCTGCCGGGCGGGCCTGCGCGGCTGGTGGCGCGCGTGGAGGCTCGCCACGCGCCGGCGCGCGGCGAGCGCGTGAGCCTGCGCCCGAGCCCCCAGCACGAACCGCACCTCTTCGACGCCGACAGCGGCGAGCGGCTCGGGGCATGAGCCGCAGCGCCCCCGCGACGCCGCCGCTGCTGTGCGACCTCAACGAGCGAACCGTGCTCGACGCGATCCGCGCGGGCGCCCCGATCTCGCGCGGAGATCTCGCGCCGCGTCGGCATCTCCAAGCCGACCGTGTCGGTCGCGCTCGAGTCGCTGCTCGACGCCCGGCTCGTCCGCGAGGCCGTCCACCACGGCGACGGCCCGAAACACGGCGCCACTTTCTTCGAGCCGGTCCACGAGGCGGCGCTCGTGCTCGGGCTCGCGCTTCCTGCGCGGCGCGATCTGCGACCTGCGCGGGCACGTGCGCGCGTGCCAGGACATCGAGATGCCGGGCGCGGACGTGCACGCGGTGCTCGCCGCCGCGACCGAGCTGCGCGACCGCCTGCTCGCGGCCTGCGAGCTGCCGGCGGGAACGCTCGACGGCGTCGTAGCGGGCGTGCCGGGCGTGATCGAGGCGCCGACGGGACGCGTCGGGCTCGCCGGCAACATCCCGGGGCCCGAGGGCCTGGCCGTCGGGTCCGCGCTCGAGGAGCGCCTCGGCCTGCCGGCGACGGTCGAGAACGACGTCAACCTGGCCGCGGTCGGCGAGCACTGGCGCGGCGTGGCCCAGGGCGTCGACGACTTCGTCTTCCTCTCGATCGGGACCGGGCTCGGCGCCGGCCTCGTTCTGCGCGGGGAGCTGCACCGGGGCCACCACGGCGCTGCGGGCGAGGTCGACTTCGCGCTCGGCGGCGACCTGGAGCGTGAGAACGACCCGGCCACGGCCGGCGTGCTGGCGTTCGCGACGCGGCTGGCCGAGCGCGGCGAGCTGCGGACGGGGCTCTCGGGCCCGTTCGACGCGCGCGCGATCTTCCGCGCCGCGCGGGCGGGCGACGAGCTGGCGCTGGCGGTCGTCGAGGAGGAGGCGCGCAGGATCGCGCAGCACGCGGTCCCGATCGCCGCCGTCGCCGACGTCGGGCTGATCGTCCTGGGCGGCGGAATCGGCGCGAACGGCGATCTCCTGCTCGCCCCGATCCGCTCGCTGCTGGCGGAGCGCTGCCCCTACCCGCCGCGCGTCGAGGGCTCGAGCCTCGGCGACGCGGCGGTGCTCACGGGCGCGCTCGCGATCGGGCTGCGCGCCGCGCTCGACAACGTGTTCGTCAACCGCACGCGCGCCGTCAGGCCGTGAACAGTCCCGCGTAGGCGCTGAGAGCCGGCTGCCCGCCGAGGTGGGCGTAGAGCACGTTCGAGTCGCGCGCGATCTCGCCGCGCGCGACGAGGTCGATCATGCCGGCCATCGACTTCCCCTCATAGACCGGGTCGGTGATCATCCCCTCGAGCCGGCCGGCGAGCCTGATCGCGTCGAGCGTGCGCTCGTCGGGGATCCCGTAGGTGCCGGCGTGGTAGCGGTCGTCGAGCAGGATCTCGTCGTCGCGCAGGTCGCGGCCGAGCCCGATCAGCTCCGCCGTCGCGCGCGCGATCCGCGCGACCTGCGCGCGCGTCTCGGACGGCTTGGCGGATCCGTCGATGCCGATCACGCGCCGCGCGCGCTCCTGGCCCGCGAAGCCCGCGATCATGCCGGCCTGCGTGCTGCCGGTGACCGAGCAGACGACGATCGTGTCGAAGAAGACGCCGAGCGCGCGCTCCTGCTCGGCGACCTCGTCCGCCCA
>Ga0126313_10000728_pt1 | contig 16191 bp, 17 predicted proteins | sample Plot105A_FD_89954 | JGI IMG/M metagenome (GOLD analysis project Ga0126313, IMG submission 89954) | Serpentine soil microbial communities from UC McLaughlin Reserve, CA, USA - Plot105A | ecosystem: Environmental > Terrestrial > Soil > Grasslands | place: USA: UC McLaughlin Reserve, Lake County...
GGCTTCCTCGACAAGCGCGCGATGCGGCGCCAGAGCGACGAGGCGTTCGAGCGCCTGAGCGTCGCGATCCAGGACGTCGACGCCCCGGTCGCCACGATGTCGGGCGGCCAGCGCCAGGGCATCGCCGTCAGCCGCGCCGTGATGTGGGCGAGCAAGGTTGTCTTCATGGACGAGCCGACGGCGGCGCTCGGCGTCGTGCAGACGCGCAACGTGCTCGACCTGATCGGCCGCGTCAAGGACCACGGGCTCTCGGTCGTGCTGATCAGCCACAACATGCCCGAGGTGCTCGAGGTCGCCGACCGTATCGAGGTGCTGCGGCTCGGCGAGCGCGTCGCCCGTTTCCGGCGCGGCGACGTGACGATGGAGGAGATCGTCGGCGCGATGACCGGCGCGCTCCAGCACAGGGAGAACGGCGCATGAGCACGGAGACGACGCAGCCCGGCGCGCTCGAGCCCGAGCACGAGCCGCCGCCTCCGCGCGCGCCCTGGTGGCAGCGCTTCGTCACCGGCTCGAGCGCACCGATCGGCCTGATCCTGGCCGGCCTGATCGTCGTGTTCTCGCTGCTCGAGTACGAGAACTTCGTCTCGGTCTCGAACGCGCGCAACATCACAACCGACGCCGCGGTGCTGCTCGTGCTGGCGGTCGGCTCCACCTTCGTGATCGTCACCGCCGGGATCGATCTCTCGGTCGGCTCGGTGCTCGTGTTCTCCGGCGTGATGGCGGCCGAGGCGATGGAGTCGGTCGGCGGCGACAACGTCGGCACGATCCTCGCCGGACTCGCCGCGGCGCTGGCGTCCGGATTCGGCTGGGGAGTCGTGAACGGGTTCCTGATCGCGAAGGCGAAGATCCCGCCGCTGATCGTCACGCTCGGCACCCTCGGGATGGCGCTCGGCTTCGCGCTGCTGATCACGGGCGGAGTCGACAAGCGCGACGTGCCGTTCAAGCTCGTCGAGACGGTCGGCTCGGGGCGGCTGTTCGACGAGATCCCGTACCTGGTGCTGATCGCGTTCGGGGTGGCGCTGGTCGGCGGGGTCCTGCTCGCCGCCACCCGCTTCGGCCGCTACACGTACGCGATCGGCTCCAACGAGGAGGGCGCGCGGCGCGCCGGCGTCGCGGTCGACCGCCACCTGATCAAGGTGTATGCGCTGGCCGGAACGCTGTCGGGGCTGGCCGGCTTCCTGTCGCTCGCGCGCTTCGCGACGACGACGATCGGCGGCCACTCGACCGACAACCTCCAGGCGATAGCGGCGATCGTGATCGGCGGGACGAGCCTGTTCGGCGGTATCGGGACGATGCTCGGGACCGTCTTCGGCGTGTTCATCCCGGCCGTGCTCCAGAACGGCTTCGTGATCGTGGGCCTGCAGCCGTTCTGGCAGCAGGTGGCGGTCGGCGCCGTGCTGATCGTGGCCGTCTACCTGGACCAGCTGCGGCGCCGGTCGCGCTACCAGGGATGAGTTCCAAACGAGGAGGAGGTACGCACATGCAGCACCACAGATGGAAGGCGGCGCTCGTGGCGCTCGTCCTGGGCGTCTCCGGCGTCGTGGCCGCCTGCGGCGACGACGAGGAGTCCTCGGGCGGCGGCACGGCCTCCGGCGGCTCGGACAAGAAGAGCTACGACATGACGCTGATCGCGGGCGTCAAGGGCGACGAGTTCTACATCACCATGAACTGCGGGGCCCAGGAGAAGGCCAAGGAGCTCGGCGTCAACCTCGAGTTCCAGGGCCCCGACAAGTTCGACGCCTCGCTCCAGACGCCGATCGTCAACGCGGTCGCGGCCAAGAAGCCCGACGCCGTGCTGATCGCGCCGACCGACACGAAGGCGATGTTCGCGCCGATCAAGCAGCTCTCCGACGCGGGGTCGAAGGTCGTGTTCGTCGACACGACGCTCGAGCAGCCCGACGTGGCGGAGTCGCAGATCGCCTCCGACAACGAGGCCGGCGGTCGCGAGGCCGCGAAGGCGCTGGCCGACCTGATCGGCGGCTCCGGCAAGGTCTTCGTCGTCAACGTCAAGCCGGGCATCTCGACCACCGACGCGCGCGCGAAGGGCTTCGAGGAGGGCGCCAAGGAGCTCGGGCTCGAGTACCTCGGGCAGGACTACTCGCAGGACGAGCCGCAGCGGGCGGCCTCGATCATCAAGGCCCAGCTCGCCAAGAACCCGGACATCAAGGGCGTCTTCGCGACGAACCTGTTCTCCGCCGAGGGCACGGCGAACGGCGTGCGCGAGGCCGGCAAGGCGGGCGACGTGAAGATCGTCGGGTTCGACGCCGGGCCGGCGCAGGTCGAGCAGCTCGAGAAGGGCGACGTGCAGGCGCTGATCGCGCAGAAGCCGGCCGACATCGGCGCCCAGGGCGTCGAGCAGGCCGTCAAGGCGCTCAACGGCGAGGAGACGACGCCCCAGATCGGCACCGACTCGGTGACGATCACCAAGGACAACCTCAAGGAGAGCCAGGACTCGCTCTACAAGTCCAGCTGCTAGACAAGCCGGGGTGGAGCCGCTCCTGCTCGGCCTCGACCTCGGAACCACCTCCTGCAAGGCCGCCGTCGTCGACCACGGCGGCCGCGAGGTGGCCCACGGCCGCGCGCGCGTCCCGTGGGAGCGGGTCGCAACGGGGGCCGAGATCGACCCGGAGCGGCTCGTCGAGGCCGCGCTCGCGGCGGCGTCCGAGGCGCTCGACGCGGCGCCCGGCGGGCGCGTCGGCGCTCTCGGCGTCGCGAGCTTCGCCGAGACCGGCGTGCTCCTCGACGCCGGCGGCGAGCCGGTCGCGCCCGCGATCGCCTGGTACGACTCGCGCGGCGCCGAGCAGGCGGAGCGGCTCGCCGCCGAGCTCGGGCGCGAGCGCTTCTCGGAGCGCACCGGCCTCGCGCCGCGGCCGCTCTGCTCGCTCGCGAAGTACCGCTGGCTGCGCGACGAGCACGCTGACGCGGAGCGCGGCGTGCGCTGGCTCAACGGCGCCGAGTGGATCGTGCACCGGCTCGGTGGCGAGCAGGTCAGCGAGCTCTCGCTGTCTTCGCGAACCGGCTGGCTCGACGTGCACGCGCGCCGCTGGTGGGACGAGGCGCTGGAGTGGGCGGCAGCGCCGCCGGGGCTGCTGTCCGATCCCGCGCCCGCCGGCACCCTCGCGGGCTCTGCCGGCGACCTGCTCCCGCGGGCGCGCGACGCCGTGCTCGCGGTCGGCGGCCACGACCACCTGAGCGCCGCGGTCGGCGCCGGCGCGACCGGCGAGGGCGACGTGCTCGTCAGCTGGGGCACCGCGCAGGCGTTCATCCGCCCGGTCGCGCCGCTCGCTCCCGGGCGCGTGGCGGCTGCGGTCGCCGACGGCATCAACGTCGGCTGGCACGCGGTCGAGGGCCGCCAGTGCCTGCTGGGAGCGATGCGCTCCGGCGGTGCGCTGCAGCGCGTGCTCGACATGCTCGGCGCCGGGGCGGAGGCACGCGCGCAGCTCGAGCGCGCCGCGCTCGAGCAGCCCGCCGACGCGGGCGGCATCGAGCTCGAGGGACTCAACGAGAACCGCGTCTCGCTGCGCGGGATCGGCGACGGCGTCTCCCCCGCCCTCGTCTGGCGCGCGGCGCTCGAGTCCACCGGCCGCGGCTCGCGCGAGATCCTCGACCGCATGGCGCGCGTGGCGGGCCCACACCGACGCATCGTGCTGGCCGGCGGCTGGGCCGACGGGCCGGCGGCGCAGGCCGTCATGCAGTCGCACGTCGGTCCGTTCGAGCTCTCCGGCGCGGCCTACGTGGGCGCCCGCGGCGCGGCGCTCACGGCCGGCCGCGCCGCGGGCCTGGTCGCCTGAGACGGTCCCAACCCGGATCCGGGCTCAGTCGCCCTCGAGGCTCATCCGCGGGTCGGGGAGGCCCGGGGCGAGGATCCACAGCAGGCGCGCACCGCGGTCGCGCGCCGCGTTGCGCCAGGTGTGCGGCACGCCGGCCCCGAAGGTGAGGGCGTCGCCGGTCTCGAGCTCGAAGACGTCGCCCTCGACGTCGATCTCCACGCGGCCCTCCAGCACGAAGCAGACCTCGCACTCGCTCGGGAGCGTGTAGAGCTGCTCGCCGCCCGAGCCGCCGGGGGCGACCGCCGTCTCTAGCACCGTGACGTGGCGCTCCTGCTCGGGCGTGATCAGGGTGTCGATCACGTCGGCCGCCTTCGGCAGGCCCGCCAGCGAGGGCCGCGCCGACCTCCGCACCAGCGTGGTCTGCGGCATCGCGAACAGGTCCGCCATAGAAAGGCCGACCGCGTCGCAGATGGCGACGAGGCTGGCCACCGACGGGCTCGCCTCGTCGCGCTCGACGCGCGACAGGAAGCTCTTGGTGACGCCGCTGCGCGTCGCGACGTCGGCCAGCGAGAGCCGGCCGCTCTCGCGCGCGTGGCGCAGGCGAGCGCCAATGCGGACGCGGCCGTTGCCGCTCATGCCGCTCCCGGCTCGAGCACGGCGCGCAGCCCGACGGCGTCGCGCAGGTCGGCGAGCGCGCGATCGGCGTCGCCGAGGCCGCCGCGAAAGCCGACGAGGCGGTCGAGCGGCAGCCGGCCGCGCGCGTAGAGGCGGGCGAGGCGCGGGAAGTCGACGGCGGGCACGCTCGAACCGTAGTTGCAGCCGAGGATGCGCTTGCCCTGGTCGGCGAGGTCGAGCGGGTCGATGCTCGCGCGTACGCCCGCGGCCGGCATGCCGACGAGCACGGCCTGTCCACCACGACCGACCAGCGCCGGCAGCAGCTCGATCGTCTGCGCGCGGCCGATCGCCTCGAACGCGTGGTCGGCGCCGCCGCCCGTCAGGCGCACGACGTGCTCGGCGAGCTCGGGGTCGTCGCCGCGCAGCGCGTCGGTGGCGCCCAGCGTGCGCGCGTGCGCCAGCCGCTCCTCGCTGAGGTCGACGGCCACGATCGGGTCGGCGCCGGCGAGGACGAGCCCGAGGACGATCGCCTGCCCCACGCCGCCGCAGCCGACGACGACCGCGCTGTCGCCGGCGCGCACGGCGGCGGTGTTGAGCACCGCGCCGACGCCCGTCGTCACCGCGCAGCCGATCAGCGCCGCGACGGCCGCGGGCACGCTCGGATCGATCGGGATCGCCGCCGACTCGGGCACCAGCGTCGCCTCGGCGAACGTGCCGAGCCCGAGGTACGCGTGGACGGCCGCGCCGGCGGCATCGGCGAACGTGGCGCGGCCGTCGGGCAGGACGTTCTCGAGCGCGCGCGTCCCGGTGCACAGCCAGGCGCGGCCGGCGGCGCACTGCCGGCAGCGCCGGCACGGCGCGTACCAGGCGAGCACCACGCGGTCGCCGGGCCGCACGTCGCGCACCGCCGGTCCGACCGCCTCGACCACGCCGGCGCCCTCGTGACCGAGCACGAGCGGCAGCGGCGCCGGCCACTCGCCCTCGAGCACGTGCAGGTCGGAGTGGCAGACGCCGCTGGCGAGCACCCGCACGCGCACGAGATCGCCCTCCGGTGCCGGCAGCGTGAGAGCGGCGGCCGCGAGCGGCGCCCGCGGCCGCTCGAGCACCTGGGCCCGCACCGTCGAGGCGACGGAGCTCACGCCGGCACGGCCATCCCGCGCTCGTCGGCGGCTTCCGCGATCGCGGGCTCGTCCTCGTGCTCGATGACGCGCTCCTCGGCGCGCACGTCGAGCGACCGGCTCAGCGCGAGGTACACGGTGGCCGACACCGACAGGCCGACGATCCACGCGACGTCGACGCCGGAGATCTGCTCGGCGAGCGGGCCCGTGTAGCTCCAGCCGCCGAGATCGGGCAGGACCATGAACGGGACCTGCGCCGCGAAGCCGGCGCCGTAGGCGGCGAGTCCGCGCCAGGCCCACGCGCCGTAGATCCCGCGCGGCTTGAACAGGTCGGGGATCGAGTAGTGCCCGCGCCGCACGAAGAAGAAGTCGACCAGGTTCGTCGCGGTCCACGGCACGAGCAGGTAGAGCATCAGCGTCAGCGACGTGAAGACGGTGCTGACCGCGTCGGACGCGATGCTCCTCGCAATCACGTACCAGCCGACGGTGAGGACGATCACGGTGATCACGCGCGCCCGCCGCGTCGGGCGGATGCCGCGCACGGAGTCGACGCCGGTCAGCACGCTCAGCGTCCCGCCGTACGCGTTCATCCCCATCGTCGCGGCGAGCGCGGCCGCGGAGAAGAACGCGGCCAGGTCGCCGAGGCCGTCGATCGTCTCGTTGCCGGCGGTCTGGAGCCCGACGAGCCCGTCGGCGGCGCCGAGCTCGACCGCCAGCCAGGAGCCGAGCGCGATCAGCCAGATCGCCGATCCGGCCGCGCCGAAGAAGACGGACGCGATGATCTTGCGCGCCGGCGTGCCCTTCGGCAGGTAGCGCGAGTAGTCCGAGACGTACGGCGCGTAGGTGATGTTGTAGGCGGCCGCGGCGGAGAACTGGGCGAAGAAGGCCGCCCACGCGAACCCGAGATCCTGGGCGTGCGCCTGGCCGCCGGCCTCGCCGAGCAGCACGCCGAGCGTGACGAGCGTCATCAGCGGCAGCGAGATCAGCAGCAGCAGGCGGAAGATGCGGTGCACCCAGTCGTGCCCGTAGATCGCGAGCAGGCCTGCGCCGCCGGAGCAGACGACGGCGACGACTTCGGCGCTCCAGCCGAACGTCCCCTCCAGGCCCTGCGAGAGCAGCACCTGGTCGGCGACGTTGAACGCCATGTACGTGAACAGCGTCGCGGCCAGCGGGACGACGACGCCGCGGTAGCCGAACTGGGCGCGCGACTGGATCATCTGCGGCAGGCCGAGCGTCGGCCCCTGCGCGGCATGGAACGCCATGAAGACCGTTCCGGCGAGGATGCCGAGCGTGCCGGCCAGGATCGACCACCCGAGCGCGAGCCCGAGCGACGGGCCGATGAAGCCGAGCGCGATCGTGAAGTACTGGAAGTTCCCGAGGAACCAGAGCGGGGACTGGTGCCATACGCGGCCGTGGCGCTCGGTCTCGGGGACCCACTCGATGGAGCGCGTCTCGATCGTCCGCAGCGCTGCGGGCTCGGGGGGAGCTGTGGCCATCTCGATTCTCCTTGTGCGAATCGGGGCGAGGTGGGGAGGTGCGTATTAGTACACGCTCGTTGCGCCATAGTCAAATAACTCTCGCACATACCCCGCGGCGCGGTTCCCGCCGTACCCTCGTCCGCGATCACCCGCCGCGCGCGGCGCGCCCTACTCGTCGGGCTTCCACCCGCGGTTTCGCTTGATCTCGCCGCGGCGCCGCTTCTCCTCCAGCCGCCGGCGCCGGCTCGTCTTCGTCGGCCGCGTCGCCGTCCGCGGGCGGCGGACCTCGAGCGCGTGGGCCAGCCGAGCGGCCAGGCGCTCGAGCGCGAGCTCGCGGTTGCGCGACTGCGAGCGCGTGTCCTGCGCCGAGGCCGTCACGCGCGGCCCGAGCCGTGCGGTGATGCGCGCCTTCTGGGCGTCGCTGAGCGTGCTCGCGGACGCCACGTCGAGCGCCGCGACCACCCGCGAGGCCGTGACGTTGGCGTGCTGACCGCCGGGGCCGGATGAGCGGCTCGTGCGCAGCTCGATCTCGGTCAGCGGGATCTCCACGCCGGGCCGCACGGGCAACGCTTCGGACATGAGGCGAACGAGATCACATCTGGGCTCTTGGCAAAACACGAGACTTCCGGCGGCGAACCGGGTTAGGGTGCACGAGACAGGCATCGCCCGCGAGAGGAAGCCGTAGCAAGTGGAAGCGTCTGCGCTGCACGCACCGGCCGGATTGAGGCGGCTCCCGCTTGCTCCGCCGCTGCTGCGCCTACGGTCCGACGAGCAGCTCGTAGCGCTGTTTCGCGCCGGGTCCGACGAGGCGTTCGGCGTGCTCCACGACCGCTACCGGCAGCGGCTGTTCGCCTACGTGCGGCAGATGCTCGCGAGCCACTCGCGCCAGGACGCCGAGGACGTGCTCCAGGACGTCTTCGTGCGCGCGTTCGGCGCCCTGCGCGGCGACAGCCGTGCCGTCAACGTGCGGGCGTGGCTTTACCGGGTTGCGCACAACCGCTGCATCGACCACCTGCGGCGGCCGGTCCCGCCGGCGGCTGAGATCTTCGAGACGTCGCGCAAGCCGCTCCTGGATCCGGTCGCCGAGGCCCAGCGGCGCGAGGACCTCAGGCGGCTCGTCGGCGACGTCGGGCGGCTGCCGGCGCAGCAGCGGTCGGCGCTGCTGATGCGCGAGATGGACGGGCTGAGCTATGAGGAGCTCGCCGGGGCGCTCGACGTCACGGTGCCCGCCGTGAAGTCGCTGCTCGTGCGCGCGCGCATCGGCCTCGTGGAGGCGCAGGAGTCGCGCGACGCCGACTGCGGCGAGATCCGGCGCGATCTGCTCGGCTCGTACGACCGCGGCGTCAAGGCCTCCGGGCGGGCGCGCCGGCACATGCGCGAGTGCACCGCATGCCGCGATTACCGCAACGCCCTGCGCGGCGTCCGCCGGTCGTTCGCGGCGCTCACGCCCGCGGGCGCCGGGCCGGCGGCGCTGGTCGCGCAGCTCCTCGGGGTCGGCGGCGCCGGCGGCGGAGCCGCCGCGGCCGGCGGCGGAGGCGGCGCCGTGATCGCCGGCGGCGCGGCGACCGTGACGGCCTGCAAGGTGGCCGCCGTGGTCTGCGCGACGGCGATCACGGCCGGAGGCGCGGTCGAGATGCGCAAGCTCACGCACGAGCCGGCGCCCGAGCGCGAGCAGGCCGCCGCGCCGCGGGCGCCCGCGCCGGAGCGTGCCCCGGCTCCGGCGGCGCTTTCGTCGGCCCGGCCGCGTAGCGCGCCCGCTCCCGTCTTCCGCGCGCCCGCCGCTGCCCCGGCGGCCCCGCGCCGCGAGCCCGCCGTGGCCGGTCCCGAGCCCGACTTTGGCGCGATCACTGCGCCGGAGCCGGCGCGCGAGCCGGTGACGGGGCAGGACGAGGCACCCGTCCTCGTCGGCAGCAAGCCGCAGGTTTCCTCCGGCGGCACGGCCGCGCCGGACGAGGAGGCCGACGAGTCCGCCGCCGCGGTCGCGCCGGCGACGGGCACCGCGCCGGTGGAGGGCGAAGAGGCGGCGACCGACGCGCAGCTCCCAGCGTCGGAACCCCCGACCACCGAGCCGTCCCCGGCCCCGGCCGACCCGCTCCAGGCCGGCGGCACGGCGACGCCGCCGCCGGAGCACTGAGAGAGCCGGCGCCGCGGCGCCCGACGACTCGTCCCGCCGCGGCAACCGACGACTCGTCCGGCCCCGGCGCCCGACGACGCGTCCCGCCGCGCCGACCGACGACCTCGCTGGCCGCGACCTGCGACGGGCGCGCGGCGCGCCGCAGTAGTCTCGCGGCCATCGACCCGTACCCCGAGCCGCTCGACCACGAGGAGCTCCTCGTCCGCCGGGGCTTGCGCTCCGGGCTCTACACGATCGTCGCCGTGCACTCCACGACGCGCGGGCCGTCGCTCGGCGGCTGCCGGATGTGGGGCTACGAGGATGCGCGCGCCGGCGTTCTCGACGCGCTGCGCCTCTCGCGCGCGATGACCGCGAAGTCGGCCGTCGCGGGCCTCCCGCTCGGCGGCGGCAAGGGCGTGATCATGCTCCCCGCGGGAACGCGCGCTCTCGACCCCTCCCGCCGCCGGGAGGCGCTGCTCGACTTCGGCGACACCGTCGCGCAGCTCGACGGCCGCTACGTGACGGCCGAGGACATGGGAACGTCCGACGCCGACATGACCGTGATCGCGGAGCGGACCGAGCACGTCGCCGGTCTCGCGCTCGAGCGCGGCGGGTCCGGCGATCCGAGCCCGTGGACCGCGCTCGGCGTCGAGACCGCGATCCGCGTGACGTGCGAGCGCGTGTGGGGAACCGGCGACCTCGCCGATCGCACGATCGCGGTGATCGGGCTGGGCAGCGTCGGCGGGAGGCTGGCCCGGGCGCTGACGGCGGACGGCGCGTCGCTCGTCGTCGCCGACGTCGCGCCCGCGAAGCGCGCGCTGGCCGAGGAGCTCGCCGCGACCTGGGCCGCACCCGAGGAGGCGCTGCTCGCCGACGTCGACCTCGTCGCGCCGTGCGCTCTCGGCGGAGTCCTCGACGACGAGAGCGTCCCGCGGCTCCGCTGCCGGGCGATCGCCGGTGCCGCGAACAACCAGCTCGCCTGGGACGCGATCGCGGACCGCCTGCATGCGCGCGCCATCCTCTGGACCCCCGACTTCGTCGCCAACGCGGGCGGCATCATCAACATCTCCGTCGAGCTCGAGCCGGAGGGCTACTCGGCCGAGCGGGCGCGCAGCCGCGTGCTCGCGATCGGCGACACGGTGCGGACCGTGCTCGACATGGCCGAGTCGGCCGGCACCTCGCCGCTGGCAGCCGCGCAGGATCTCGCCCGGCAGCGGCTTGCCGAGGTCGCCGCGCCGCAGGCTTAGCGCGCGTGCCTCGGCGCGGCGTCGAACCGCGCGGCGAACGGGGCCTGGACCGCCGGTCAACGCTGCACGCCCCGGGGTTTCCGCCGCGTGTGCAGCGTTGACGGCCGATATCGCCGTCAACGCTGCTCGACCCGCCGAATCGCCGGGGCGTGCAGCGTTGACCGGCCGCTCCAGGCCACTCCTCAATGCCCGCCGTTCGCCGAGCCCGCCTAATCGCGCATGGACCGCGCCCGTCTGCCTACACGCCCCCCGGCAGCCGCCCCTCCTCGCGCAGCTTGTCCAGATGCGCCGCGAGCGTCCACGCCGCCGCGGTCCGCAAGCCGGCGGGGATCTCGTCCCACGCCGCCGCGAGCAGCTCGTCCTCGGTCCGCGCTCCCGCCTCGAGCGCCGCGACGATCCGCGCCTCGCGCTCCAACCGGTGCGCGATGTACTCGTCGAGCTTCGCGTCCGCATCCTCGACGACGGGGCCGTGGCCCGGGTAGAGGCGCCGCAGCCCCAGCGCCCGCAGGCGGCCCAGGCCCTCCAGATACGCGCTCAGCGAGCCGCCTCCCGGCGCGATGAGGACGCTGCCCTCGCCGAGCACCACGTCGCCGGTGAACGCGGACGCGCCGAGCACGAACACGAGGTGGTCGGCCGCGTGTCCGGGCACGTGGAAGACGGCGAACGGGCCGAACTCGTCGCCGTCGCGCAGCCCCGGCATCGCGCCGACCGGAGGCCCGCCGAGCCGTGCCGACAACCCGGCCAGACCCTCGGCGTGATCCGGATGCGAGTGCGTGACCGCGATCCCGCCCGCGCCGCCGCGCGCAGAGACCGCGGCCGCGACCGCGTCGAGGTGCACCTCCAGCGCCGGCCCGGGGTCGACGACCCACGCCGGATCGCGCCCCACGACCCACGTGTTCGTGCCGCTCAGCGTGAACGGCGACGGGTTCGCCGCACGCACGAGCTGGACCTCCATCGCGGTCAGCGCGGCACGATCCCGTAGACGGGGCCGTCGAGCGAGACGGCGTACACGCGGCCCTGGGCATCCTCGCCGAACGACGACAGGCTCGGGACCTTGAGCGACGTGCGGCGCAGCCCGCGCGCGCGCCCGGGCGACAGCCGCGCCGACAGGATCCGCCCCTTGCAGTAGTCGCCGAACACGTAGCGCCCACCCAGCCCGGCGAGGCGCGGGTCGCGCACGACGACGCCGCCGGTGATCGAGCAGTTGCCGTCGGCGTGCCGCGTCACGATCACGGGTCGCACGTGCCCGGGAGCGGGCTCGCCCGGCGTGTAGCGCGCATTGCCCTCGAAGGGCCGCCAGCCGAAGTTCGCGCCGCGGCCGCTGCCGCGCCGGACGAAGTCGATCTCCTCGAACTCGTTCTGCCCGACGTCGCCGATCGCGAGGTCGCCGGTGCTGCGATCGAACGAGAAGCGCCACGGGTTGCGCAGCCCGTAGGCGTATATCTCCCCGCGCGCGCCCGGCCGGTCCACGAACGGGTTCCGATCCGGCACCTGGTACGGGCGCCCGCCGTCCGGCCGCGGGTCGATGCGCAGGATCTTGCCCAGCAGCGAGCCCAAGTTCTGCGCGTTGCCGCGCCGGCCGTGCCGGTCGCCGCCTCCGCCGCCGTCGCCGGTACCCACGTACAGCAGCCCGTCCGGGCCGAACAGCAGCAGACCCCCGTTGTGGTTGGACTCCGGGTCGGCCATCCGGAGCACCAGCCGCGCCGACCCGGCATCGGCGTGGTCGGCGTCGCGCCGCGTGTACTCGACGATCCGCTGGTCGCCCGCGTTGTCGGTGAAGTAGACGTAGAAGCGGCCGCTGTCGGCGTAGTCGGGCGCGAACGCGAGCGAGAGCAGTCCCTGCTCCCCTCCGGACGTGACCTGTCCGCGGATGTCGAGGAACGGCGTGCCCAGCTTGCGCCCGTCGCGCACGACCACCACGCGGCCGCCCTGCTCCACGACGAACTGGCGCGCGCGGTCGCCCGGCGGAGACGTGACGAAGAGCGGGGCGACGAAGCTGCCGACGCGCTGGAGCCGCACGCCGCGCGCAGCCGCGGCGGGAGCCTCGTCGGCGGGCGGCGCCGTCGCCGTGGGCGTGGGTGTCGGCGTGGCGGTGGCGGCCCGCCCGTCGGCGTCGCCGCTCCCGCCTCCGCACCCGGCGATCGCGAGCACCGCCGTCAACGCACCCGCCGCGGCCCGAGCCGTGACTGCCATCGCGCCCAGGATAGAGTCGCCGCGGTGCGGACCGTCCAAGCCACGCGCTACGTGACGCCGCTGCGCGAGGGAGGGTCGATGCCCGGCCTCGTCGAGGCCGACGACGACGGCCTCTACGTGCTGAAGTTCCGCGGCGCCGGCCAGGGCGCGAAGGCGCTGCTCGCCGAGATCGTCGCGGGCGAGCTGGCGCGCGCCGCGGGCCTGCCGGTACCCGAGATCGTCTTCGTGGAGCTCGACCCGGAGCTAGGCCGCGCGGAGCCCGACCCCGAGATCCAGGACCTGATCGCGGCCAGCGGCGGCCTCAACGTCGGCCTCGACTTCCTGCCCGGCTCGCTCACCTTCAACCCCGCCGCCGGGCCGCCGCCGGACCCCTCGCTCGCGGCGGAGATCGTCTGGCTCGACGCTATGTGCACCAACGTCGACCGCTCGCCCCAGAACCCGAACCTGCTGCTGTGGCACCACCGGCTGTGGCTGATCGACCACGGCGCCGCGCTCTACCTCCAGCACGCCTGGGAGGACCCGCCGGCGGAGGCGCAGCGCGCATTCCCCGCGATCCGAAACCACGTGCTGTTGCGCTGCGCCGGCGATGTCGCGGAGGCCGACGAGCGGCTCGCTCCGCGGCTCGCCCCCGCGCTCGACGAAGTGCTCGAGCGCGTCCCCGACGACTGGTTCGCGCCGCACGCGCGCTCCGCGTACGCGGAGTACCTGCGCCGCCGCCTGGCGCCGCCGCGCGGCTTCGCCGCCGAGGCCGAGGAGGCGCGCCGTGCCGCCTAGCCCGTTCCAGTACGCGATCGTGCGCGTGGTACCGGACGTCGAGCGCGGCGAATGCGTCAACGCGGGCGTCGTGCTGTTCTGCCGGCCGCGCCGCTTCCTCGCCGCACGCACGGAGCTCGACGAGGAGCGCGTGCGAGCGCTCGCTCCCGACGCCGACATGGACGCCGTGCGTGGCCACCTCGACGCCATGTGCCGGATCGCGGCCGGCGATCCCGGCGCCGGCCCGATCGCCGCGCTGCAGGTGTCCGAGCGCTTCCACTGGCTCGTCGCGCCGTCGAGCACGATCATCCAGTGCTCCGCCGTGCACACGGGTCTGAGCGAGGACCCCGCCGTCGAGCTGGACCACCTGATGGAGCGGCTGGTGCGCAGGTAGCATCCGGAGCGGAAGCCCCCGCCAGGAAAGGACTCCCCCTTTGCCTCGTCATCTGCTTGCGCTCCTGATCGGCCTGCTCGCGCTCGCGGGCGCAGCGTGCGGCGACGACGAAGAGGAGCAGCGCGCCGCGGGCTCGCAGCCGACGGCCACCACGCAGGCCGAGGCCTGCGCGCCCGACCAGCTCGCGCTCAACAAGCCCGGCACGCTGACGATCGGGACCGACAAGCCCGCCTACCCGCCGTACTTCGAGGACGACGACCCGACGAACGGCAAGGGCTTCGAGAGCGCCGTCGCGTACGCGATCGCCGACGAGCTCGGGCTGGGCGAGAAGGTGGAATGGACGGTAGTCCCGTTCAACTCCTCGTATGCACCCGGGCCGAAGAAGTTCGACTTCGACATCAATCAGATCTCGATCACGGACAAGCGGGCGCAGCGCGTCGACTTCTCGATCCCGTACTACACGGCGCCGCAGGCGGTCGTGGCGCTCAAGTCCTCCGGCGCGGCGTCGGCGACCTCGCTCGCCGATCTCGCCGACGCGAAGCTCGGCGTCCAGGTCGGGACGACCAGCCTCGATGCCGTCGCCGAGTCGATCAAGCCTTCGAGCGAGCCGCAGGTCTTCAACGACTCCAACGACACCGTGCGAGCGCTCAAGACCAAGCGCGTCGACGCGATCGTCGTGGACCTCCCGACCGCTTTCTACCTCACTGCCGCGGAAGTTCCCGAGGCCAAGATCGTCGGCCAGTTCGATGCGCCGGGCGGCGACGACTGGGGCGTCGTGCTCGCGAAGGACTCCGAGCTCACGCCGTGCGTCAACAAGGCGCTGGAGGCGCTCAAGAACTCGGGCGAGCTGGAACGGATCACCGACAAGTGGATGGGCGGCCAGGCGGGCGCCCCCGAGCTGCGATAAGCGCCGCGCTTCCCCAGCCCTCCGAGCGCCGCCTCGCCCGCGAGGCGGCGCGACGTGCCAGAACGCGCCGGCAGACGGCGATCGCGGCGGCGTCGACCGTCGTCGTCCTCGGGCTGATGGTCACCGCCGTGGTGACCAGCGAGGGCTGGCCCAACGTCCGCGACACGTTCTTCTCCCCCGACGACTTCGCAGACGCGTTCCCCGACGTCCTCGACGGCTTCTGGCTCGACGTGAAGCTCTTCCTGATCGTCGAGGTGGCAGTGCTGGCGCTGGGGCTCGTGATCGCACTGGCCCGGCTCTCGCGAAATCCGGCGCTGTTCCCGCTGCGACTGCTCGCAGCGCTGTTCGTCGACGTGCTGCGCGGCGTGCCGACGATCCTCGTCGTCTACCTGATCGGCTTCGGCGTGCCCGCGCTGATGCTGTCCGGGCTCCCTACCGATCCGGTCGTGCTCGGCGGGATCGCGCTGACGCTCGCGTACTCCGCCTACGTCGGCGAGGTCTAACGCGCGGGCATCGAGTCCGTGCATCCAGGGCAGCGCGCCGCCGCGCTCGCATCCGGGCTGACCGAGGGCCAGGCGCTGCGCCACGTCGTCCTGCCGCAGGCGATCCGCCGCGTCGCGCCACCGCTGCTGAATGACTTCATCTCGCTCCAGAAGGACGTCGCGCTGGTCTCGATCCTCGGGCCGCTCGAGGCGTTTCGCGTCGCCCAGATCGAGGCGGCCTCGAACTTCATCTACACGCCTCTGGTGGCCGCGGCGCTGCTCTACCTCTGCGTCACCGTGCCGCTCGCGCGGCTGCTCGACCGCTGGGAGCGGTCGCGGCGGCGATGACCGCGGTGCTCGAGATCCGCGGCGTGACGAAGGCCTATGGCGAACGCGCAGTGCTGCGGGGGATCGACCTCGAGGTCGACGAGCACGCGGCCGTCGCGCTGATCGGCGCGTCGGGCTCCGGGAAGTCGACGCTGCTGCGCTGCATCGACCTCCTCGAGGAGATCGACGACGGCGATGTGCTGCTCGACGGGAAGGTCGTGACGGACCCGAGCGTCGACCCGGTGGCGGTGCGGCGCAGGCTCGGCATGGTCTTCCAGGCGTTCAACCTCTTCCCGCACCTGAGCGCGCTCCAGAACGTCGCGCTCGCGCCTGTGCGCGGACACGGCGTCGCGCGCGGCGAGGCGGAGGAGCGCGCGCGCGAGCTGCTCGCGCGGTTCGGCCTCGAGGGCCGCGAGGACGAGCACCCCGAGCGGCTCTCGGGCGGCCAGCAGCAGCGCGTCGCGATCGCGCGCGCGCTCGCGACGCGCCCGCGCGCGCTGCTGCTCGACGAGGTCACCAGCGCGCTCGACCCCGAGCTCGTCGGCGAGGTGCTCGAGACGATCCGCGAGCTGAAGTCCGAGGGCATGACGATGCTGATCGCGACGCACGAGATGGGCTTCGCGCGCGAGGTCGCCGACCAGGTCTGCTTCCTGCACGACGGCCTGATCCTCGAGCGCGGTGAGCCGGAGCGGATCTTCACGGCGCCCGAGCGGACGGAGACGCAGCGCTTCCTGCGCAGGCTGCTCGAGGCCGGCAGGCTCTAGTGGGCCTTCTTTCAGCCGAAACCGGCGACA
>Ga0126313_10000729_pt1 | contig 16189 bp, 21 predicted proteins | sample Plot105A_FD_89954 | JGI IMG/M metagenome (GOLD analysis project Ga0126313, IMG submission 89954) | Serpentine soil microbial communities from UC McLaughlin Reserve, CA, USA - Plot105A | ecosystem: Environmental > Terrestrial > Soil > Grasslands | place: USA: UC McLaughlin Reserve, Lake County...
CAGGCCGTCGAGCCCTCATGAACGGGTCGGATTCCGAGGTGCTGGCGATCGCGCCGATCGTGCCGGTGTCCCGGCGGAGCAGCGTTGGGATTCCAGTCGGCGTGAAAGCCGCGCTCACGTTCGCGCTCAGCCGCGTCGAGGTCGACGTCGTGCACGGCTTCGAGCCGGCGATCCCGAGCCTCTCGTACCTGGCGCTGCGCGACGCGCACTCGCTGGCCGTCGCCACCTTCTTCTCGCCGGAACGCCTCGGCTACCCGCCCGGCAAGACGCAGCGCGACCGATTGCTCGCGCGGATCGATGCGCAGCTCGCCACGTCGCCGGTCGTGGCGGGAGCCGCAGCGGAGCGCTTCCCCGGCGAGTACCGCATCGTCTCGCCCGGCGTCGATACGGCGCTGTTCCACCCGGCGCGCAAGCGCCGGCGGATCGTCGTCGAGTGGCGACCCGACGAGCGGCCGGTCGCACGCTCGGTCGTCCGCGGGCTCCGCGAGCTCGACGGCTGGGAGCTCATCCTGCTGAGGACGAAGCCGCTCAGCGGACGGCCGTTCATCCCGGCGTCACTGCGCGATCGCGTTCACGTGCGGACAGCGCGAGACGGACGGGCACGGGCGAAGATCCTGAACGAGGCGTCCATCTTCGTTCCGGCGCCGAGCGGGATGCAGCGGCTGCGCCTCGAGGCGCAAGCCGCCGGGGCGGCACCCGCCGCGCCGACGGGCGTCCAGCGGCAGCCGGAGCTGGCCGCAGCAGCGGTCGCGCGGCTCGTCGAGGATCGCGAGGCGCGGGCGCGGGTGGCGGAGCAGGCGCGGGCCGACGCCGAGCGACAGAGCTTCGCCGCCGTCGCGCACGAGCTGGACGACCTCTACCGGAGCCTCGGCGGGCGCCGGAGGCGCGCCGCCGCGGGCGCCGATCCGCTCGCCGGCCGCGACTGGATCCTCTGCGACCTCCACATGCACACGTCCTGGTCGCACGACTGCTCGACGGAGCCGGAGGAGCTCGTCGACTACGCGGAAACGATCGGCCTCGGCGCGATCGCGGTCACCGACCACAACGTCTTCGGGGGAGCAAGTGCGACCGTGGAGGCAGCGGCGGGTCGGAGCCTGATCGTGATCCCCGGCGAAGAGGTCAAGACCGACGGCCAGGGCGAGGTGATCGGCCTCTTTCTGCGGGAAGAGATCCCGCGAGGGCTCTCGTTCGCGGACACGCTGGTCGCGATCCGCGAGCAGGGCGGCCTCGCCTACCTCCCGCATCCGTTCGACCGCATGCACACGGCGCCCGACGCGGCGACCCTCCACCGGCACCTGCACGAGATCGACGTGTTCGAGGTCTACAACGCACGGCTCCTGTTCGACGCCGCGAACGACGAGGCGCTCCGCTTCGCGCGCAAGTACAACCTCACCGCCGGGGCCGGGTCGGACGCTCACGTGATCCCCGGCGTCGGCACCGGCGCGCTCCGGATGCGCGCGTTCGACGGGCCCGAGGAATTCCTGCTCAGCCTGCGCAGTGCGGAGGTCCTGCGCCGCCCGAAGTCGCTGCTCTACCTGCAGTCGCTCAAGTGGATGGCGCAGGCCAAGGAAAGGGTGCGCTAGAGGAGAACTCAGTGATGCCCCCCGTGACCACGACGTCCCCCGTGCCGACAGACGAGATCTACGAGCGATACCTCCAGAAGGCCATTGCGGAGATCAACGAGCTCGGCGACGAGATCACGCGGGCGACCGCGAGGAAAGGAGCCGTCGCGGTACTCGGCTCAGGTCACCCGCTCGCCGACATCCTGCTGCTGAAGCACGCACCCAAGCCGTCTGAGGTTCAGGAAGGGGTCGCGTTCTTCGGGCGCTCCGGCCAGGCGATCCTCAAGTCGCTGCAGCGCCTGCACGTCGACCCGATGGCGATCTACGGGACGAACTGCCTCAAGTTCATCGGCGCGTCCGACCGCCAGTGCCGGCCGTGGCTGACCCGCGAGCTCCACATCGTCGAGCCGAAGCTCGTGGTCGCCATGGGCGACGACGCACTGCTCTTCCTGAACTCGCTCAAGTTCCCGCTGGGAGACGATGTCGAGGCGGAGCTCGGCACGCTGCAGCGGTTCACGCCGACGATCGACGCGCTCGTCGTGCCGGATGTCGACGAGTCGCTGGACGAGCAGGGCGCGAAGTCGCGGTTCTGGTCGGCCTTTCGCGCGGTGGGACCGTGGTGGTCGGAACTACCCCCGTATTAGGCTCTCGCACCCGCAGAGCCGCTGCCTTCGCCTACGTGTCGGGTTGGCTGGCTTTGTACTACTCGACCTCCGAGTGGCTGTGGCACGTCGACACGTGGTGGGACGTCGCGTTTCTCTCGCTGGTGCTGATCCCGGCAGTCTTCACGCTCGTGCTGCTGGTCGTCCCGGACTGGAACGCGCCCGGCGTGCTCCCGATCGGACTCGCGCTCGTCGTGCTGGCCGTCGTGCTCCAGCTTGCCGGGCTGGAGACGGTTGCAGGGTTCGCGAAGCTCTTCGCCGTCACCGCGATCGGTTTCTGGTTCCTCGGCGTCTTCGAGCACGTGAGCTGGCTCGTCCTAGTCGCGCTGCTGATCCCTGTCGTCGACGCATACTCGGTCTGGCGCGGCCCGACCCACCACATCGTCACGAAGCAGGAGCATCTGTTCACGACGCTTTCGTTCGCGTTTCCGGTCCCGGGTGAGCACGGTTCGGCCAACCTCGGCTTGCCCGACCTCCTCTTCTTCGCCGTGTTCCTGGCGGCAGCAGTGCGATTCGACCTGCGCGTTCGGCTGACCTGGCTCTGCCTGACGCTGTCGTTCGGGCTGACGATGGCGCTCGCGGTTGCGTTCGACGCCACAGGCCTCCCCGCGCTGCCGCTTCTGTCGCTCGGCTTCCTGGCGCCGAACGTCGATCTGCTGTGGGTGCAGGTTCGGCGGCGCTCACCCGCCGGACGCGAGGCGCCAGACGTCGCCGTCGGCGGCTGACGTCACCCACGCATCGCCGGCCGCGGCGGCGACCGCGATCGGCGTCGTGCCGACGCCGACGGTGCGCTCGACGGCACTCGACGCGGGGTCGACGACACTGACCGTGTTCGAGTCGAGGTTCGGGACCCACAGCCGGTCGCCGATCAGGGCCGACGCGAGCGGATTCGCGCCCACGGCTACCGACGTCGTGAACGTCAGCGTTGCGGGATCGAGCCGGTAGACGCGGTTCGTCTCGCTCGAGACCCACAGGGCGTCGCCGACGGGCGTGATCCAGTCCGCGTGCTCGAGCGCGACCCGGCCCGTCACCCGGTTCGTCGCCGGGTTGACGCGCAGCACGCGGCCGCCGGCGAAGTCGGCCACCCACAACGACCCCAACGCGACGACGAGGCCGTTCGGGCCGCCGCGGACGCGGATCGTCTTGATCACCTTGTTGCGCTTCGGGTTGATCCGGCTGACGGTGCCGCTCGCCTCGTTCGAGACCCAGACGCTTCCGGCCCCGAAGGCGAGCGCATAGGGACCGCTGCCGACACGGATCGGCTTGCGCGCCTTGTTCGTCTTCGGCGCGATCCTCGTCACGGTGCCGCTATTGCGGTTCCCCACCCAGATGCTTCCCGCACCGAAGGTGATCCCGAGCGGCGAGCGACCGCGCGTCCGGATTCGGGCGACGACGCGGTTCGTCTCCGGGTCGACGCGGATGACACGATCCTCGACCGAATCCGTCGTCCAAAGCGACCCGGCGGCGGCGACGGCGAACTCCGCCCGGAGCCCGACGTGCACCTTCACCGGCTCGGTTGCTGCGCCCGCAACGGAACACGCAGTCGCCACGACTGCGCCGACCAGCACGGAGCGGCTCAGTAGGGTTGCCACAGCCTTCAGCAAAGTACCACAACATTGCCGTAATGGCACACGACGGACCAGACACGATCCTCCTCGACGTCTTCCGGACGAACCAGCTCCGGGAGCGCCTGATCGCTGCAGCGCTAGAGGGAACCGAGCTGCCGCCGGAGGACTACCCGATGTACGTGCTCGTCGGAGCGGAAGGGCCGTGGACGCCGACGGCGCTGGCCGAACGGACGGAGATGCCGCTGTCGACGGTGCTCTTCCGCCTGCGGCGGCTCGAACGACGCGGTCACGTCGAGCGCCTGCCGCATCCGGAGGACCAGCGGTCGTACCTCGTCCAGCTGACGGACGCCGGCCAACGGCTGCTCGGCGACGCAAGGCCCCGCTTTCGCGCTTACGCGGAGGCGGTCGAGGCCGAGCTCGGGGTGCGGCGCATCGAGACGCTTCGGCGCGGCCACGAGCAGTTGCGGCAGGCGATCGAGGACGTGCTGGCTAACGGCGGCTAATCCAGCGTTCGGCGGCCTCGATGTACGGCTCGAACGGCTCCGTCATCGGCCGCGCCGCCGCAACCAGGCCCCAGGCGTCGTCGCGGTCATGTCCGCGGTCGCGGAGGATCCCGTAGAGGAGGTGGGGCGCACGCTTCAGTCCCGCGGCGCAGAAGAGCAGCTTGTCGGCGTCCCCGTCATTCAGCGCACGCTCGGCCGCCGCGAACGCCGCGTCCGGGAGGTCGAGGTTCGTGTCCTCGATCGGGATCCGCAGGTAGCGCACGCCTGCCGCTGCGATCGCGCCGTCGTCGGGGCGCCAAATGTACGAGGCGTCTCCCGCCGCGTCGACGAACGTGGTCAGACCGCGCGCGACGAAGTCTCCGAACCGCTCCGGCGTACGCATTTGGCCGGTGACGAAGATTCGCGTGCCCGGGACCTGCCCGACGGTCCAGATGATCGGATCGGGCGTCGCGCGCGCCCAATAGCCGCAGCGCGGGCAGCCGTTGCCAGGCGGCGCCCACCACGGCTCGCCGCAGTCGTGGCAATCGAACCGAACCGGCACGGAGGGACGGTAGCGAGCCGACGTTGCGCCGACGGTCACTGTGGCTTACCCTCGGAGCGTCAGTCCCGCGGAAGGAGGCGAAATGGCGTACATCGTTGCCATCCACGACATCCGCGATCCCGACGGTTTTTGGGGTATCGCCGAGCCTTCGGATGACTTCCCGCCGGGCATCAGGTTGCACTGCACCTATCCGAGTGCCGACGGCGCACGCGCCGTGTGCCTGTGGGAAGGCGAGTCGGTCGAACGCATCCGGAAGCTCGTGAACGGCATCGTCGGGCCGTACAGCGAGAACGACTTCTTCGAGGTCGACCGTTCGCATCTAGGCGCGTACGGCTTGCCTGCCGCGGCCGAGGCGTAGACGCGGTCACGGCGCCGGCGGGACGACGATCTCGCCGAACGAGCGCGTGCTCGCTCAACCGCGCTTCAGCAGCGCGACGGTCTCGACGTGCGGCGTGTGCGGGAACATGTCGACCGGGCGGACGCGCTCGAGGCGGTAGCTCCAATCTGCGCCGAGCGTCTTCACGTTTCCCGCGAGCGTCGTCGGGTTGCACGAGACGTAGACGATGCGGTCGGCCTCGAGCCGCGCCAGGCGACGCAGCGCCTTCCCCGACAGCCCTGCGCGGGGCGGGTCGACGACGATGACGTCGGGAGGCCCCGCGCGGTCGCTCAGCTCCGCCAGCGACTCCCCCACCTCCCCCGCGAAGAAGGCGGCGTTGACGATTCCGTTCAGCTCCGCGTTCTCGAGCGCGCACGCGACCGACTCCTCGGAGACCTCCACTCCCCACACCGTCAGCGCCGCCCGCGCGAATGTCAGGCCGATCGTCCCGATCCCGCAGTAGAGGTCGTAGACGGTCTCGTCGCCCGTTAGCCCCGCGTACTCGAGCGCGAGCTCGTACACCCGCTCGGCCATCCCAGTGTTGGTTTGGAGGAAGGCGTTCGGCCGCACCCGGAAGCGCAGCCCGCACAGCTCCTCCTCGATCGCCTCCTCGCCCCACAGCAGCTGCGTCGGGAGGTTCGTCACCTCGGCGGGGCGGTCGTTCACCGACCAGTGGATCGACCGCACCTCCGGGAACCGCCGCAGCGTCGCGACGAGCGAATCGCCTGCCGACATCAGCTCTCCGGGCGCCGTGACAAGCTGGACGAGCGCCTGCCCGGTGTTGCGGCCCTCTCGGACGACCAGGTGGCGCAGGTAGCCCGTGCCTTCGGCCTGGTCGTACGCTGGGAGCCGCTCCGAGCGCGCCCAGTCACGCACGGCGAGCCGGATCGCGTTGCCGAGGTCGGTGGTCAGCCAGCAGCGCTCGACGTCGAGGATCTCGTCCCAGCGACCTGCCTTGTGGAACCCGAGCGCGAGCCCCGCAGGCGCCGGCGTGAACGAGTACTCGAGCTTGTTGCGGTAATGGAAGACATCCGCGGCCGGCAGGATCGGCTCGAGCGGCGGCTCGCCGAGGCCGCCGATCCGCCGCAGCGCTTCGCGTACCTGATCCTCTTTCGCCGCCACCTGCGCGCGATAGTCGAGGTCCTGGAACCGGCAACCGCCGCACGCGGGGTAGTGGGCGCACGGCGCATCGACACGCGCGTGACCCGGCTCGACGACCTCGACCGCGAGCGCCTCGGCGTGATTGCGCTTCACCTGCGTCACGCGGGCACGCACCGTGTCGCCCGGAAGCCCTCGCCGGACGAAGACGACGAACCCGTTCAGCCGGGCGACGCCGTTCCCGCCGTAGGCGAGCGAGTCGATCTTCAGCTCGAGCTCTTGATCCTTCGCGACCGGAGCAGCCATAGCCGCACCCTAGCCCTCAGGCGATGTCCTGCCGGAGCGTCCGGGCGACGCCAAGTGCGCCGATCCCGACGATGTAGGCGACCGTGACAGTGACACCTGCCCAGTACCGCAGCAGGTTTTCTCCGGTCGAGCCGCTCGCTGCGTTGAGAGCACGAAAGGGCAAATACGACGTAACGCCCTCGAGGCCGACCACCGTCAGCAGCGCTGCGGCGAGCGTCTCACCGAGGAGCAGCCAGACGAGCGTGCCGACGATCGCGGCGATCTGGCCGTGGACGACCGCACCGATTGCGAGCCCGAGGAGCGCCCCGAGGACGGTGACCAGCAAAGCCTGCGCGGCGCGGCCCAGGGGCTCGGAGCCGGCGTGAATGCCCACGCCGTCGAGAGACAGCCACACGAGGGCGACCGCAGCCACCGCGGCCAGCGCCAGGAAGCTGAATAGGAGCGCGAGCAGGGTCACGGCAGCCGCCTTCGACGCCAGCACAGCCTCGCGCTTCGGCGTCGCGAGGAACGTCGAGGTGATCGTGCCGTGCCGGAACTCGACCGTGAGAGCGGTGAGGCCAAGGAGGACGCCGACGATGAGCACGATCTCGGCGTTGTCGACGAGGCCTGCTTGCCAGTCGGCGGCGTCGCGTCCGGCTGCGGACTCGTGGCCGATCGCACCCGCGGTGGAGACCGCCGGCAGGATCACGACGAACAGGAGGTATGCCCACCAGGCGCGGGTCGTGCGGATCTTGAGCAGCTCCGACTGAAGCATCGCCGTCAACTCGTCGTCTCCCCGCCGGTCAGGTCGAGGAAGACCTCCTCGAGAGATGGACGCTCCCCGACGAGCTCGTGCAAAACGATTCCGGCTGCGGCCGCGACCTCCCCGACCTGCTCGGGCGGCGCGTCGGCGACGAGTCGGCCGTCGTCGCGGCGGCCGACGGCCACGCCGCGCGACTCCAGCGCGGCCTGCAGACGCGTTTCCTCGGGCGTCCGGACGCGCGTCGTCGCCGCACCGGACGCCGCGAGCAGGACGTCGATCGGCGCCTGCTCGACGATGCGGCCACGGTGGATGACGACGACCTCGTCCACCGTCTGCGCGACTTCCGCGAGGACGTGACTGGACACGAGGACCGTGCGGCCTTCGGCGGCGAGGCCGCGGAGGCAGTCACGTAGCCAGCGGATCCCAGCCGGATCGAGCCCGTTCGCCGGCTCGTCGAGCACGAGGACTGCGGGATCTCCGAGCAGCGCCGCGGCGATGCCGAGGCGCTGCCGCATGCCGAGGGAGTAGCCCTTGACGCGGCGGCCGGCCGCCGCTTGGAGCTCGACGAGCGAGAGCACCTCCTCGACGCGTGAGCGGGGGATCCGCGCCGCGGCCGCGAGTACCCGGAGGTGGTTCCGCCCCGACCGCCCCGGGTGCACGTCGCTCACCTCGAGGACGGCACCAACGCGATGAAGCGGCCGATCGAGGTCGCGGTACGAGCTGCCGAGAATGGCCGCGCTGCCCTGGTCCGGCCAGACAAGGCCGAGGAGCACGCGCAGCGTCGTCGTCTTGCCGGCGCCGTTCGGGCCGAGGAAGCCGGTGATGCGGCCCGGTGCGGCCGCGAAGCTGACGCCGTCGACGGCGAGGACGTTGCCGTACCGCTTCGTGAGCGACGCAACCTCGATCACACAGGGCGAAGACTAGAGCTGCTCGAGGATCGTGAGATCGGCGCGATCCTTCGCCTGGTCGGCGGCGTCGCCTCGTTTGTCGCTCTTCGCCTGCTTGAGTGCCGGCAGCGCGAGCACGCGCGAGCGGACTCCCTCGAGCTCGCACTCGTCGGCGGCGAATGCGTCGGCGGGCCAGATGCCGCGCCCGAAGCCAAACGTCGTGAAGACCTCCGCGCCGTCGCGCTCGAGGTACGTCAGCTCGAGCCGCACGCCGGCGCGCTCGTAGCCCGTGCCACCGTCATCCCCGTCCTGCGGCGCATGACGCCAGCCGTCGCCGTTCAGCAACTGCGAGCTGCGCGGCACGTCGGCGAGCCAAACAGCGAGGTCGATATCGTCGTGCGGGCGCGTAACGCGACCGGCGTAGAGGTCAACAGCCCAGCCGCCGAAGAGCCAGTAGTCGATTCGGGCGCCATCGAGCAGCCGGGCCACGGCATCGAGCGCCGCAAGCTGGGGCGCCACTGAGCCCCTAGTGAAGGGGCGTCACGAGCACTTTGCGCTCGCGCGGGCCGTCGAACTCGCAGAAGAAGATGCCCTGCCACGTCCCGAGCGCGAGGCGGCCGTCCGCGACGGGAACGAGCACCTGCGGGCTCATCAGCGACGCGCGCACGTGCGACGGCGCGTTCTCCTCCCCGGCCTCGATGTGCTCCCAGCCCCAGTCGTCGCTGACCATCCGCTCGAGCGCCGCCTCGAGGTCACGCGCTACGGCTGGATCGGCGTGCTCCTGGATCGTGACGCCCGCCGTCGTGTGCGGCACGTACACGAGCACCGCGGATGCGCCGTTGAGATCGGCCACGACCTCGCGGATCTCGCTGGTGATGTCGAGCAGCTGCGTGTGCCGCTCGCTCCGGACGTTGATCTCGCGCACGGCGCGCATATCCTACGAGCGATGGAGGGGGTCGCCGCAGGCGGCGTGGCGGCCGCGACGCCGGCGGAGCTCGACGCGTACAGAGAGCAGGCCGACCGCTTTGTCGCCGATCTGAACGAGGAGTACTACCTCCACTACGCGGGCTTGAAGGAGACGCTCGAGCTCGAGCCGATCTACTCCGACCACGCCGACCTGACGCGGCTCGACCGCGCGCAGGCGATCGGTCGCGCGGCGGACGGCGACGCTCGAACCCGCGAGCTGTGGCGCTTCGCGTGTGAAGGCCACCTCGGCGAGCGAACCCGTGAGCTCGAGGAGCGCGCCGCCGCCGTCGAGGCGGAGCTCGAGGTCGAGCTCGACGGCGACAGAATCCCGTTTCGGATGATCCGCGCGGCGATCGCGAACGAGCCCGACCGTGAGCGGCGGCGACGTCTGAGCACGCTGCGGGCGGAGCTCACCGACGAGCATCTGAACCCGACGCACGAGCAGGCGCTCGCGGAGGCGCACGCGACTGCAGAGGCGTTCGGCGCGCGCACGTACGCCGACCTCTACCGCGGCTTTGCGTTCCCGCTCGACGACCTTGCGGTCCAGTGCCGCAGCTTCCTCGACGAGACGGAGCAGCTGTACGAGCAGGCTGCGGACCGCCTGTTTCGCGAGCGCGTCGGCCTCGGCCTCGACGACGCGGAGAGCTGGGACGTCGCGCGGCTGATGCGCGCGCCGAAGTGGGACCGCGCATTTCCGCAGGACCGGATGCTCCCCGCCCTCGACGCGACGCTCGCCGAGCTCGGGATCGAGCTCGCGAAGCAGACGAACGTGCACCTCGACGTCGAGGAGCGGCCGCTCAAGAGCCCGCGGGCGTTCTGCTCGCCGATCGAGGTGCCCGGGCGCGTCATGCTCGTGATCAAGCCGCTGGGCGGCCCCGACGACTGGCAGGCGCTCTTCCACGAGGCCGGTCACGCGGAGCACTACGCGCACACGTCGAGCGCGCTCCCGATGGAGGCGCGCCGTCTCGGTGACGACGCCGTGACCGAGGGCTGGGCGATGCTGCTCGAGCATCTCCTCGGCGAGCCCGCCTGGCACGCGCGGCGGCTCGACATGCCGCGCGCGGACGAATACGCCGCCGAGGGCGCGACGGTTCTCCTCTACATGGTCAGGCGCTACAGCGCGAAGCTCCTCTACGAGCTCGAGCTGCACGAGCGCGGCGACCTCGCGACCGCACGCGCCCGCTACGTCGAGCTACTCGCCGACTCGCTCAAGATCGAGCCGTTTGCCGCGGACTACCTCGCCGACGTCGATTCCGGGTTCTACGCCTCGAGCTATCTGCGCGCATGGGCGTTCGAGGCGCAGCTGCGGTCGCACCTCCAGGAGCGGTTCGGCTCCGCCTGGTTCGCGAAGCGGGAAGCGGGGTCGCTGCTCCGCGAGCTGTGGCACGAGGGGCAGGGGTACAGCGCCGACTACCTGCTCGACGAGGTCGCCGGGATGAAGCTCGAGCTGAACGCGGTCGCGGACACGGTCCGCCAGGCACTGCGGTAGTCCGTCCGCCTCCCCGGCATATGCTTCGCCCATGGCGCGCAAGCGGGTCGTGATCGTCGGCGCCGCCGGCCGCGACTTCCACAACTTCAACCTCGTCTATCGCGGCCGCGACGAGTACGACGTCGTCGCCTTCACGGCGACGCAGATCCCGAACATCGAGGGCCGGGTCTACCCGGCCGAGCTCGCAGGCGCGCTGTATCCCGACGGGATCCCGATCCGGCGCGAGAACGAGCTGGAATCGCTCGCGGCCGGGATCGACGAGATCGTCTTCTCCTACTCCGACGTCACGCACGAGCACGTGATGCACATCGGCTCCCGCGCGCTGGCCGCCGGCGCGAGCTTCCGCCTGCTGTCGCCGCACGAGACCGAGCTCGCCTCGACGAAACCCGTCGTCGCCGTTTGCGCCGTCCGCACCGGATCTGGCAAGAGCCAGACGACGCGGCACGTCGCCGCGACCCTGCGCGAATCGGGGAAGCGTGTGGCGGTGCTCCGCCACCCGATGCCGTACGGCGACCTGACGAAGCAGGCGGTCCAGCGGTTCGCGCGCTACGAGGATCTGGAGGCAGCCGACTGCACGATCGAGGAGCGGGAGGAGTACGAGCCGCACCTGAGCGAGGGCAACCTCGTCTTCGCGGGCATCGACTACGGCGCGATTCTCGACGCGGCCGAGCAGGAAGCCGACGTGATCCTGTGGGACGGCGGCAACAACGACACGCCGTTCATCCGCCCCGACCTGCACATCGTCGTCGTCGATCCGCACCGGCCCGGCCACGAGCTGCGCTACCACCCGGGCGAGACGAACCTGCGGATGGCCGACGTATGCGTCGTCAACAAGGTCGACAGCGCGACGCAGGAGGGCGTGGACGCGGTGCTCAACTCGATCCGCGAGCACAACCCCGAGGCGAAGATCGTGCTCGCGGCGTCGCCGTTCCACGTCGAAGGTGACCTGGCGGAGATCGAGGGCAAGCGCGTGCTGGCGGTCGAGGACGGGCCCACGCTCACGCATGGCGAAATGACGTACGGCGCAGCTGTGCTCGCTGCGAAGGCGAACGGTGCCGCGGCGCTCGTCGACCCGCGCCCGTTCGCGACCGGGTCGATCAAGCGGACGTTCGAGGAGTACCCGCACGTCGGAGAGCTCCTGCCCGCGATGGGGTATGGGCGACAGCAGATGGAGGAATTGCGGGAGACGATCTCGCGCTCCGACGCCGAGCTGGTTCTGATCGGGACGCCGATCGACCTCCGGCGCCTGATCGAGCTCGACAAGCCCGCGCTGCGCGTCACGTACCGGCTGCAGGAGATCGGCGAGCCGACGCTCGCGGACATCCTCGAAGAGCGCGGCTTGCTCAAGCAGCAGACCGCCTTGGTGTGAGCTCGCGGCCCTGGGCGGCGGTCGCTCCGGCCGGGCGACCGCTCCGGCGCCGGCCAAGCCGGCGCCTACGCTCTCTAGTGCCGGCTCCGTCGAGCCTACGCCGGTGCCCGGCTCCGCCACCGCCTGACGAAGCTGTCCTGCGCCCGGCCCTCTAGCCTCCCTTGCCAGGTTCGCCCCAGGAACGCGAGGAATGACGACAGTCATAGCCCTAGGGGGCAACGCGGTGATGCGGGCCGGCGAGCGCGGAACCGCGGCCGAGCAGCTCGCGAACCTCCGCGAGGCGTGCGCGGCGATCGCGCCGCTGCTCGACGACGGAGAGGTCGTGATCACCCACGGCAACGGACCGCAGGTCGGCAACGAGCTCGTGCGGCAGGAGCGGGCGGCCGACGAGGTGCCGGCGTTGCCGCTATACCTCGCCGTCGCGCAGACGCAGGCCGAGATCGGAGCGCTGATCGAGACGGAGCTGCGGCCGGTGGCGGGCCGTCCCGTCGCGTGCGTCCTCACGCACGTTCGAGTCGACGAAGGCGATCCTGCGTTCGCAGCCCCGACGAAGCCGGTCGGCCCGTTCTACGACGCCAACCGCGCCGCCGAGCTCGAGCGCGAGCGCGGGTGGCAGCTCGCCGGCGATTCGGGCCGGGGGTTTCGGCGCGTCGTGCCGTCGCCGCTCCCGCTCGAGATCGTGGAGCTGCCGGCGATCCGAGCGCTGCTGTCGGCAGGCACATGCACGATCGCGTGCGGCGGCGGTGGAATCCCTGTCGTGGCTCGGGACGGCCGGCTGAGCGGGATCGCGGCCGTGATCGACAAGGATCGCGCGTCGGCCCTGCTGGCGCAGGAGCTGGCCGCGGAGCGGCTCGTGATCTTGACGGGCGTCGACGCCGTGCTGCGCGACTTCGGGACGCCGCGTGCCGCCGAGCTCAGAGCGCTGACGGCAGACGAAGCTGCGGAACTTGTCCCGGCTCTCGCCGAGGGATCGATGCGGCCGAAGGTCGAAGCTGCCGTCGCCTACGTCCGCTCGACGGGCGGCGAGGCATTGATCACGTCGCCGCGGGCACTCGAGGACGCGCTCGCCGACCGCGCCGGAACGCGAATCGCGGGCTAGAGCGCCGCTTCGAACGCTCGCCGCGCTTCGGCGCCGAGGACGGCGAACACCACGCGCCGCAGGGACCTCCGCTCGAAGCCGCGAGCGACGTCGACCATCAGCCGCGCGCACTCGTCGAGCGGGAACCCGCCGACGCCGGTTCCGAACGCGGGCAGCGCGAGCGACTCGCAGCCGAGCTCGTCGGCGACCTCGAGGCAGCGGGTTGTCGTTCGCCGGATCAGCTCCGCGTTCGTCTGCAGGTCCTGGCCCATCACCGCGCCGTGGATCACGTACCGCGCCGCCAGACGGCCGGCGCCGGTCGCGACCGCCTCGCCGACGTCGATAGGCCCCACGGCAACGGCTTCGCGCTCGATCTCCTCGCCGCCGGCGCGCTTGATCGCCCCGGCCACGCCGGCACCCATCCAGAGCACGTTGTTGGCGGCATTCGCGATCGCGTCGACGTCGAGCGCCGTGATATCGCCGTCGACGACCGCCAGGGCAAGCACGCGCCGACTATAGAGTCAGGCCCGTCGTGCTCGAGATGGCCGAGCAGCTGAAAGGGAGAGATTTCACGCGCATCGCGGCGTGGTCGTCCGAGGACCTGAAGACGGTGCTCGACCTCGCCGACCGGCTGAAGGAGTTGCAGCAAAAGCGTGAGGAGCACCGGCTGCTTCCTGGGCGCGCGCTCGGCATGATCTTCCAGAAGCCCTCGACGCGTACCCGAGTGTCGTTCGAGGTGGGGATCGCGCAGCTCGGCGGGTTCGGGCTCTATCTGCGCGCGGACGACCTCCAGCTCGGCCGCGGCGAGACGGTCAAGGACACCGCGACCGTCCTGTCGCGTTACCTCGACGGGATCCTGATCAGGACGTTCGCGCAGTCAGACGTCGAGGAGCTGGCGCAGTACGCCAGCGTGCCGGTGATCAACGGGCTCACCGACGAGGCGCACCCGTGCCAGGCACTCGCCGACGTGATGACGATCCGCGAGGAATGCGGCCGCCTGTCGGGCGTCCGCATCGCGTACCTCGGTGACGGCAACAACGTCTGTGCGTCCCTGATGACGGCCGCCGCAAAGCTCGGGATGCGGTTCATCGCGGCAGTGCCGCGCGGCTACGAGCCCGACGACGACGTGGTCAAGACGGCGCGACGAGCGGCAGTGCAATCAGGCGGCACCGCCGAGATCGTCCGTGAGCCGCAGGAGGCAGCGCGTGGGGCCGACGTCCTCTACACCGACGTCTGGACGAGCATGGGGCAGGACGAGGAGCGTAAGCGCCGGCTGCGCGACCTCTCCGGCTACGGGATCGACCAGCAGCTGCTGGGGCTCGCGGGCGACGACGCAATCGTCCTGCACTGCCTACCGGCGCATTACGGCGAGGAGATCACCGAAGACGTGCTCTACGGCCCGCAGTCGCGGGTCTGGGATCAGGCGGAGAATCGCCTGCACGCGCAGAAGGCGCTGCTGGCGCTGCTCCTCGGCTGATCGTTGCTCCCCCTCAAAGACAACGTTCCCACTCGTCGGTTCCCGATCGTCACGGTCACGCTGATCGCAGTCAACGTCGCCGTATGGACCTTCTACGAGCTGCCGCACCTGAACCAATCGGTCGACGAGCTCGGCTTCCACCCGTGCGAGGTCACAAACTCGTGTCCAGTGGTCGGCGAGGACTGGGAGCTGACGGCCGTGACCTCGATGTTCATGCACGGGAGCTGGGTGCACCTGCTCGGGAACATGCTCTTCCTCTGGATCTTCGGCAACAACGTCGAGGATTCGATGGGTCGGGTCAGGTTCATCGTCTTCTACTTCTTCGCCGGCTTCGCGGCGACGGCGCTGCAAGCAACTGTGACGCTTTCCACAGGCCCTGAAGCCGGAACGCGTATCCCGTTCATCGGCGCGAGCGGCGCGATCTCCGGCGTCCTCGGCGCGTACTTCGTCCTGCTGCCCCGCGCGAAGGTGCTGACGCTCGTGTTTTTCTTCCTGCCATGGCGGCTGCCCGCGTGGGTATTCCTCGTGATCTGGTTTGCGTTCCAGCTCACTTCGAGCTCCGCGGCGCTGCAGCACCCCGAGGCAGGCGGCGGCGTTGCCTTCTTCGCCCACGTCGGCGGGTTCCTCTTCGGAGCGTTATCCGTCAGGGCGTTCCAGACCCAAGAGCCGCTCAGACCCGCCTACTGATGAGCTCTTTCGAGCGTCACGTGCAGGCGGCGCTGGACTCGCTGCCGCCGGAGTTCGCGGCCGCGCTCGAGAACGTGGCGATCGTCGTCCGCGACGAGGACCCGGAGGACCCGGACCTGTTCGGGCTGTACGAGGGGACGCCGCGGCCGGAGCGGACGGGCGACGCGGTCGGTCGCCTCCCCGACCAGATCACGATCTTCCGGCTCCCGCTCGAGGAGTCGTTCGACGACCCGGAGGAGCTCGAGCGCGAGATCCGGATCACGGTATTGCACGAGCTCGCCCACTACTTCGGGATCGACGAGGACCGCCTGGTCGAGCTCGGCTACGACTGATGCTGACATTCCTGCGGGTCGTCGAGATCATGGCTGTCGTCGTGGGGGCGCTCGTGGTGCTTGCGTTTGTCTTTGGCCGCTGGCGGTAAAGGAATGCCAGACGGCCGACGAACGTTGGGATGGGTATGAGGTCATTGAACGACATCCGCATCGAGATCGAGGATGCGACCGAGCGCCGGACGGAGCTCTGGCACGGGCTTTCCGAGGGTCATGATCCGCAGCTTGCCGCCGAACTCGACGAGCTGAACCACCGGCTGGACGAGCTCTGGAACGAGCAGCGCCAGACGCGTGCAACGCTCCGCCACGGCGACCGCGAGCGGATCATCCAGCGGGCGCGGGCCGAGGAACGGCTGAACCGGGCCGCGTAGACATCGATGAACTCAGAGAAGCCCGTATGCGGGCTTCTCTACACTGCTCCGAGAAGGGGCGTTAGCTCAGCTGGGAGAGCGCCGGCTTTGCAAGCCGGAGGTCACCGGTTCGATCCCGGTACGCTCCACTCCACGAACCTCCTGCAAATCGTCGGTTGTGCACGTGCCAGTGCACGAC
>Ga0126313_10000730_pt1 | contig 16185 bp, 18 predicted proteins | sample Plot105A_FD_89954 | JGI IMG/M metagenome (GOLD analysis project Ga0126313, IMG submission 89954) | Serpentine soil microbial communities from UC McLaughlin Reserve, CA, USA - Plot105A | ecosystem: Environmental > Terrestrial > Soil > Grasslands | place: USA: UC McLaughlin Reserve, Lake County...
AGGCGGTCAAAGGGGGAGAGGAACGTCACGCGGTTCCCGACAGGACCGTCCTCCGCCTCGGGGTGCGCCACGAGACGGCCGCGCTCGAGCCGAACGCCGAGGGCGCGGAAGCGCTTCTCGTCGAGGACGCGGCGTGCCTCGGCAAGCGGCACCGTCTCGCTCTCCGGGAACCAGCGCTCCGCGAGATCCCACAGCCGTTGGCCGCCGCGCCGCCCGGCGACTGCGATCTGGCCGCGGCGGTGCAGGAGCTCCAGCATCCACGTCAGCTGGGCGCGAGTGCCCCACCAGACGTATCGCTCCTCGGCGCGGGCGGCGGGGTGCTCGAGGTCTCGGGACAGCATGGGGCCTCGCCGCTCGAGCTCGCGAAGGACGTAGCGACGGAACGCCGCGTGCTCCTTCAGGAACTCCTTCGCCCAGCGCTGCCACTTGTAGTGACCCCACGGCTCGCGCATTCGCGCGCGAATGAGCGGCAGGTCTTCGATCGGCCAGACGAACGCGTTCCACTCGAAGAGCTTCTTCTCTGTCCACAGCAGCCGGTCGAGCTCGTCCGGGTCGAAGCCGCCGAGGCGGCTCCATAGGACGAGCTGCTGCGGCGGGGCGACTGTGGAGATCGGGTCGAGCTGGAGGAAGCCGAGCCGCCGGACCGTGGAGAGCACGTCCGTGGCGGAGCCTTCGAGGAGCTGAGCGCGGACGGCGATCCGCCGCGCCTGTGCGAGGCTGAGGTCATTGGAGCTCACCGACTTCGTACTCTCGCAACTGCCCCCGGCGCCGGCGCGGGTACTGGAGGTCGGCTGCGGCGAGGGCAAGCTGGCGCGGGCACTGGACAGCGAGGGCTACGAGGTCGTCGCGATCGATCCCGAGGCGCCCCAAGGCCCCATCTTCCGCCGCACCTCGATCGAGGCGTTCGACGACCCCCGGCCTTTCGACGCCGTGATTGCGAGCCTCTCCCTCCACCACGTCCACGACCTCGGCGCGGCGCTCGAAAAGCTCGTCAGCATGCTGCAGGGCCCCTTAATCCTCAACGAGCACGCTTGGGACCGGCTCGAGCCGATGACGCCGGAGTGGGAGGAGGAGCACGCCGGCCTCCACGGCTACGGCGCGATGCGGACGGAGCTCGATGCCCGCTTCGAGGAGCGCTTCTTCGAGTGGCGGCCCTATCCCGTCGACGGCGTCGACGTCCCAGGCCTGGGCTTCAGGTACGTGGGGAGCCCGCGTTCGCCCGGTTGTGGGCGAGAAACTCCAGGAGATCCGTCCGGGTGAGCACTCCGACCGGCTTGCCCCCTCGTGCGACGACGACGGCATTCGTTCGCCCAGTGAGAGTGGCGAAGACTTCGTCGAGCGGCTCGTCGGCGTCGATCGCGGCCAGAGGCGGCTGCATCGCGGCCGCGACGTCCTCGTGAAGCGCATCCGGATTCTTGAAGACCCGGTCGAGAAGGTCGCGATCCTGGAGCGATCCGATCACGTCCGCCAGCGAGTCCACGTCGCCGTCGCGGATGACGGGTAGCTGCGAGATCGAGTAACGCTGCATCAGATCGATCGCCTCGCCTACCTTCTGATGGGACCCGATCGTGATCAGGTCGGGGATATGTGGCTCCTCGGTGCGCTTCGAGCTGAGAACCTGCTCGACGGTCGGGACCGGCGCTTCCCGCTCGAGGAAGCCGAGCTCGAGCATGTAGTTGTCGTCGAAGAATTTCGACAGATAGGCGCGGCCGCCGTCCGGGATCAGCGTGACGACGAGCTTCTCCGGGCCGAGCTGCTTGGCCACCTGGAGCGCCGCCCAGACGGCAGTCCCGCCTGAGCCACCGAGCAAGAGTCCCTCCTCGCGGGCCATGCGCCGAGCGGTGATGAACGAGTCCTTGTCGGACACCGTCACCCACTGGTCGACGATCTCCTTGTCGAACGTCTCGGGATAGAAGTCCTCACCGATCCCCTCGACGAGGTACGGGTGCATCTCAGTGGACCCAGACGTGTAGATCGAGCCCTCCGGGTCGGCCCCGACGATCAGCACGTCGGGCTTCTGCTCCTTGAGGAACCGGCCCACGCCGCTGATTGTCCCGCCCGTGCCGACAGCGATGACTAGCGCATCGAGCTCGCCGCCGGTTTGCTCCCAGATCTCGGGCCCGGTCGTCTGGTAGTGCGCCTCCGGGTTCCCCGGATTGGTGTACTGGTCGGGCTTGTAGGCGCCTGGGATTTCCTCGGCCAAGCGGTCGGAGACGGAGTAGTAGCTCTCCGGGGAATCGGGGGCGACCGCGTAGGGGCAGATCACGACCTCGGCGCCGTAGGCACGGAGCAGCGAGATCTTCTCCTGGCTCATCTTGTCCGGCATGACGAAGATGCAGCGGTAGCCCTTGAGGGCCGCCGCAATCGCGAGGCCCGTGCCGGTGTTGCCCGAAGTCGGCTCCACGATCGTTCCCCCGGGCTTCAGTTTCCCCTCGCGCTCGGCCGCTTCGATCATCGTGATTCCGATCCGGTCCTTCACGGAACCGCCTGGGTTCATGTACTCGAGCTTGGCGACGACCGTGGCCGCGCCCTCGGGGACCAGCCGCTGCAACCTGACAAGCGGCGTGTCTCCGACCAGCTCGAGGACGGTCGGGTATTCGCGAGGCATCTGCGAGGTCAAGCCTAGACCGCTGATGCCATGAGATCGCCCGTTCGGGGCGCGAGCCGGCCGCTCTGGGCGGCGCGAAGCGCACGCGCCGGGCGGTACTGGATCCGGGGCGATTAGTGCCGGAAGTGGCGGCGGTGGGTGAACACCATCGCCGCGCCTGCTTTCCGGACGGCGTCGATTACCTCTTCGTCCCGCTTCGCGCCGCCCGGCTGGATGATCGCTGTGACGCCCGCCTCCAGCGCCAGCTCCGGTCCGTCGGCGAACGGGATCAGCGCGTCTGACGCGAGCACCGAGCCCGCGAGGTCGTGACCGTGCTCCCGCGCCTTGTCGATCGCGATCCGCACCGAGTCGACGCGGCTCGTCTGCCCGCCGCCGATCCCGATCGTCTGCAGGCCCTTGGCGATCACGATCGCGTTCGAGACCACGTGCTTGCATACGCGCCACGCGAACAGGAGGTCGCCCCAGACGTCTTCGCTCGCCTCGCCGCACATGAGCTCCATCGCGCTCCGGTCGTCGACCTCGCGGTCGCCGTCCTGGACGAGCAGCCCGCCGATGACCCGCTTGTAGTCGCGCTCGCCGAGGTCGCCCCGGCGGCGCTCACCGTCGACCAGGATCCGCGTCGCCGGTTTCTGCCGCATCGCCTCCAGCCCGGCGTCGTCGTACCCCGGCGCGATCACGGCGTCGATGAACTTCTCCGCCAGCTCCTGTCCCAGCTCGGCGCCGACCGGCCGGTTGAGCGCGAGCACCATGCCGTAGGCCGACACCGGGTCGGCGTCGTGCGCCTTCGTGAACGCCTCTTCGATCGAGGCCGCAACGCCGACGCCGCACGGATTCGCGTGCTTGACGATCACACACGCCGGGAGCTCGAATTCGCCCAGCAGCCCCCGCGCCGCCGAGAGATCGTTCAGGTTGTTGAAGGAGAGCTGGCGTCCGTGGATCTGCTCCACCCGCGAGAGCAGGTGGCGCCGCGCGCCGTCCTCGGCGTAGTAGGCCGCCCGCTGATGCGGGTTCTCGCCGTAGGCGACGTCGGCGACCTTCGTGAAGCTGGGAATGAGCTGCTCCGGGAACGCCTCGCGGCCGAGGAACCAGGTCGCGATCGCCGACTCGTAGGCGGCCGTCGTCGCAAACGCCTCGGCGGCAAGCTCGCGGCGGGTCTCTTCCGAGAGCGCTCCGTGCTCACGCAGCTCGGCGAGGAGCTGCGGATAGCGCTCCGGCCGGCAGACAGCCGCTACATGGGCGAAGTTCTTCGCCGCGCCTCGGAGCAGCGACGGCCCGCCGATGTCGATCAGCTCGACCGCGTCCTGCTCGGTAACGCCGTGGCGCGACACGATCTGCGTGAACGGGTAAAGGCTGACGCAAACAAGGTCGAACGGCTTGATGTCGTGCTCGTCGAGCGTGGCGAGGTCGTCCGGATTGTCGCGCCGGGCGAGGATCGCCGCGTGGATGCGGGGATGCAGCGTCTTGAGACGGCCGCCCAGCAGCTCGGGAATCTCCGTCAGCTCCTCGACGCGGGTCGTCGCGACACCGCACTCGGCGAGGAAATCGGCGGTTCCGCCGCTGGCGACGAGCTCGACATCGAGCTCGGCGAGCCCTCGCGCGAACTCCTCGAGGCCGGTCTTGTCCCAGACCGACAGCAGCGCCCGCTCGATCACGAGAGCAGGGAGCGCACCGTCTCGGGCAGCAGGCGGTGCTCGACCGCCTGAACGCGGGCGCGCAGCGTCTCGACCGTGTCGTCCTCGAGCACGGGCACGCGTTCGGCGACGATCACCGGGCCGGTGTCGATTCCTTCGTCGACGTAGTGGACCGTCGCGGCCGACTCCCGGACGCCGGCGGCAAGCACGTCCTCGATTGGATGCGCCCCGGGGAAGTCGGGCAGAGGCGCAGAGTGCGTGTTGACGATCCGGCCGCCGTAGCGGTCGAAGAACGGCTTCCGCAGGAGATGCATGTAGCCCGCACAGACGACGAGCGTGACACCGCGCTCCTCGAGCCAACGCGCCATCGCCTCGTCCCGCGCCTCCCGGCTCACGTAGTCCTCGGCGGTGAAGACACCGGACTCGATGCCCGCCGCCTCGGCACGCTTCAGCGCGACCACTCCCGGCTTATTCGACGCCACACACGCGATCGGGAGTCCGGCGTCGATCAAGGCCTGGAGGTTCGTGCCCTCACCGCTGACCAGGACTCCGATCACGCGCGCACGATCCGGCCGACCACGAGGGCGTCGCCGGGATCCGCGACAACGGCGCAGTAGCCAATCCCGAGGTTGAACACCCGGCGCAGCTCGCCCTCGGCGACGTGCCGCGCCAACCAAACGAAGACGGGCGGGCGCTCCCAAGCGTCCCAAGCAATCTCGGCCTGCAGCCCCTCCGGAACGATGCGCTCGAGATTGCCCGCGATCCCGCCGCCCGTGACGTGCGCAAGCCCATGGACGTCGGCCAGCCCGCGGACGTTGTGGAGGTACAGCCGGGTAGGGGCGAGCAGATCGTCGCCCTGGTAGTCCTCCTCCTCCAGGATCCGCCGGACGAGCGTGAAGCCGTTGGCATGGACGCCGGCTGACGGAAAGCCGATGACGGCGTCGCCTTCCTGGATCCGCGAGCCGTCGATGAGCCGGTCGCGCTCGACGAGACCAACACAGGTGCCGGCGAAATCGAGTTCCTCATCCTGGTAGATACCCGGGAGCTCGGCGGTCTCCCCGCCGATGAGCGCGACCCCGGCGTCGCGGCAGACCTTGGCTGCGCCCTCGACGAGCTCGGCTACCTGCTCGACGTCGATCTTGTTTGCGGCCACATAGTCGAGGAGAAAGAGCGGGTTGGCGCCGGTGGTCAACACGTCGTTGATGCAGTGCGCGGCGAGGTCGGCGCCGCAATCGCGCAGCCGCCCTCGCTGCCGAGCGAGGATGAGCTTCGTCCCGACGCTGTCGGTCGAGGCCGCGAGCAGGCGGCGATCGTCGAGCGGGTAGAGCCCGGCGAAGGCGCCGAAGCCGAGGGCGCCGGTGGACTCGACGGCGGCGCGAAGCCGCTCGACGACAGACTCGGCCGCCGCGAGCGAAACCCCCGCCGCCTCATACGTCCTACCCTCCAACCGCGATGCACTCTAAAGCCGTCGAATGACGAGCCTGACGCAGCTGCTGCCGATCGCGCTGCTGGCGATCTTCTACTGGCGCCGGGCGCGAACGCTGGCCGCACGTGGTGGGCCGGTCCCCTGGTGGCGCCAAGCCTCGTTCGGCCTGTCCCTCGTCCTGCTCGCCGCTGCCTCGCTGATGCCGTTCGAGGATGAGCTCTTTTTCGTCCACATGCTCCAGCACGTCGTCATCGGCGACCTCGCCGCGCTGGCGTTCGTGCTCGGTCTGACCGGTCCCCTCCTGCGACCGCTGCTGGCCGTCGCGCCGATCTCCCGGCTCCGCGTGCTCGCGCACCCTCTGGTCGCGCTGCCGCTCTGGGCGGCCAACCTCTACGTGTGGCACCTGCCGAGGCTGTACGAGGCCGCAATCCACCATGGCGCTGTTCACGCGCTCGAGCACCTGTTCTTCTTCAGCACCGGTGTGCTGATGTGGGGCGCCGTGGTCGAGGTGCTGCCGGGCCCGGAGTGGTTCGGAACGGCGGCGAAGTTTGGCTACGTCGTCGCCGTTCGGCTGATCGAGACGGTGCTCGGCAACGTCTTCATCTGGTCGGGCACGCCGATCTATTCGACGTACGACGATCTCGCGGATCAAGGCTGGGCAGGGACGATCATGATGATCGAGGGCTCGCTGGTGACGATCGGCGCCCTCGCCTGGCTCTTTCTGAAGCTGGCGGCCGAGGGAGAGCTCCGCCAGCAACTGCTCGAGCAGGGCCTCGATCCGCGCACCGTCCGGCGAGCGGTTCGCTACGGCCGCGGGGAGGAGCTGGAGGGCACAGGCTGAACTCGTGCGGCACGCAACATGCGTTCGACCGGCGTCCATCACGTCGACCTAGTCGTCTCGTCGATCGAGCGCAGCCTGCCCTTCTACCGCGATCTGCTCGGACCGTTGGGTTGGCATCGGATCTCGGAAGTCGAAGGTGAGCGCGGCGAGACGATCTGGTACTTCGGAGGGCCTGGGACCTCGATCGGCCTCCGGGCAGCCCAGTCGGAGACCGCAGGCGGCTACGACCGCTACCGGCTCGGCCTCCACCACCTCGCCTTCGAGGCGTATTCGCGCGGCCTGGTCGACGAGCGGGCTCAGTGGCTTCGCGAGCAGGGCGCCGAGATCGAGAGCGAGCCGCAGGAATACAGCTATCTGCCGGGGTACTACGCGGTGTTCTTCTACGACCCCGACGGGCTCAAGCTCGAGATCGTTCACATTCCCGGTCAAGCAGCCTGAGAGGCTTCAACATGATGTGCTTCAGACGGCACAAGGCTCATTGTGTTGGAGCCTCTCTTGAAACGAAAGGAGCGAAGCATGTCGACAACACCACCTCCCGAGCAGCCGACCGAGGTGACTCCCCGCTCGTACGGCGGCGGCGGCGTCACCGTCGACGTCGCCCGCCTGCCCATCCCCGGCAACGCGGAGTTCGCGCTCTATCTTGTGGCGCTGATCGTCGCCTGGATCGTCGTGTGGAGCACGGACTCGCTCGTCGCGAACCATTGGTTCCAGTTCTTCACGGTTACGACCGCCATCTACATTCTCTCGCGCGGCATCGCCAAAGCGAGCCGCGTGCTCGAGCAATAACTAGACGCCGGCAGGTTCGAAGCGAAACTTGGCGAGTGTCCGGCCCGCGGGGACGCGGGTCGGATACTCCCTCGTGAAGCAGGCGCGGCAGAACTCCGATCCGGGTCGGGTCGTCGCCCGCTGCACGCCCTCGAGCGACAGATGGGCGAGGGTGGTCGCGCCGATCTGGCGCCGCGTCTCCTCGATCGTCTGGCCTGCGGCGACCAACTGGCGGTCGTCGCCGAAGTCGATTCCGTAGAAGCAAGGGGAGACGATCGGCGGCGACGAGACGCGGATGTGCACCTCGGTCGCGCCCGCCTCGCGCAGCATCGCGACGAGCTGGCGCATCGTCGTTCCGCGGACGATCGAATCGTCGACGACGACCACCCGCTTGCCCGTGACTACCGCGAGCGGGTTGTACTTGAGCCTGACGCCCTGCTCCCGCAGGCCCTGATCGGGCTGGATGAAGGTCCGCCCGACGTAGCGGTTCTTGATCAGGCCTTCCGCGAACGGGATCCCGGATGCGCGGGCGAAGCCGATCGCAGCCGGCGTCCCGGAGTCCGGTACCGGCATGACCAGATCGGCTTCGACAGGCGCTTCGCTCGCGAGCGCCTCGCCCATTCGGACCCGTGCGGCGTGCACCTCCTCGGCCGCGAGCTGCGAGTCGGGCCGAGCGAGGTAGATGAACTCGAACAGACACAACGCGGGGCGCGCGGGCTCGATCACCTGGTGCGACTCGAGCCCGCCGTCGATCGCCACGAGCTCTCCTGGCCGGACTTCGCGCTCGAGCTCGGCGCCAACCAGATCGAGCGCGCAGCTCTCCGAAGCGAGCACCCAGTCGTCGCCGAGCCGGCCGAGCACGAGCGGGCGGAAGCCATGCGAATCGCGAAAGCCGATGAGCTTCCCCTCTGCAAGGGCGACGACCGTCGTTGCGCCTTCGAGCCGGGCGAGCGTGTTCCCGACCGCTTCGGGCAGCGGCGCCGGATCATTGGCAATCGAGGCCGCGATCAGCTCGGAGTCCGACGTGGAGGCAGGCCGGACGCCTTCGTCCTCGAGCTGGGCGCGCAGCTCCTCGGCGTTCGTGAGGTTGCCGTTGTGGCCGAGGGCGATGGTGCGGGCTCGACCGTGATGGACGAGCGGCTGCGCATTCGCCCACTGCGTCGAGCCGGTCGTGGAGTAGCGCGTGTGTCCGATCGCGATGTCGCCCTGGAGCCCGCCCAGCGTCTGCTCGGAGAAGACCTGCGCGACCAGTCCCATGTCGCGGAGGACGGTGAGGCGACCGGAGTCGGAGACCGCGATCCCAGCCGATTCCTGCCCGCGGTGCTGCAGCGCGAAGAGGCCGAAGTAGGCGACGCGCGCCACATCTCGCGCGGGCGCTCGGATCCCGAAGACGCCGCACACTTAGACCTCACCTACTTCCATGGCGAAGTCGGGGACGGTAGCGCCGGCGAGGACGAAGCGCACGGTGTGCGGGTTGGCCACGTCCAGCTCCGCCTCGACGCCGCTCCATGCGGCCATCTCGGCAAGAGCGGTGTCGAGCCCGCCGTCGGAGACGTCGTGGACGAGCGAGAGCTCTGGAGCGGCCTGCCACACGAGCCGGATGAGTGCTGCTTCACGCTCGAGGTCGAGCTCCGCCGGTCCCCGCACGACACTCAGCTTGTCGCCGCGGCGCCAGCCTTGTGGCACTCGGCGCACGTCGGGGACGAGGCCGATGCAGCCGACCACGGGCGTCGGTGGGATCGAGCGCCCGTCGGTGTCGTTGTAGAGCGAGACGTTCCCGGAGACGACCGGGATTCCCAGCGCCTCGGCCGCCTGGGCGATGCCCTCGATCGCCTGTTCCAGCTCCCAGGCGATCTCCGGCTTCTCTGGATTCCCGAAGTTGAGGCAGTCGGTGAGGCCGATCGGCTCACCGCCGCAGCAGGCGACGTTGCGCGCAGCGTCGAGTACGGCGAGCGCGCCGGCGCGGAACGGGACACGTTCTCCGACGGGCGGGCCGTCCAGCGACACCGCCAGCCCGCGTAACGACGGGCGCAGTCGAAGCACGGCGGCATCCAGCCCGGGCCGGCGGATCGTCCGCGAGCCGACGAGTTGGTCGTACCGCTCGTAGATCCACTCCCGGCTGCGCAGGTTGGGCTCGAGTGGGGGCGTCGCGGGCGGCGTTTCTTTCGGGAGTGTCGAGACCCGATAGCGCGGGCATTCGTCGGTGAGGAGTCGGGCCGGAATCTCACCCACGAGCTCGCCGCCCTGGAACGCGCGCAGCTCGCCGCTGTCGGTGACCTCGCCGATCACGGCATGGTTCAGCTCCCATTTCCGGCAGACCTCGGCGACTTCGTCCGGGCGCGAAGTCACGCACACCATTCGCTCCTGACTCTCGGAAATAATGATCTCCCACGGCTCGAGGTCGTCCTCCCGTAGCGGGACCTGGTCGAGCTCGACGTCGACGCCGGCGCCCTCGCGGGCCATCTCGGCAAGGGCGGACGCGAGCCCGGCCGCGCCGCAGTCCTGCAGCGAGTCGACGAGGCCGAGTCCGACCAGCTCCTGGCTCGCCTCGATCAGCTTCTTGCCGGTGAACGGGTCGCCGATCTGGACGGTGGGACGCTTGTCGTCATCTTCCTCCCCGAGCTGCTGGCTCGCGAGCACGCTGGCGCCCCCGATCCCGTCGCGCCCGGTCGTCGCGCCGTAGAGAACGATCGCTCGGCCGGGCGCCGATGCCTTCGCCCGGGTGAGGCGCTCCTTCGGGAGCAGGCCCACGCACATGGCGTTGACGAGGCAGTTGCCGCGGTAGGCTTCGTCGAAGACGGCCTCGCCGCCGACCGTCGGCACTCCTACACAGTTGGCATACGCGGCTATTCCGGACACGGCCCGTTCGAACGTCCAATCGGGCTCGGCGAAGCGGAGGCCGTCAAGGAGCGCGATCGGCCGCGCTCCCATTGCGATCACGTCGCGGAGGATCCCGCCGATCCCGGTCGCCGCGCCCTGGAACGGCTCGACTGCGGAGGGGTGGTTGTGGCTCTCGACCTTGAACGCGACCGCCTCGCCGTCGCCGAGGTCGAGCACGCCGGCGTTCTCGCCGGGGCCCTGTAGTACGCGCTCCCCCTTCGACGGGAGCCGCTTCAGCAGCAGCGCCGAATGCTTGTAGCCGCAGTGCTCCGACCACAGAAGCGAGAAGACGGCGAGCTCGAAGTGGTTGGGCTCGCGCTCGAGCAGGTCGCGGATACGGTCGAGCTCCTCGTCCGTAAGGCCGAGGGCGCGGTGCAGCGGCTGCTCGACTACCCCCGTCAGGAGTCTGAGAATAGACGCATCGGCGGACGCGTTAGCTTGAAGGAGTGACTCGCGGATACGTAGGACCCCTGCTTCTGCTCGCGGCGATCTGGGGCTCGTCGTTCATGTTCATCGAGATCGCCCTGCGTGATCTCTCGCCCGCGGCGACGATGACCGGGCGGCTGTTGTTCGCCTCGATCGCGCTGGGCGCGATCCTCGTCGCCAGGCGAGGCTTCGCTCAGGCCTTTCGCTGTCTGCGCGACTTCGGCTCTGCGGGCATCGTCCTCGGCGTGATCACCACCGCCCTTCCCTTCTGGCTGATCGCCTGGGGCCAGACGCGGATCGACTCCGGGATCGCGGCGATCGGAAACGCGTCCATGCCGCTCTTCGTCGCGCTGCTCGCGATCCGGTTCGCGCGACACGAACGCGTCACCGGCTGGCGTGCCTTCGGGATCGTGCTCGGAATCGTCGGCGTCGGCGTCCTCGTCGGAGTCGATCCTCAAGGAGGCTGGGCCGGCGCCGTCGGGACGTTGGCGGTGATCCTCGCCGCGATCTCGTATGCCGTCGGCTCGCTGTACAGCCAGCACAAGCTCGGGGACTCCTCGGGGCTGCTGGTCTCGACGGCATCGGTCATCTGGGGCACGCTCGCGATCCTTCCCTTCGGCATCGCTCAGGGGCCGGGCGAGCTGCCCGGGTGGGAGGCGGTCGGGGCCGTTGCCGCACTGGGTCTGATGGGAACCGCGATCGGTCTCCTGCTCTACTTGAACCTCATCGAGCGGCATGGATCGTCCCGCGCGAGCCTCGTCGTCTACCTCCTGCCGCTGACCGCGCTCTTCTACGGCGCCGTCTTCCTCGACGAGCCGATCCGCGTGACCGCGATTGCCGGTCTGGCGCTGATCCTCGCCGGGGTGGCGCTCGGCTCGGGCGTCGTCCGGCCGATCCGGCGCCGGGCACCGGCGCCGGCGGTCACTCCGTGATCCAGGGCGGCGGGCTCCGGCTCCGTCGCGCGAACGAGGACGACGTCGACTTCCTCGTCGGCCTTCTGAACGACGAGGACGTCGAGCCCTTTCTTGCCGCTTCGCGCCCCCGCGATCGCGGGGGCGTCCTCGAGGAGGTGCGCGCATCCGAGGCGACGCCGGAGGAGGCCGGGATCTTCGTGATCGAGGTGCCCCACGGTAAGGGATGGGGGCGGGCCGGGATGATGGAGTTCTCCCTCGCGAACCGCCGGAGCCGGATCGCGCAGCTGGGCGGCCTGGCGATCCACCCCGACTTCCGTGGCCGCCGGCTCTCGGACGAGGCGGCGCGCCTGTTCCAGCGACACCTCATCTTCGACCTCGACTTCCACCGTCTCCAGCTCGAGTGCTACGGCTTCAACGACCGCGCGATCCGCCACGCCGAGCGCGCGGGCTTCGTCCGTGAGGGCGTGAAGCGGAAGGCCTACCAGCGTCACGGCGAGTGGGTCGACGGGGTTCTGTTCGGCCTGATCCGAGAGGACCTCGAACGCTAAACCCGGGGAGCAAACCGCACGACGGAGCGGTCGAGCCGCACCCAGCTCGAATCGACACCCTTCGACCCCTGCGGCGGAAACCAGGCGACCAGCAGGTTGCGGGCGTAGACCGTCACTGCGATCCAGCCGCCGGCTCGGTCCGGCACCCAACGGATGCCGCGCCGGTCGGGTCTGACACCGTGCGTGAAGACCCGGCGCATGCGCTCGAGCTTGAGCGGATTGAGGACGAAGAGCTGGAATGTCCCGAAACGTGACGTCCGATAGGGCGTCGTCCGGAGTGAGCGCGCGTCCGGCGTCGACGCGGCTTGGTAGTCGACCAGGCGGACCCCGGTCTGGGAATAGAACGCGCGCTTGGCCTGGGTCACCGAAAACGTGCGCGCAGCCTGCGCCTCGCCAACCGCGGTCACCAAGACCATCCCGACGACGAGGAGCGCGACGCGCACGCTCATGACGCGGCGAGCGCGGCGCCAACGGCGCCGGCGTCGGCGCCGAGCGTTGCAGCGACGATCTCGATCGCATGCAGCGGAGCAACTCGCCCGGCCCGGCGCTCCACCTCCGCGCGGAGTGGATCGAGCAGGAGCTCACCGGCCTCCGCGACGCCGCCCCCGACGACGACTCGCCCGGGCGTGATGAAGATGGTCAGGTTCGCGATTGCGATCCCCATGTAGGCCGCAGCGCGGCGGATGGCATCTCGGGCCCGTTCGTCCCCGCGGCGCGCGGCGGCGACGACGTCGTCGAACGACGGCTGCTGGGCGGCTGCCGCGATCGCTCTCGCCCCCGCCAGCGTCTCGAGGCAGCCGTGGTTCCCGCAGCCGCAGAGCGGGCCATCCTCGACGACGGTGTGGTGACCGACCTCACCGGCGCGATCCTCGACGCCGAGATGAAGCCGGCCGCCGATCACGAGACCGCCGCCGATCCCGGTTCCGCAAACGATGCACAGGACGTCCTCGGCGCCGCGGGCCGCGCCGATCCGCCCCTCCGCGAGCGCGAACGCGTGGCCGTCGTTGATCAGGCGCACGGGTCGGCCAAGGGCGTCGGCGAGCGGGTCGGCGATCGGCCGGCCGACCCAGTCGCCGTGCAGGTTGGGCAGGAGCACGGCGCGGCCCTCGGTGTCGAAAAGCCCGGGCAGCGCGACGCCGACTGAGGCGACCGGCCCCGCCTCGCGCGCGAGCGCGGCCAACCGGTTGAGGACTGCGCCGACGCCTTCGTCGGATCTGGTCGGCTCGGAGTCGCGCTCCACGATCTCGTCGCCGTCGAGGACGACGCGCTTGATGTTCGTACCGCCGAGGTCGAGGCCGAGCCGTCTCACCGGGCGGTCCAGCCCCCGTCCACCGTCAGGACGGCGCCGGTGACGAACGGCGCCGTGGCGAGGTAAAGCGCAGCCCCCGCGACGTCCGCGGGTGTGCCGAAGCCGCCGGTGAGCGGTTGCAGCTCTTCGAGGCGGGCGCGGATTCGAGCGTCCTCTCGGACACGGCGGCTCATCGGTGTCTCGATCAGTCCGGGGCACACCACGTTGCAACGGATCCCGTCCTTGGCGTACGTGACCGCCATCGCCCGGGTCAGGCCGATCACGCCTGCCTTGGAGGCCGCGTACGCGGAGGTGGCGAAATCCTCGTCGCCGCCGACCAGGCCGAGGACGGAGGAGACGGTGACGATCGCGCCGCCGCCGGCCGCGCGGAGCAGCGGGATCGCGTGCTTGCAGTAGACGAATACCGAGCGCAGATTCGCGTCGAGCACCGCATCCCACGCCTCCTCGGTGCAGGCGTCCACTGGGCCGTCGCCGAGACTCCGGCCGCTGATGCCGTGCGCGCAGACGAGCGCGTCCAGCCGGTCGAGTGTGCCGAAGACGGCCGATGCGTCGTCGTCGACGTCGATGCCCGTCACCGTGAACCCGGCCGCCTCGAACGCGCTCACCGTGGCCGATCCGATGCCTCCCTCGGAGCCGGTGACGACGACGGAGGTCATGTGATGATGGCTTGCATGGCTGAGGCGGAGACGGCGCTCGATCGTATCCGCGCCGAGCGCATCGTCGCTGTCCTCCGGCGCGTGCCGGACGTTGATTCGGTCGTCGAAGCGTTGGTTCGGGGCGGCATTCGCATCGTCGAGGTGACGCTCGATTCGGACGACGCTCTTCCCACCATCGAACGGCTGCGCGCGATACCGGGCATTACCGTCCTGGCCGGCACCGTGCGCACGCCCGAGGAGGCTGAAGCAGCCGCCACCGCCGGCGCCGAGGCCTGCGTGGCGCCCGCCCTCGTGCCCGAGATGGTCGAGCGCTGCCGAGCCGTTGGCTTGCCGGCGATTCCCGGCGCCCTCACCCCATCCGAGCTCGAGGCCGCCCGGGCGCTCGGCGTCGAGCTCGTCAAGCTCTTTCCCGGCAGTCTCTTGGGGCCAGGCTACGTCCGCGAGGTGCTCGCGCCACTCGCCGGCGTGCAGCTGCTCGTGACCGGCGGCGTGGATCTCTCCAACGCACGCGAGTTCATCGACGCCGGCGCCGTGGCCGTGGGTGTCGGCTCCGCGCTGACGGGAGCCGCCGACGTCGAGTCGCACGCGCGCAGGCTCGCGGCCGCAGTTCGGGCCTAGGCGCTCGCTTCGACCAGCTGCTCCTGGATCCAGGAGACGTAGGCGTAGAGGGCGAGCTCGGGGGCGCGAGGGTCTTGTGGGCTCAGCCCGTCCCAGTCCAGATCCTCGGTGACGTCGAGGCGGGTGCCGAGGACGAGGCGCACGTCGTTGAGCGCCCGCAGCCATAGGTCGGCGTCCTGTGCGGATAGGACCTCGTGGTCAACCGTCGCTTCGAGGTGCTGGAGCGCCCGTTCTCGCCCGGCGGCGAGCTGCCCGCCCGTGAGCTCCCGGTACTCCTGCTCGAACTCGGGGTCGTCGTACGCCGGTGGGAAGAGCCGCCGCAGCGCCGGGTCCTCGCCGTCGGCGAGGAGCGCTCGAGTGCTCGCGGCGATCCCTCGCAGGAGCGTCTGCTCGTCCTCGGGGAGACGAAGGCGGATCTCGCCTTTCGCGGTTTGCTCGATGCGGCTTGGCATCTAGTCCTGCTGCATGGTCGCCCAGAGCCCGTAGGCATGGAGGCGGGAGACGTCCAGCTCCGCCTTCTCGCGGTTGCCGCTCGAAACGACGGCTTTCCCGTCGAAGTGCACCTGGAGCATCAGCCTCGACGCATGCTCGTGGCTGTAGCCGAAGAGCTTCTGGAAGACGAGGGTCACGTACGACATGAGGTTGATCGGGTCGTTCCAGACGATCACGACCCACGGGAGCTCGTGCTCGTCGCGAGCCCGGCTCCGCGGCTCCTCGACCTCGATTTCGCCTGGGGCGAGGGTGGTGCTCACCCCCTGATTGTTGCGCTCAGCGAGTGGAGACGGGCTCGCCCTCGGTCACGACGTCGCTGAACTCGCCGGTCGCCTCGTCCTTGACGATCAACTTCAGGCGGCCGTCCGGCATCTGTTCCTGCTTGATCAGCGTCTTGCCGTCCCACTCACGTCGCGCGGGCGCGATCCTCCTTGCGCCGCCGCCGCGCCAGTCATCGAGCTGCACGGGCTCCCAGCGCCGCGACTCGGCCGAGCGATAGCAGGCGTCCATCACGGCGTTCACGACATAGCCGTCGTAGAAGGTCTCCATCGGCTCACGGCCCTCGTCCATCGCGCCGAACATGTCGGCGAACATGTCCACGTAGCCGAGCTCGACCACCTCGTCGCCGACGGGGAACATCCAGCCGCTCGTCGTCTCCGCCTTCTCCGCGACGTAGCCGGCTCGCTCGCCCGACGAGAACAGCTCGAACCCGGTGCGCAGGAAGTGGTTCGTCCAGATCGTTCCCTCCGTTCCCGCGACCTCGTCGCGGAGGTCCATCCCGCCGCGGAAGGTCCAGGAGACCTCGAACTGCCCGATTGCCCCGCTCTCGAACCGGATCAGCGCGATGGCGTTGTCCTCGGCCTCGATCGGGTGGACGAGCGTGTCGAGCCAGCACATCACGTCGACGGGACGGTTGTCCTTACCGACGTAGTTACGGATGATCTCGGTGCAGTGGCAGCCGAGGTCGACGATCGCGCCGCCGCCGGCCTGCTTCGCGTCCCAGAACCAGGCGCTGTGGGGGCCGGGATGCGTCTCTCGCGAGCGCGCCCAGGTGACGTCGCCGATCTGGCC
>Ga0126313_10000731_pt1 | contig 16177 bp, 17 predicted proteins | sample Plot105A_FD_89954 | JGI IMG/M metagenome (GOLD analysis project Ga0126313, IMG submission 89954) | Serpentine soil microbial communities from UC McLaughlin Reserve, CA, USA - Plot105A | ecosystem: Environmental > Terrestrial > Soil > Grasslands | place: USA: UC McLaughlin Reserve, Lake County...
CGGCCGCGCGGCGGGCGGCGACGGCCCTCGCGCACGACATCGAGGAGTTCGAGCGGCTGGGGTACAAGCCGCTCGGACGATCCGGCGACCGCGAAGCCGTCCTGCACGCGCCGCGCGGCGGGCCGGATCTCGCGCTGCGCCTCGTCCCGGAGGGCCGCTTCTTCGGCGGCAGCTGGGCGCTCGAGGTCGCGACCGCCAAGCCGGTCCTTCCCGCCACGCCGCTCGGGCTGTCGGCGCGCGGACGCGGTGTCGTGCGCCGCCAGGGCGTGAGCTTCAGCGCCAGGGGCGCCGATCCCGGCGCCCGCCGGCTGGCCGAGCTGCTCAGCGCGGACGAGCGGCTCGGCGCCGCGCTCGGGCGCGTGGACTTCGAGGCACTGGCCGTGCGACCCGACGGTCGACCGGCGATCCGCCACCTCGGCGGCTCGATCGTGTGGGTGCTCTTCCCGCCGATCGTCCGCGCGACGCCGCTGCCGCCCGGGCAGGCCGAGGCGACGGCGCGCGCCCTCGAAGCGTTCGTCGCGGCGGGGAAGCAGGCGACGAAGGCCGACGTGAGCTCCGTCTGAGCATCCGGCCGCCGGAATGGATAATTCGCCGTCATGAGCAGCTCGCAGCGCAGCGTCCGGATCGAGCACGACGGCGCTCCTGCGCACGGTCGCCTCGAGGACGACGCCGTGGTGCTCGGGGACGGCACGCGCCTGCCCGCGGCGAGCGCCGCATTCCTCGCCCCGGTCGAGCCGTCGAAGATCATCGCCGTCCATCTGAGCTACCGCAGCCGGGTGGAGGAGTACGGCGCGCGGATCCCGAGCGAGCCGTCGTACTTCCTGAAGCCGCCGTCGGCGCTCAACGGCCATCGCAGAGCGGTGCGGCGGCCGGCTGGAGCGCGCTTCCTGAACTACGAGGGCGAGCTGGCCGTGGTCGTGGGCCGCCGGATGTCGGGCGTCCCGGAGGAGGACGCGCTCGACTATGTCGCGGGCTATGCGCCGGCCAACGACGTCGGCCTGCACGACTTCCGCCACGCCGACCGCGGGTCGATGTTGCGCGTCAAGGGGCAGGACGGCTTCCTGCCGATCGGACCGGCGGTCGTGGCCGCCGACGAGTTCGACCCCGGGTCGTTCGAGCTGCGGACGTATCTGAACGGCGAGGTCGTCCAGGAGGCCGACGCCGGAGACCTGCTGTTCGGCGTCGCCTACCAGCTCGCCGACCTCTGCCGGCTGATCACGCTCGAGCCGGGCGACGTCGTGCTGACCGGCACGCCCGCCAACTCGCGGCCGATGGAGCCCGGCGACGTCGTCGAGGTCGAGATCGACGGCCTGGGCAGGCTGACCAACCACGTCGTCGCGTGGGAGGTGGATCTGCACGGGGCCGGCGCGCAGCCCGGCGTGTCGCCGAACACGCTGCACGTCGCGCTGGCGATCCCGGAGGAGGACGCGGAGCGCCTCGTGCGGGAGGGCGCGGCATGATCGCCCTGCGCCGGCTCGACCACGTGTGCCTCCGCGTCGCCGACCTCGACGAGGCCGCCCGGCGCTGGTCGCTGCAGTTCGGGCTCACCGAGCGCTCGCGCGGCGCGGGCCGCGTGCGGCTCTCGTGCGACGACGAGCCCGTGGCGCTCGAGCTCGTCGCGGGCGCGCCGCCGGGATTCGACCACGTCGCCTACGAGCTCGTCCGCTCGTGCTCGGTCGCCGACGCGCTCGCCCACCTGGACGGCCTCGGCGTCGCCGCCGCGACCGTCGACGGCCACGTCGAGCTGCGCGACCGTGAGGGCCATGCCATCCATCTGCTGCCCTACGCCGAGCCGGCGTCGCGCTTCGTCAGCCATGTCCGCCCCGCCGGCGAGCTCATCGCCGGGCACCCGCGCAAGCTGGGACACGTCAACTTCCTCACGGGCCAGATCGGCGAGCAGGTCGCCTTCTACTCCGACGCGCTCGGGATGGCCGTGACCGACTGGCTCGGCGACGACGCGGCGTGGCTGCACATCGGGCCGGAGCATCATGTGATGGCGCTGGTCGACAAGGGCTATCCGCACTTGCACCACTTCGCGCTCGACGTGGTCGACATCGGGCAGATGCGTGCGGCGCTCGACCATCTGGCCCGCCACGGCCGCTGGCTCGGCTGGGGACCGACCCGGCACGGCGTCGGCGGCAACATCGCGTCCTACGTGCGGATCGTCGAGGAAGAGTGCTTCGTGGAGCTCTACTGCGACATGGAGATCCTCGAGCCGGGTCACGAGCCGCGCCTGTACCCGGACGACCGCTTCTCCTCGAACACGTGGGGCCCACTCCCGCCGCGCTCGTACTTCCGGTTCGACGACGCCGCGATCGCGTCGGAGCGCGAGAGCCTGGAGTCCCTCGGAGTGCCGCTCCCGTGACGCTGCGCGGCTACAGCGTCCCGCGTACCGCGACGGGACGCGCGAGCCTCGTCCCGTCGCCGCCGTGGCACTACGTCGGCGACTTCCTGGTGATCGACTACTGGGCCGACCCGGCCGCCGCGACGGCGCTGCTGCCGCCTGGCCTGGAGCCGCATTCGGACCCGGGCCGATGCGCGGCGATCTTCGTCGAGTGGCAATCGTGCTCTGCCGGGCGCGAGGAGCTCCTCGACCCGGCCCGCGGGCAGTACGGCGAGTTCTTCCTCGTCGTCAACGCGCTGCTCGGCGGCGAGGAGGTCACCACGTGCCCGTTCATCTGGGTCGACCAGGACTTCGCGCTCGCGCGCGGCTGGATCCAGGGCTTCCCCAAGAAGCTCGGGAGCATCTGGATGACGCGCACGTTCGGGCTGGATTGCGCGGCCGACCCGGGGCTGGGCGCGGGTTCGCGCTTCGGCGCGGCGTGCTCGGCCCGCGGGCGCCGGCTTGCCGAGGCGACCGTGACGCTCGAGCGGCTGAGCGAGGACGGTCCGCGCCACAACGAGCCCCCCCTGCACAACGTCCGCCACTTCCCGCGCCTGGCGGCGGGCAGGCACGAGGATCCCGCCGTCCACGAGGTGGTCCGTGCGACCAGCCGCGATCGCGTGGTCTCGCCGGTCTGGGAGGGCGCCGCGACGCTCGAGCTGTTCGGCGCCGCCGGCGAGGAGCACGATGCGCTCGCCCCCGTCCGCGTCGGTCGCGGATACCGGCTGACGTTCGCATACACGATCGACGACCTCCAGACCGTCAGGGAGCTCTAGGTGACGATCGCATCACCGGACGCGACGGCCAGCGTGGCGGGGGTCGAGGTCGCGACGGACCATCTGATCGGCGGCGAGCGCGTCGGCTCGCCGGATCGCTTCGAGGTCATCTCACCGATCGACGGAGCGGTCATCGCGCACGTGGCGCGCGGCGGCCCGGGCGAGGTCGACCTCGCCGTGCGTGCCGCACGCGCGGCTTTCCAGCCCTGGGCGGCCCTCGGCGCGGCCGGCCGCGCGCAGCATCTCCATCGCCTCGCGGACCTGATCGACGCGAATCTCGACCGGCTGGCGGCCGTCGAGTGCGCCGACATGGCGATGCTCCTGCGCTCGCTGCGCGCCCGCGTGATCCGCCGCGGCGCGCGCAACTTCCGCGCATACGCCGACCTCGTCTCCGCCCACGAGGAGCGCGACTGGCGCTCCAACGGCACGTGGAATCGCGTCCAGCGCATGGCGGCGGGACCGGCGGGCGTGATCACGCCGTGGAACGCCCCGTTCATGCTGTCGACTTGGAAGGCCGCGCCCGCGCTGGCGGCGGGCTGCACGGTCGTGCTGAAGCCGGCGGAGTGGTCGCCGCTGGCCTGCTCGCTGCTGGGCGACCTGACCGTCGAGGCGGGGATGCCGCCCGGCGTCTTCAACGTCGTCCAGGGAATCGGCGAGGAGGCCGGCGCGGCGCTCGTCGCCCACCCGCTGCTGCGCCGCGTCTCGTTCACCGGCTCGCCGGAGACCGGGCGGCTGATCGGCGCCGCGGCGGCGCGCAACATCGTCCCCTTCACCGCCGAGCTCGGCGGCAAGAACCCGTTCGTGGTGTTCGCCGACGCCGATCTCGACGCCGCCGCGCGCAAGGCCGCCGGCCAGTACGACGACTCCGGCCAGGTCTGCCTGGCGGGCACGCGGCTGCTGGTCGAGGAGAGCGTGCGCGACGCGTTCCTCGAGCGCTTCTTCGCGGCGACCGACGAGCACGTGCTGGGCGATCCGCGCGACGACGCCACGACGATCTCGCCGATGATCCACGCGGACCACGTCGAGCGAGTCGCCGGGTTCGTCGACCGCGCCCGCGACGCGGGGCACGCCGTCCTGCGCGGCGGCAGGCGGCTCGACGGCCTCTTCTTCGAGCCGACCCTGATCGCCCCGCGCTCCAACGACGCCGAGATCGTGCAGCGCGAGGTCTTCGGCCCGGTGCTGACGATCCAGTCCTTCGCCGGCGAGGAGGAGGCGGTCGCCTTGGCCAACTCCACCGAGTACGGCCTCGCCGCCGTCGTCTACACGGGCTCGATGGGGCGTGCCGACCGCGTCGGGCGCGCCATCCGCAGCGGCACCGTCTGGGTCAACACGTTCCTGGTCCGCGACCTCACGGCGCCGTTCGGCGGCATGGGCATCTCGGGCGTCGGACGCGAGGGCGGCGACTACGCGCTCGACTTCTACTCCGACCTCAAGACGCTCCAGATCCTCGACGGCTCGGTGCGGTGAACGCGCACGCTCCCGGCCTGGTGCTCCAGCACGGCGTCCTCGGGCCGCCCGGGCTGCTCGGCGAATGGCTCGCGGCTCGCCGCATTCCGTACGTCGTGCACGAGGCCTGGGCCGGCCGGCTGCCCGACCCCGCGGGGTTCCGTTTCGTCGTGTCGCTGGGATCGGAGCAGTCGGTCGCCAGCTCGGAGCCGGCCTGGATCCCGGCGGAGCTGGACGCCGTCCGCGCCGCTGTCGCGTCCGAGGTGCCGGTGCTCGGCCTGTGCTTCGGCGGCCAGGCGCTCTCGGCGGCGCTCGGCGGCGGCGTGGAGCGGCTGCCGCGATGTGAGATCGGCTGGATCGCGGTCGAGCCGGATGCCGGCGCCGGCGCCGACGCCGGCCGAGTGCCGCCCGGGCCGTGGCTGCACTGGCACGACGATCTGCTGCTCGTCCCGCCCGGCGCGCGCCTGCTGGCGCGCTCTCCCGCCGGTCCCGCCGCATTCGGCCACGGCCCGCATCTCGGCGTGCAGTTCCATCCCGAGGCGACCCCCGAGATCGTCGACGGCTGGGCACGGGCCGACGAGCGGCTCGGCGACCGCGGCGTCACGCGCGAGGAGCTCGCCGAGCAGGCCGCGCGGCACGCCGCCGCGGCGCGCGATGCGGCGTTCGGGCTGTTCGACGACTGGTGGGCGCAAGGGCCGGGAGCCGGTTGACCCCACCGCGGCTCGTCCTGGTCCTCTCGGAGAATTGGACGCTGATCTCGCCGCGCGACCTGCGCGCGCTCGTCCGGATGGCGCGGGAGGCCGAGGACGCCGGGATCGACGGCGTGATGCTGAGCGAGCACATCGTACTCGGGCCGGGCGCCGGTGCCGCGGGGCGCATGGAGAACCCGCGCGATTACGCGGCGCCGGGCAACCAGGATCCGGCGACGCCGTGGCCGGACTCGCTCGTGCTGCTGAGTGCTATCGCCGCCGCGACGACGCGGCTGCGCCTGATCGCCGCGGCGATCATCGCGCCGCTGCGCCATCCGCTGCTGCTGGCCCACCAGCTGGCGACGCTCGACCTGCTCTCCGAAGGCCGGCTCGTCGTCCAGCCGACGGTGAGCTGGCAGCGCGAGGAGTACGACGCGCTCGGCGTGCCGTTCGGCCGCCGCGGCGCGCTGCTCGACGAGCATCTGGCGGCATGGAAGGCCGCCTGGCGCGACACGCCGGCGAGCTTCGCCGGCGAGCACTATCGCTTCGCCGACGTCTACCTCGAGCCCAAGCCGTGGCGGCCCGACGGCCCCCGCCTCTGGTTCGGGGGGCGCTCGCTCGGGCCTTGGATCGTGCGGCGGCTCGTCGAGCACGGGCACGGCTTCCACCCCTTCGGTCAGCCGACCGTCGAGGAGATGGCGCCGCTCGTGGCCGCCATGACGGCCGCCGGCCGCGACATGGCCGAGATCGAGGTCGTCGGCGGGATCCGCGGCCGCTTCCCCGATTGCGGCGGCGTGGCCGACCTGAGCGAGGCCGCCGCGGCGATCCCGGCGCAGGTGCGGCGCGGCTACACGACGATCTGCTTCAAGCCGTCGCAGTTCACCGACGACCCGGCGCAGGTCGGGCCGCTGTGCCGCGAGCTCGTGGCGCGGGCGTCATCCGCACGGCCAGGCGCTTCAGCCCGTTGGTGAAGTTGGATCGCAGCCGCACCGGCGGCTCGGTCAGGTCGATGCGCTCGACGCGCTCGACGAGCTCCTCGAGATAGACCCGGACCTCGAGGCGGGCGAGGTGCGCGCCGAGGCAGTGATGAGGGCCGCCGCGCCCGAACGTGAGGTTGTCGGCGGGGTTGCGGGTGACGTCGAAGCGGTGCGGGTCCGCGTAGTGGTCCGGATCGCGGTTGGCGGCGGCGAACCAGACGACGACCTTGTCGCCGGCGGCGATGTCGACGCCGCGCAGCGTCACGTCGCGCGTCGCCGTCCGGCGGAAGTGCCACACCGGCGACGAGAAGCGCAGCAGCTCTTCGACCCCGGACGCGACGAGCGAGCGGTCCTCGCGCAGCAGGTCGTACTGGTCCGGGTGCTCTGCGAGGGCGAGCGTCCCCAGCGCGATCGCCTGCCGGGTTGTCTCGTTGCCGGCGACGATGAGCAGCGCGAAGATGTTGTCGAGGTCGCGCTCGGACAGCGCCTCGCCGTCGATCTCGCCGCTCGCGAGGCGTGTGAGCACGTCGTCGCGCGGGCTGGCGCGCCGGTCGGCGTAGTACTCCCGGCCCAGCGCGCAGAGCTCGTCGGCCCAGGGGGAGCCGAACGGCTTGTAGCGGTCCTCTTCGCGCTCGCCGCTGAAGGCCAGCTCGCCGACGAAGTCGGGATCCGTGTCGACGAGCAGCCGGTCGCCCAGCTCGACCAGCCGCGGCAGCGTCTCCTCCGGCAGCCCCATCACGCGCGCCAGCACCCGGATCGGGATCGGGGCCGCGAGCTCGCCGACGAGGTCGAAGTCGCCCTGCGACAGTGCACGATCGAGCACGTGGCTGACCAGCCCGCGTAGCCACTCCTCGTAAGCCGCCACGGCGCCGGGCGTGAAGCTCGTCGAGATCAGCCGGCGGTAGCGGCCGTGCTTGGGCGGATCGAACTCCAGGAAGTTGCGCCGCGCGTCCAGGACGTCGTCGGGCAGATCCTCGATCGTCGCCGCGCCGCCGACCTCCGACGAGAACGTCTTGGCGTCGCGCACGACCGCGAGCACGTCGTCGTACTTCGTCACCACCCAGAAGCCGCGACCGCCGGGCTCGCGGTGGAAGAAGACCGGCGCCTCGCGCTGAAGCCGCTCGATGACCTCCCACGGCTCGTGATCCGCGAACAGGTCCAGGTCGAGGAGGTCGATTTCGCTCGTGTCCATCGCCATGAGCGCTCACAGGCGATGGGAGTACTCCTCGAACTCCCAGTCGGTGACCCATGCGCGGAAGCGCTCGAGCTCGGCGGCCTTGATGACGCGGAAGGTCTCGACGAGCTCGGGTCCGAGCGCCTCGTGGATGACCGGGTCGGCGCCGAGCGCCTCCAGCGCCTCCTGGAACGTCGTCGGCAGCGCGAGCCCCTGCACGTCCTCGGGCAGCTCGTAGATCATCCCCTCGATCGGCGCCGGCGGCTCGAGCCGGCGGCGGATGCCGTCGAGGCCGGCGGCGAGCGCGGCCGCGTAGGAGAGGTATGGGCTGGCGGTGCCGTCGCCGACGCGGATCTCCAGCCGCGTCGCGGCGCCGCGCTCGTGCGGCACGCGCACGAGCGTCATGCGGTGGTCGTGGCCCCAGCTCACGCGCGTGGGCACGAGCGCCTCGGCGCTGATGCGCCGGTAGGCGTTCACCGTGGGATTGAAGAAGACCATCATCGCGGGGGCGTGCTCGAGGACGCCCGCGATGAAGTGGCGCGTGACCGCGGCGAGGCCCTGCTCGTCGCCCGGGTCGTCGCAGGCGTTCTCCCCCTGCGCGTCGACGAGCGAGACGTGCAGGTGGAAGCCGGACCCCTCGTCGTCGTTGAACGGCTTCCCCATGAACGTGGCCCGCAGGCCTTCGCGGGCGGCCAGCTCCTTGACCAGCGCCTTGAACCGGAAGGCGCGGTCGGCGGAGGTCAGGGCGCTCGCGTGGCGCAGGTTGATCTCGTACTGGCTGCGCCCGTACTCGTGCGCCAGCGCGACGGGCTCGAGCCCGAGCGCCACCGAGGCGTCGAGCATGCGCGTGACGGTCCCGCCGGGATCGGCCATGCCGCCGACGGTGTAGACCGGGCTCTCCTGGGCGGCGTAGGGCCGGAAGCCGCGCGGCGCCTGCGGATCCGGCTGGCAGAGGTAGAACTCGAGCTCGGGGCCGACGATCGGCTCGAGCCCGAGCTCGGAGAACTCGGTCAGCACGCGCTTGAGGACGCCGCGCGAGTCGAGCGGGTGCGGCGCGCCCGCGACGGGGTCCTCGAGGTCGACGATGCACGCCGCGACGCCCGTCTCCCATGGAACCTCGACGAGCGTGCCGAGGTCCGGCCGCGCCAGCAGGTCCGGAAATCCCTTCTCGAAGCCGGCGACTACGTTGTGGCGCAGGTCGACGGTCATGATCGCCTCGACGAATCCGATGCCGTCGGCTACCGCGTCCGCGAATGCCCACGTCGGGATGTCCTTGCCGCGGTTGATGCCGTGCAGGTCGGCGTACTGGAGCCGGATGACGCGGATTCCCCGCGCCGTCAGCTCCTCGATGTCGGCCAGCGCTGCATCGGCCGGGCGGATCTGCGCGTCCGTCATGTCTCGTCCTTTGTCGTGCTGCTGCTCGGCTCGAAGGCCAGGCTCGCAGGATCGACGACCGCGGCGCCGCCGTCGATCGTGATCACCGCTCCGTTGACGTATGAGGATGCGGGACTCGCGAGCCAGGCGACCGCCTCGGCGACCTCGTCCGGCCCGCCGGCCCGGCGCGCGGGGACATGGGCGACCGCGAGCGCGTAGGCGCCCTCTCGGTCGGTCGCGCGCCGCTCCGCGAGCTGCTCCATCTCGGCGTCGGCCATCGGCGTGCGGATCCAGCCCGGGCAGACGCAGTTGGCGCGCACGCCCTGTGGCCCGTGGTCCAGCGCGATGCACTTGGTGAGCATGATCACGCCCGCCTTCGAGGCACAGTACGCGGCCGACGCCGGGCCGGCGCGCAATCCGGCCAGCGAGGAGACGGTGACGATCGCGCCGGCCGAGCTCACGAGATGCGGCAGGGCCGCGCGGCAGGTCAGGAAGGTGCCGGTCAGGTTGGCCGCCAGCACCGCGTCCCAGCGCTCCGGCCGCTGCTCGGCGACCGTGCCCGACGCGCCGCCGCCGGCGTTGCAGATCACGGCGTCGAGGCGGCCGAAGCGCTCGAGCGCGGTGTCGACAGCCCGCTGGGCGGCTTCCGGGTCCGAGGTGTCGGCGGCCACCGCCAGGCCCCCGATCTCGCCGGCGACCTGCTCGAGCGGCTCGCGGCGCCGTCCGCTCACGCACACGGCGAAGCCCTCCCGCGCCAGCTTGCGCGCGATTGCCGCTCCGATCCCGGAGCCGCCGCCGGTCACGAGTGCGCCAGCCGTCATTCGTCCGTCAGGAACTGCTCGACCAGCGCCTCGGGGAAGGACTTGTCGGCGATGTTGTACGCCAGCGCGGTCATCCGCCAGGAATCCGACAGGTAGAAGCGCTCGTAGAGCTCGCCGCGCCCGCCGAGCTCGGAGCCCAAGAAGTCCCAGGCCAGGCGGAACAGCCGGATGCGGCGGATCGCGTCCGCGCCGGCTGCCTGGAAGTACTTCTCGATGTCGGGCCGCAGCTCGCCGTCCATGTCGCGCTGCGACGGAGTGGCCATGAAGCCGCCGCCGCCGATCAGCTGGAGGTACTCGTTGGCGCGCGGGAGCCACTTCGGCATCTCGCCGCGGAGCGCCACGAACGGCCGCTCGTCGGGCGCCATGACCCCGCCCTCGTCGAGCTCCGCGCCGGACTCGGCGGCAACGATGGCCGAGCGCGCCAGCTCGCTCATGTTCCAGATCTGGCCCAGCTTCTCCTGGACGTGATCGAAGCGCACGACGCCGGTGGTCCTGGCGATCATGTGGCCGAGGCCCAGCGCGAACGAGAGCTTCACGAACGCGCGCGTGAAGGCCTGATGCATGATGTGGCCGCGCCAGCCGGTGTCCGTGATGACCTCGCTGTAGCCGACCGTGTCGCCGTCGAGGAACACCCGGTGCTTGGGGATCTCCACGTCGTCGAATATGACGACCGCGTCCATCTCGTCGAAGCGCGACGAGAGCGGGTAGTCGTACCGGTGGCGCTGCTTGGAGTAGCTGTCGCGGCAGATGAAGCGCAGCCCCGGCGTGGCGATCGGGATCGCGAAGGAGAGCGCGTAGCGGCCGTCCTGCGGCCGGATGTCGGACCCGGGATAGATCAGAAGCTCGTCGGCGAACGGCGCCAGCGTCGCAAGCATGCGGGCACCGCGCACGACGATCGAGTCCGCGGTCTCGCCGATCTTGTGCAGCGAGATCTCGCCCATGGCCTGCTCGGCCTCGGGCTTGGATCGATCGGCCTGTGGGTTCATCAGCGCGTGCGTGGTCGACAGGTCTCCTTCGCGCATGAAGGCCTGGTACGAGCGCAGGTTCGCGGCGCCCTCGTCGTTGCCGCGGCGCGCCCAGACGTCCGACCTGCCGGCGAAGCAGGCGAACGTGACGTTCAGGTAGTCGGGCGTTCGGCCCATCACGCCGCCCGACAACGACGCCACGAGCTCGAACGCGCGGCGACGCCGCTCGAGGTCGTCGCGACTGCTGGGGATGATGTGAGAGACGCTGACCCGGCGCGCGGGATCGTCGGGCGATGGAACGAGCATCTCGCCGGCGTGCTCGTGCTGGAGGTCGAACACCCTCGCGATGGAGAGCGCGGCGCCGCGGAGCTCGGGGTGATCGAGCGGTTGGACGATCTTCTCGCCGCGCAGCCAGATCTCGCGGTCCCCGTTGCTCAGCCCCTCCAAGAACTGCGCGCCGGTTCGCGCGCCCTCCGCCTGCTGGACCGGGGTCTGCGCCATGTAGTAAGTCTCCTTGAGCGGGTATCCGATCGCCGAGCGTCTGCTCCGAGTGCCGCCACGCAACCCGGCAATATGGATACAGTATTCGCGATCCGGAGCCGGTCAAGGAGGGTGATGTCGGACGACCAGCAGGAGCGGCGGAGCCGCGCTCTGGCCGAGGAGGCGATCCTGCAAATCACGCCCTACGGCGGTGTGCCGCGCGCCGTCAACGCCATCGCGGAGCTGCGCGACGAGCAGGAGATCCGGTGAAGGCCGTCCGCTTCGTCCACTCGGGCGGCGACATCCGCATCGGCGCCCTCGAAGGCAGCACCGTTCGCGACGCCGGACCCGCCGGCCCGGAGGGCTTCGTGCCGACGCCCGAGGCGTGGTCGGCGATCGCCGACGCGTCGGGGTCCGAGCATCAGCTGGACGCCATCCGGCTCCTGCATCCGGTCGTGCCGCGCAAGATCGCTGCAATCGGCCTCAACTACGGCGCTCACGCCGTCGAGTCCGAGCTCGACGTCCCGCAGGTGCCGGTGGTCTTCGCCAAGTTCCCTTCGGCGCTGATCGGCCACGGCGAGGACGTCGTGATCCCGCGCGAGGAGACGCGTCCGGACTTCGAGGGCGAGCTGGCCGTCGTGATCGGCCGGCGCACTTACCGGGCCGACCGCGAGACGGCGCTCGAAGCGATCGGCGGGATCTCCGCCGTCAACGACGTCTCCGGCCGGCGCGCCCAGCTCGAGACTCCGCTGCGGCAGTTCACGCTCGGGAAGAGCTTCGACACGTTCGCGCCGATGGGACCGTGCGTGGCTTCGCTCGACGGCGTCGACCTCGATGACGTGGACGTGCGCACCACCGTCTCCGGCGAGGTGATGCAGGAAGCCAACACGCGCGACCTGATCTTCGACGTCCTGGAGCTCGTCGTGTACCTCTCGGCGGGCACCACGCTGGAGCCGGGCGACGTCATCGCGACCGGAACGCCGGGCGGCGTCGGCGACTCGCGCTCGCCGAAGCGCTACCTGCGCGAGGGCGACGTCGTCGAGGTGTCGGTGGGCGGCGTCGGCACGCTGCGCAACCGCGTGCGCATGGAGGCTTGAGCCGCGTCCTCAGACCGTCGTAGCCGCCGCAGCGCCGCGGCGACATGCCGGCGCGTCAGCGACTCCGCGCGCCGCCCGTCCCCGTCCGCGATCGCCTCCAGGATCTCCTCGTGCTCGTCGGCGTCCCGGCGCATCTGCTCCGGCGTCTCGGCCTGCAGCTCGTAGATCGCGGCGCCGATCCGCGACACCCAGAGGTTCTGGACGAACTGCAGGAGCAGCTCGTTGCCGGCCGCCTCGACGAGCGCGATGTGGAACTCGCGGTTCGCGGCGAAGCTGCGCGCGAGGTCCGGGATGGCCTCGCGCTGGCGGGCGATCGCGTCGCGCATCCGCTGCTGGGGCCCGGCCAGGCCGCGTTCGGCGGCGAGCCTCGCTGCTCCCGGCTCGACGACGAGCCGCGCCTCGTAGGGCACCGGCATGTGCGCGGGGTCGATGTCGGCCACGCGAGCGCCGCGGTTGGTGTGCATCTCGACCAGCCCCTCAGCGGCGAGCCGGCGCAGGGCCTCGCGCACCGGCGTGCGGGAGACGCCCAGCTCGCTCGCAAGGTCCTCCTGGTGCAGGCGCCCGCCACGCGCCAGCGTCCCGTCGGAGATCTGCTCGCGAATCGCCGTGTACACCTGATCGACGACGCTTGCCACCTGCAGCCGGGCCATACACCGCAAGCATGGCGCATGCGACGGCAGTCGTCACGACGGCCGCGTGCGCGCATATCGCCGGTCAACGCTGCAACGGCCCCGATCTCGCCGCGGTGTGCGGCGTTGACGGCGCATATTGCCGTGAACGCCGCAAGGGCGCGATTTCGCCGTGGGTGTGCAGCGTTGGCGCGGCCAGGAGCTCGCGAGCCGGCGGCCCGAGGCGACTCAGCCGATCTGCGCCAGCTTTGCGCGCGCCGGCGCGCACGGTTCGCCGAGGTCGTCGCTCGCCCCGGCCATGCGCCGCGCCGCTCAGCGGGTCGGCTCTAGCCAAAGGCCGTCGTCCGGGAGCGCCGGCGAGGCGTCGATCCGCTTCATGTGGGGACGATCCTCGGCGACGGCCAGCGTGGAGACGAGCGATCGGACGATGGAAACGATCAGGATCATGGGAAAGCCTCTGGTCGATTTGTCGTGTCTCGACATAGAGACCGATCAGCCCGCCCATTCATTCCCGCCGTCGGCGCCGACGACCGCATCTCGCTGCGGGGATCCGAGAGACTTGACCCATGCCACCGGAGCACGACCGCACGTCCGAGCGCGACGACCGCGACGTCGACGTCGTTCGCGGCGACGCGCGTCACGACGGCGCCCCGGCTCGGCTGGTCGACCGGCGCTCGCTGCTGGTCGGCGGGGGCGCCGCGCTGGCGGCCGGCGGCTTCGCAGCCGGCAGGCTCGTCCGACCCGACTCGCCCGCGTCGCGAACGGGCGCAGCCGCACGCTCCCACGACCGCTCCCGCGGCCGGACGCCGTCGCGAGGCGATTGGGAGGCGGTGCGCGCTCAGTTCGCCGCGCCGGCGCGCGACTCCATCTGGACGGCTTCGTTCTGGCGGTCCCACCGCTGCCCGTCAGGAGCGCGGTCGAGCGGCACCGCCGCCTGCTCGACGTCGACGGCATCGACTACGTGCATGGGCAGCAGGACTCGCTCGAGGCCGCCGTGCGCGAGGCCGCTGCGCGCTACATGGGCACCGAGCCGGATCTGATCGCGTTGACCGACAGCACGACGATGGGCCTCGGCGTCGTCTACGGCGCGGCACGCTTGAAGGCGGGCGACGAGCTGCTGGCCAGCGCGCACGAGTTCTACGCGACGCACGAGGCGATGCGGTTCGCCGCTGCGCGGACCGGCGCGATCGTACGCACGGTCAGGCTCTACGACGACCCGGCGGCCGCTCGCGCCGACGCGCTCGTGGAGCGGCTGGTCGCCGCGATCGAGCCGCGGACGCGCATGATCGCGGTCACGTGGGTGCACTCCAGCAGCGGCGTGCGCTATCCGGTCCGCGCTCTCGCGGAGCGACTGGCGCCGATCAACGCGGAGCGCGCTCCCGAGGACCGCGTCCTGCTGGTCGTCGACGGCGTCCACGGCTTCGGCGTCGAGGAGACGGCGGTGTCGGAGCTCGGCTGCGACGTGTTCGTCAGCGGCTGTCACAAATGGCTCTACGGCCCGCGCGGCACCGGCGTCGTCTGGGCGCGGCGCAGCGCGTGGACGCGCTTCGCGCCCGTCATCCCCACGTTCGACGGCGAGAGTTACGAGGGATGGCGGGCGGGCCATCCGATCGCGCTGTCCTCGCAGCGCTGGTCGGCCGCGATGACACCCGGCGGCTTTCACAGCTTCGAGAACCGCTGGGCGCTCGCCGAGGCGTTCGACTTCCACCAGCAACTCGGCCGCAAGGCCGTCGCCGCCCGGATCGCGGGGCTGACCGACCGACTGCGCGACGGCCTTCACGAGCTGCCGAACGTCCGGCTCGTCTCGCCGGACGATGCGCAGCTGCGCTCGGCGATCGTCTGCTTCATGGCCGACCGCATGGATCCGCGGGAGGCCCTGGACCGGCTCCGGATCGAGGGCGTACACGCCAGCACCACGCCTTACAGGGACGTGTTCCTGCGGGCCGGCTGCCCGCTGTGGGTCGACGAGCGCGGCATCGATCGCGCGCTCGCCGCGATCGGGGCGCTGTAGAAGACGTTCACCGGGCGCCCGGGCCGCGGCCGCCCGCCGCAAGCCGTCCGGTGATCGCGACGCGCACGGGGGTGCCGGCCGGGACGTCGAGCTGCGCCTCGTAGACGTTGTCGACCACCTCCGCGCCGACCGTGCGGCCACGGGCGCTCACCGTCACCGCGGCGATGCCGTCCGGCACGAGGCCGAGGATCAGCCCGAGCGGGGAACGCGCCAGCGCACGCCCTGACCCCACCTCCCAGACGCTGAAGCAGCGTAACCGCAGGCGGGTGTCGACGAGGCAGACCCCCGGCAGCGCCGCCCGGCCGCAGCGCCCCTGGACCGTCACGGCCCGCGCGGGCACGATGTGGACCGTCGTCAGCGCCCCGCGCGATCCGCCGCGGCGCGTCAGCGCCGGGTCGACGCTCGCGAGCGGCAGCTGCTCGAGCGCCGCCGCCGGGAGCACGTCGTCCTCGCGCTGCGGCCGTTCGAGGACGCCGAGGCCTCTTGGCTCGCGCGCCCAGGGCTCGCTCCCGCGCGCCGCCCCACCGCAAGGCGCGTCGCGCTGCAGCGAGCGCAGCGTCACCACCGAGTCGGACGGCGCGGGCGTCACCCGCCGCTCCTCGGGCGCGCGATTCGCTACGAGCAGCGCGAGCAGCAGGAGCGCCGCGGCGCCCGCGAGCACGCGCCGCGGGACGCGCCCGCGGCGCGCCCGGCGCGTGGCGCGGAAGCGCGCCGCCGCGAGCAGCTCCTCCTCCAGCTCGCGCAGGAAGCGAAGCCCGGCCGGCGACGCCGAGAGAGCGTCTTTGCGCGCTTCGCCGACGAGGCGGAGCGGTGCCATCCCGAGCCGGCGCCGGGCATGGCCGATCACGACGCCACGCCGCTCCGCTGCGGCGAGCAGCCGCATGGCGATGGCGTTCAGCCAGTCGACGGCGGGGCCGCGCGCGGGGTCGTAGCGGTCGGGGCGGTCGAGCGCGACGGCGAACGCCTCGGCGCACAGCTCGGCGGCACGCGCCGGCTCGCGCGTGCGCCGCACGAGTCCGTCGAGCAGCTCCGCCGCGTGGCGCCGGCAAAGCAGCGCGATGCCGTCCGGTTCGGAGCCGAGCGCCGCCAGGATCGCTTCGTCGTCGTGCCGCTCCATCGCGACAGCCAGTCTCGACCGTTCGGCCACCGCGCGCCACCGCCCCCGCTGCAACGACGCTCGCCTGTCCGGGGTGCCACCATGGCGTCATGGCCGCGTGCACCCATCTCGACTCCATCGAACGCCTCGAGCTCCCCGAGCCGGTTGCCGGCTGCGAGGAATGCCTGGCCACAGGCACGCGCTGGGTTCACCTGCGCATGTGCCAGACGTGCGGCCACATCGGCTGCTGCGACAACTC
>Ga0126313_10000733_pt1 | contig 16168 bp, 12 predicted proteins | sample Plot105A_FD_89954 | JGI IMG/M metagenome (GOLD analysis project Ga0126313, IMG submission 89954) | Serpentine soil microbial communities from UC McLaughlin Reserve, CA, USA - Plot105A | ecosystem: Environmental > Terrestrial > Soil > Grasslands | place: USA: UC McLaughlin Reserve, Lake County...
CCGCACGCCTCGGGCGTGCACCCGCGCGCGCCCGGAATCGCATCCCAGCCATCGGGCAGGTCGACGCCCGGCCGGCCGCTGAGCGGATAGATGTAGAGCACGGTCCTCCCCGGCCCGAGATCATCGAGCGCGACCCGGCTCCCCGCGGTCCCGGGCAGCGTGATGGGCGGCATCGCCAGCCCGGCGAGGTGATCGGCCGCGCCGTCGTCCTCGGGGACCGGCAGATCACTCGGAAGGCTCATGTAATCGGTCACGACGCTCTGGCCCCTCCTCTTGTCGTTCGGCCGCGGCGCGCAGCGCCGCGGGCGAGTCTGCTGGACCGGGATGCCCAGACGCCCCAGCGAACGCACCACCTCGACCACCCGGGCATCGGCCTCCCGGTACTCCCGATAGCCGTTCTCGCCGCGCACCGGCGTCAGGACGCCGAGCCGCTCGTAGTAACGCAACGCCTTCTGCGTCACGCCCGTTCGCTCTGCCAAGGCCCCGATCCGCACCCGCGCACCGTAGACCCTGCCCCGGGGCAAGGGCGATACCGCGAGGCCTGAGCTCTACACCGCGCGGCCGACTCGAGACCGGCGGGCGGTTGGGCGTCCAGGACGCGCCGCGGGCCGTCCCACGACCGGCATGTCCCGGCTGCAGTGCTCGTCGCGGCGTGCGGCCTGGCGATCAATGGAGCGGCGCCCCCGTGTTGGACACCGACGCTCCAAGACGACGACGACAACGCGCTGGTGGTTTCCATGCAACCCCGGCACTGCGGGGGTCACCTCCCCCACCGACTGGACGCCGAGACGCTCGTTGCCAGGCTGAAGCAACACTCGCGACAGCGCCGACGCGGTACCACGCCGCTGTCGGTTCGGGATAGCGTCGCCCCGAGACACGATGGAGTTCCGAGTCCTCGGTTCCCTTGACGTGCGCGACGACGCCGGGCCCTTGACACTGGCCGGCGCCAAGCCGCGCGCGTTGCTTGCGATGCTGCTGCTGCACGCCAACGAGCCCGTGAGCCCCGAGCGCCTCGCGATCGCGCTTTGGGGCGAGGACGCCCCGGCAGCCGCGGCCAAGACGATCCAGGTGCACGTGTCGCGTCTGCGGCGCGCGCTCGGCGAGCCCGACGTGCTGGCCACGACACCGGGCGGCTACCGGCTGCGCGTGCTGCCCGGCGAGCTTGACGCCGACTGCTTCGAGCAGCTCGCGGCCGAAGGGCAGCGGGCGCTCGCTGACGGCGCGGCCGAGCGCGCTGCGGGCCTGTTGCGTGAGGCGCTATCGCTGTGGCGTGGTCCGGCGCTCGCCGACGTCGCGTTCGAGGCGTTCGCGCAGGCCGAGATAGGGCGCCTCGAGGAGGAGCGCCTCACGGCGCTAGAGGCGCGCGCGGAGGCCGATCTGGCGCTCGGACGCCACGCCCAGCTCGCGGGTGAGCTCGCGCAACTCGTCGCGGCGCATCCGCTGCGCGAGCGCCTGTGCGGTCAACTGATGCTCGCGTTGTACCGCAGCGGCCGTCAGGCGGACGCGCTGGAGACCTACCGGCAGGCTCGTAAGGTGCTCGTCGAGCAGCTCGGTATCGAGCCCGGAGCCGAGTTGAGCAAGCTCCAGCAGGCGATTCTCGCGCACGACCCGGCGCTTGACAGACCGCGACTGGCGAGCGGCGCCGCCGCCGACGGATGGAGCGCTCTGTCGGCGCCAGCGAGCGCACTCGGCGATCGCGGCTTACCGCCACTGCCGAACGGCACGATCGGTCGCGCGCGCGAGCTGCGCGCGATCGCGGGGCGGCTGCGGTCGAGCTCTGTGCGCCTGCTCACGCTTACCGGCCCGGGCGGCGTCGGCAAGACGCGGCTCGCACTGGAGGCCGCGCTTACGGTCGAGCGGGAATTCGCGGACGGCGCACGCTTTGTGTCGCTCGCCGCGCTGCGCCGGCCCGACGACGTTCCCGCGGCGATCGTGGCGGCGATCGGGATCGTTGTGCTCTCGGGTGAATCGGCCGCCCGCGCGGTTGAACGCTTCCTCGCCACCAAGGAGCTGCTCCTGCTCGTCGACAATTTCGAGCACCTGCTGCCGGCCGCGCCATTCATCGGCGAGCTACTTGTGGCCTGTCCCGCACTTACCGTGCTCGCGACGAGCCGCGAACCGCTCGATCTCGCCGCGGAGGAGCGCTGTCGCGTCTCGCCGCTGGCGCTGCCGCAGCCCGGGACGCGCGACGACGCTCTGGCAGGGGTCGATGCGATCGCGCTGTTTGGCGAGCGCGCGCGGGCTCACGATCCCGACTTCGATCTGGGCGATGGCAACGCGGCCGTGGTGGCGGAGATCTGTCGCCGCCTGGACGGGCTCCCGCTGGCAATCGAGCTGGCGGCCGCGCGCTGCGGCCTGCTCTCACCGCGCGAGATCGCCGAGCGCCTCGATGCATCGCTCACCGCGCTGGCGGCAGGACCGCGCGACGCGCCCGCGCGCCAGCAGACGCTTCGCGCGACGATCGACTGGAGCTTCGAGTTGCTCAGCGATGTCGAGAAAGGTTGCTTTGCGCGCTTCGCGGCGTTCGCCGGCGGCGCCACCGTTGAGGCGGCCGAGACGATCACCGACGCCGAACTCGACACGCTCGACCGCCTGGTCGCCAAGAGCCTCCTCGTGCGTCAACGGCACGCACGCGCCACGCGGCTGGCGATGCTCGAAACCGTTCGAGCCTACGCCAGCGACCACCTCGCGGCCGCCGCCGACGGCGACGACGTCTACGCGCGCCACTACCGCTTCTACCTCGCGCAGGCGCACCGTCACGGCACCGAGCAGGCGCTGTGCGGCAGGAAGCGCGAGCAACACCTCACCGTCCTCGACAGCGACATCGACAACCTCCACGCGGCTCTTCAATGGGCGGTCGACAGGCGCAGCGCCGAAGATGCGCTCGGCATGGTCGCCGCGCTCGGTTGGTACTGGGTAATCCGAGATCGCTACGCCGATGCGCTGCACTGGATCGCGCAGGCGCTCGCCATTCCGGGCACGGATCACTATCCCGCGCTCCGTGCCCGCGCGCTCATCACGAAAGCCTATGCACTCTGGCCACTCGGCCGCTGGGCCGAAGAGGCCGCGGTAATGGCCGAGCTCGAAGCAATCGCAACAGCGCTGAAAGACCCGGTGATCACGTGTCAGGTGCTCGCGCAGCACGCTCGCCATGAGCACGTTGCCGGGCGTCTCGATGCCGCCGCAAGGTTGGCCGACGAGGCATTTCACTGGGCGAAGGCGTCAGCTGACGAGTGGGAGATCGCGAAAGCGTCACGCGAGAACGTCGGCTTCGCGGCAAGCATCCCCGAGTTGCGCGCGCGCGTCGCACGGGCGGCCTCGCTGCTGGCCGAAGCCGGGAACACGCTCGAGCTCGCTTCCGTTTTCGCGGCGGCACCGTACACGGCGCTGCGTCTAGGCAACGACGACGTAGCCCTCGAGCTGGCCGACAGCGCGATCGCGACCCTGCGCGAACACGCAACGCCTTACCTGTGGATGATGTTCTGCGGCAACCTCGGTCTCGCCGCTCTGATGACCGGCGACACTGACCGCGCTACTCGCGCCTTCCGCGAGGAGCTCACCCTCGGCCGCGAACTCGTCGTCCTACCGCTGGCATCCGAGGGCCTGTACGGCCTCGCCGCACTCGCCGTGCTGCGCCGCGACGACGATCGCGCCGCGCGACTCGCCGGAGCGGCGGCCGCACACCGCGGCGGCGAACCCGCTGACGCCGTCGACGCCAGACTCGCCGCGAACTTCCTACAGCCAGCCCGGACACGCGTCGGACCCAACACCTGGGACGCGGCCGCCCGCGAGGGCGGCGCGCTCAGTTTCCAAGACGCGATCGCCTATGCCCTCGACGAACCATCCGCATAGCCGACTGCCTATTGCGCGAGCCGCCGCAACCGGTCCAACCCAGGCGTCTGGCCGCACGTACCGCGAACTCGCCGAGCACTACCGGCGGCTCGTGGAGCACGCGGTCGCCGGCGAGATACTGCTCGAGGTGGAGCGGGTACCGCTCGACTCCGTCACCGACGCGTGGCGCCGTCAGGCGGAAGGCGCCGGAACGAAGTGCTCACCGCAGCGGCAGCCGTGCTTCCACGATCGTTCCCGCGCCCGCCGGGCTCTGGATGCGCAGCTCGCCGCCGACCGCGGCGACGCGGTCGGCCGGGCCGCTGAGGCCGCGGCCGGCGCGGATGCTCGCCGGTCCCGCCTTGGCCACGACGCGCGCCGGCACCGGCTTGCTGCACTCGCTCGGCGCTTCGAGCGCCTGCGGCCCGGCGCCGAGCGTGGCCTCGAGTGCCTTGAGCACGGGGCCGGTCGCGTCGTTGCCGCGCAGCGCGGCGCGAACCGGCGCGGTGGCGTCGGCGAGCGCGGCGAGCTGGCCCTCCGTCGGCTGCGTGACGCGGACGCCGCTGGGCAGAGCTCGGCGAGGTTGTCGGCCTCCCGCTTGGGGAGCGTGGAGGTGTAGGCGATCGTGTCCCTGGCCGCGGCCGTCACGGCGGCCTGCTGGCTGCTCGAGAGCCGCTTCCACGCATCCGGCGACGCGACCAGTGTGTCGACGCGGTCGAACAGCGCGTACCCGGTGATGTACTTCGCGAACGTGCCATAGCCGTTGCCGAGCGCGAAGATCGGTGCCGTTTCGGCGCCGGAGAGGGCGTGGCTCTTGAGGCGGTCGGTCACGTCTTCGGCGGTGATGTCCTCGACGGGCATGGCGCCGAGGCTGCGCAGGACGGCGGCGGAGGTGTCGTTGTCGGCGATCCGGATCGACATCCCGCGGAAGGCGTCGGGCGTGGCAAGCGGCCGGACCGCGAGCACGCGCCGCAGCTCGGCCGGGACGAGGCCGAGGGCTTTGACGCCGGCCTTCTCGAGCGCCTGCTCGAGCGCGCTGCCGGCCGGGCCGGCGATGGCGGCGCGAGCGACGTCGTAGCTGCCGAGGACGAACGGCGCCTGGAGGGCATCGAAGGCCTCCACGCCGGCCGGGGCCCAGGCCCGCGCGGGCAACACCGCGAAGTCGACCTTGCCGCCGCGGATGTCGCGGGCCAGCTTGGCCTCGTTGGCGGGCGTTCCCGCCGGATAGTCGTTGAGGACCTTCACCGTCAGCGTGCCGTTGGAGTGCGCCTCGATCTGCTTGGCGAAGTGCTGCGCTTCGGGGCTGCCGGCGTCCGTGGCCTGGATCTCGAGGGTCTGCGGCCTGGTCCGCGCCAGGGCGTGCCCCGATATTCCCGCGGTCTCCCGGCGCCGCGCAAGGGCTTGGCGCCCGGTTGTTGAACCGGCGATGCTTGCGCCGTGGGTCGTCGCGCATTGCTAGTCGCGAGCGCCGCCCCGGTGAGCGCTCTGCTGGTCGCCTGCCTGGCGCAGGCGCACGACCATCCGGACGTCGCGCCGGGCGGAGGGACGGATGCAGCGCTCGCGCTCCAGTTCGTCGCCGGCGTGGCGCTGGTGGCGGGCGCCCTTCGAGTCGAACCAGGGGTCGGAGCCGCGCTGCTCGGCGCAGCCACCGGGTTGGCGCTGCACGCGCTGCCGACGCCGCCGGACGGGGCGCTGCTGTTCACGCTCGGCCTCGTCGGCGTGGGGCTGGCGCCGGCAGCGGTTGCGCACGCCGCGCTCGCCTATCCGGACGGACGACTCACCGAAAGCCGCGATCGCGCGGCCGTGGCGATCGGTTACCTCGTGAGCGTCGGGGTCATGGGCCTGCTCGTCGCGGCCGTATTCGACCCACGGAGCGGCGGCTGCTTCGCTTGCCCACGCAACATGCTCCTCGTCCACGGCGACCCCGAGGCGGTGGATTGGCTCAGCCACCAGGCGCCGCGGGCGGGCGCGGTGGTTGCCCTCGCGCTCGCGCTGCTCGTCCTGCTGCGGCTCGTCCGCCGGCCGCCGGCGACGCACTCCGTGGCCACGCCGCTGTCCGCGGCGGCGGTCGCCGCCCTCGCGCTGTCCGCGTGGGCGGACCTGCGGTCCGCGGGCAGCCTGGCCCCCGACTCCACCGACCGGGATCTATGGCTCGCCACGGTCGCCGCGCTGGGGCTCGCGGCGCTCGGCCTGGCCTGGCGACCGCTCCGCGCCGCCCGCGTGCGTACCGCCCTCGGCCGCCTCATGGTCGCCGCGACGGCCGGGCCGGACGACCTGCGCAATGCGCTTGCCCAGGCATGCGGCGATCCCGAGCTGGCGATCGTCGTGCCCCACCCGGAGAGCGGCCTCCCGTTGACACTCGACGGGGCACCCGCACCGCCGCGCTCACGCTCGAGCGCGAGGCGCTGCTGGCATCGCAACGGTTGCAGGAGGCCGAGGTGCGGGCCTCGACCGCCCGTCTCGTCGAAGCCGGCGACGCCGAGCGCCGGCGTCTCGAGCGCGACCTCCACGACGGAGCCCAGCAGCGGCTGCTCGCGCTCGGCCTGGCGATCGAGCGAGCCCGCGCGAGCGCCCCACCCGCGCAAGCCGGCGCACTCGACGACGCGCGCGAGCGCATCGCCACACTGCGCCACGACGTGCGGCGCGTGGCGCACGGCATCCACTCGGTCACGCTGGCGGAGGGCGGCCTCGGCGAGGCGGTGCTCGCGCTCGTCGAGGCCGCGAGCGGCCGGGTCGCCGTCGAGTCGCTCCCGGAGCGGAGGATCGCGCCCGCGTCCGAGGCCGCGATCTATCGGCTCGTCGCGGCGTCGCTGCGGCTCGGGCGGACGACCCGCCTGGCCATCGCGGCCGGCGACGGCGAGCTGCGCGCCACCATCCGCGTCGGCGGCGCCGACGAGTCGACGCTCGCAAGCGCCCTGGCGCACGCCGGCGCGCGAATCGCCGCGCTCGGCGGGGAGCTCGCCGTCAGCGGCGGCACGGCGCGCGCCCGCGTGCCGGCCTAGGGGTGCGCCCCAGCCGCCGCGACGCAAGACCGGTGCGCACCCCGATGAGCGTTCGAGTGCGGTCGGCGACCGTGATGGCCCCGACAAAGGAGGAGCCATGACCCGCCGGATCCTGGGAGCGGCCGCCGTCGCCGCCGCCCTGGCCGCAACCGCCGCGCCCGCGAACGCGGCACCCGACACGAGCACCCTCAACCCCGCGCCGTCCGACTGGTACACCTGCGAGGACACCGGGAGCGGGGCGTCCTGCCACGGCAAGCAGACGTTCACCTACGCCGGCGGCTTCGACGGAAGCTGCGCGCAAGGCTTCGACATCCTGGAGAACGGCATCAAGCACGAGACCGCCCGCCGCGACTACGACCGTGACGGCAACCTCGTCCGCCGCTACCTCCACGACAACTGGCCCAACGACCCGGCCAACATCCTCTACAACTCGATCACCGGCAAGTCGGTGCACTACGTCTCGCATGTCACCGAGATCGACACGTTCCTGATCCCCGGCGACTTCGGCTCGAAGGTGGCTGAGACCTACGGCAACGGCTACACAGTCACGGGCCCAGGTGGTCTGCTCATCAAGGACGCCGGCGTGTTGACGTTCGGGCCCGACGACGAGGTGCTCGAGCGGCACGGCCCGAAGATGCTCTTCGACGGCGACAACGAGGCGCTCTGCGCCGCGCTGGCCTAAGCGCCCGGCTGCGCCGCACGCAGGTAGGCGAGGACCGCCGCGACTCGGCGGTCCTCGCCGTCCGCGCCGCGCAGCCCGAGCTTGAGGAAGATCTGCCCGATGTGGGTCTCGACTGTCTTCTGCGTGACCACGAGGCGCTTGGCGATCGCGCGGTTCGAGCGCCCCTCGGCCACCAGCGCGAGCACCTCGCGCTCGCGCGCGGTCAGCTCGTCGATCCGGGCCAGCGCGGAGGCGCGCGAGACGAGCCCCCTCGGCCACCGCTTGGTCGATCACGCAGCCACCGGCTGCGATCCGCTCAAGCGCGTCAAAGAGGATGCGCGAGTCGGTGACGCGATCCTTGAGCAGGTAGCCGGTCCGAGCAGGGTTCCCCTCCGCGACGCGCAGTGCGTAGCGGGCGTCCAGGTGCTGGGAGAGCACGAGCACGCCGACCTTCGGGAACGCCGCACGGATGCGCTCGGCCGCCACCAGGCCCTCGTCCTTGAAGGTCGGCGGCATCCGGATGTCGATCAGCGCGACATCGGGTAGATAGCGAGCCACCGCCTCGTGCAGCTCGGCGGCGTCTGCGGCCGCGGCCGCGACCTCGACGCCGTGGCCGCGCAGCAGCGCCGCCACCCCATCCCGGACGAGCGCCGCATCGTCGGCGATCACCACCTGCAGGGCCCGGCGGGGCTCGCCCCAGCGCACGTCGTGCACGGTCATCCGGCCGGCGAGCCCGGGCAGGCTAACCTCGCGCGCCTCCCCCATCCGCACGTCAGGGTCGTCCGCCACCAGCTCGCGCACGAGGGCGGACGCCACCACCTGGCCCTCGCGAGCGAGTGTCGCCAGCCACGCGCTCGCGGTACGGGCCGACCGCCGGCAGCAGCCGCAGCGTCCGCGTCGGCGGGCGGCTACCCGCCAACGCCGCAGGCCAGCAGCCCGCCCGCCGGCGCTCAGCCGCCCTTGCCGTACTCTCCCAGCCCGCCGGCGAGCTGGTCGTAGGCCCGGTCGGCGGCGACCCGGAGTCGGGAGGCGAGCTGCTCGCGGTCCTCTCCGGTCAGCAGGCCGGTCAGCGCGACGCGGAAGATCGTGCGGTGCGTCCCCGACAGCGTGCGCGCGACGATGCCGGGCACGACGTCGCCGTCGGCCGCGCCGGACGTCTCGGCGATCGCGGCGGTGAGCGCCGCGGCCTCCGCCTCCCACCCCATGGTTAGGCGCTCCTGCAGCGCGCGGCTGCCGCTGATGATCTTGGGCACCGCGAGGAAATCGTCGCCCCCGCCGGCGACGATGTCGTCGATCATCGCGTTCGTCGTCGCGCGGAAGACGTCGAGGACGGAGGCACCGGGTGGGCGCTGGACGATGTCGCCGAGCAGCGCCCTGAGGCGTTCCTCGCGCCCGGCGAACGCTAGGTCCTCCTTCGTCGTGAAGTGGTTGAAGACCGTCTTCTCCGAGACGTCGGCGGCGGCCGCAACTTCGGTGACGGTGACAGCGTCGAAGCCGCGCTCGGCGAAGAGCCGGCGGGCGGTGGTGGCGATCGCCTCGCGCGCGGCGCGCTTCTTGCGCTCGCGGAGGCCCGGAGTCCGTCTCTCCATTTTCAGTATACACGGTACAGCAACAGTACTAGTACAGCGACTGTAGTGATTATCGTGCAGCGCCATGAGTCGTTCCACCCCACCTGGGATCGAGGTCGCCGACCTCGTCAAGTCCTACGACGAGGTCGACGCCGTCCGCGGCGTGTCGTTTACCGTCCCGCCGGGCGAGGTCTTCGGCTTCCTCGGCCCCAACGGCGCCGGCAAGAGCACGACGATCAACATGCTCTGCACCCTGGCCAAGCCCACCTCCGGGGCGGCGCGCGTCAGCGGCTTCGACGTCGTCTCTCAGCGCGACGACGTGCGCCGCCACATCGGCCTGGTCTTCCAGGACCCCACGCTGGACGGCTACCTCACCGCCGAGCAGAACCTGCGGTTCCACGCCGAGCTGTACGGCATCGACCCGGGCGTCGTCCCGGCCCGGATGGACCAGATGCTGAAGATGGTCGACCTCGCCGACCGGCGCGACAAGCCGGTGATGACGTTCTCGGGCGGTATGCGCCGGCGGCTGGAGATCGCGCGCGGCCTCATGCACTCGCCGCGCGTCCTGTTCCTCGACGAGCCGACGATCGGCCTGGACCCGCAGACGCGCAGCTCGATCTGGCGCTACATCCGGGCGCTGCAGGAGACCGAGGGGACGACGATCTTCATGACCACGCACTACATGGACGAGGCGGAGTTCTGCGACCGCATCGCGATCATGGACCGCGGCGAGATCGTCGTCCTCGACACGCCCGAGGCGCTGAAGGCCTCCGTCGGTGCCGACCGTGTCGCGCTGGGCACGGCCGACAACGACGCGGCGCTGGCCGCGCTGGAGGACCACTTCGGCATCGAGGCCACGGTGGCGGAGGGCGCCGTGACGTTCCACGTCGACTCCGGCGAGGCGTTCGTCCCGCGGGTGTTCGCCGAGCTGGACGTCGCCATCACGTCGGTCGCCGTCTCGCGGCCGACGCTGGACGACGTCTTCATGCGCTACACGGGCACGACGATCCGGGACGCGGAGACGGGCGGCGTGGCCGACCAGAACCGCGCCATGATGCGCGCGCTGGCGGGGGCGCGGCGATGAGCGCCGTCGTCGCGGACGTCGTCGCCGCCCGGGTGCCGGAGCGCTCGTGGCGCTCGGAGGCGCGGGCGGTGAAGATCATCTGGCGCCGTGAGCTGATTCGCTTCCTCGGCGACCGCGCGCAGATCATGATGGCGCTGATCCAGCCGCTGTTGTTCTTGTTCGTGCTGGGCTCCGGTCTGGAGTCGCTGTCCGCCGCCACCACCGACGGCGTCGACCTGAAGACGTTCATCTTCCCCGGCGTCGTCTGCATGGCGGTGCTGTTCACGGCGCTCTTCAGAGCCGCGTCGCTGGTGTGGGACCGGGAGCTCGGGTTCCTACGGGAGATGCTGGTCGCGCCGGTCAGCCGGTCGTCGATCATCGTCGGCAAGTGCCTGGGCGGGGCGACCCTCGCGGCGTCGCAGGGCGTCATTGTGCTGGCGCTTGCCGCGCTGGTCGACGTCCCCTACGACCCGGTGCTGATCCTCGGCGTGCTCGGCATGATGCTGCTGCTGGCCTTCACGGTCACCGCCTTCGGCGTGCTGGTGGCCGTCTGCATCAAGCAGGCCCAGACGTTCACGAGCGTGATGCAGATGTTCTTGATGCCGATGTTCTTCGTGTCCGGCGCGCTCTACCCCGTCTCCGGGCTGCCGAGCTGGCTGGGCGTGCTGAACCGGCTCGACCCGCTGACCTACGCGGTGGACCCGGTACGCCACCTGGTGTTCAACCACCTCGAGATCTCCGAATCGGCGCGCCGGACGCTCGACCCGGGCGTCACATGGTGGGGGTGGGACCTGCCGCCGTTGTTCGAGGTGGGCATGGTGCTGCTGCTGGGCCTGGCGATGATGGGCGTCGCGATCCGGCAGTTCTCGCGGACCGAGTGACGGTGCCCCGCGGGGTGCCCGGGACACGTGCGCGCGGGGCTACCACCCGGTCGCGTCGCCGATCCGGTCAGGCTCGCGGCGCGCTGCGCTAGGTCTCGCTCAACGGACCCAGACCTGATCCAGCAGCACGCCGTATAGCGGGTGGTACTGGTAGTTGCCGAGCCCCTCCGAGGTGAACACGGCGGCGCGCCGGTTGACCAGCGGCGCGGCCGGCGCCCTCCGGGCGATGTGCGCGTAGACGTCGTGCCAGCGCTCGTCCGCCTCGGCGCCGCGCGCGGCGAGGGCGCGATCCATGCCGCGCTCGAACCCCCGGTCGCAGAACTGGGCGAGGTTGACGTTCTCGCTCGAACGCGGGATGTAGCTGCCGCAGACGAACGGCGTCGTGAAGTCCGTCGGGGTCGGGAAGTCCGCCGCCCACCCGTCGGTCCCGAGCTGCGCCCCGTGGCGCGAGTCGGCCACGTAGGAGCGGAACGTCCCGTAGTCGCCGGGGACGCGCAGCCGGCCGCGATACCCGAGCCGCCCGAGCAGCCGGGCGATGTAGCGCCCGACCGCCTGCTTGTCGTCCGGCACCCAGACGGTGACCTGCTGGCCGGCCGTCCCGGAGCGCGCGACCAGCGCGCGGGCGCGGCGGAGGTCGGGGGCGCTCCAGATGCCGGACCGGGGGTCGCGCGTGTACTCGCACTCGGGTGCGTAGCCGGGATGCCCGGGCGCCACGAAGTGGCATGCGGGACGCGTCAGCGGCTCGCCACCCTCGAGCCGGGCGACCTTCGCCCGGTCGATCGCGTAGTTGATCGCGCGGCGTGCCCTGACGTCGTCGAACGGAGGCGCATTGACGTTCATCCACAGGTAGAACAGCGACGGCGCGGCATTCGGGTGCAGCCGCTCCGGCTGTCGTGTCGCCAAATCACGGAGCGCGCGCGCCGGCACGTTCGCCCCGAACGCGTCGGCGAGCGCCACCGCCTCGACCTCGCCACGCTCGACGGCGCGGATCTGCGCGCGCAGGTGGTCCGTCACCAGCACGCGGATCCGGTCGGGCAGCCCCGGCGGGCGCGCATCGCGCGACCAGGTCCTGAAGTGGGGGTTGCGCGTCAGCTCGACGCCGCGCTGCGCGTCGAACCCGACGATCCGGTAGGGGCCGGTGCCGGGCGGTGGCCGGCCCGGGCGGAACGGCTGCTCGGCCGGGACGATGTACGCCGTCGGGTTCGCCAGCTTGTGCAGCATGTAGGGATCCGGCCGCGTGAGGTGCAGCGTGATCGTACGCTCGTGCGCGTCGGCCGCGATCCCGGCGGAAAGGTCGCAGGCGTCCGGTTCGCGCTTGCAGCGCGGAACGCCGGCGATCGCATCGAAGAAGCTCGGCAGCACCCCGCCATGGCGCCTTATCAGCTCCTCCATCGAGGCGCGGAAATCAGCGGGCTCGAGCGGCTCGCCATCGGAGTAGCGGATCCCCGGCCGTAGCTTGAACACGTAGGTCCGCCCGTCGGCGCTCGGCTCGGGGAGCTCGGCGGCGAGGTCGGCCACCAGCGGGCCGAACGTCGTGCCGCTGGTCCGCCGGTATCCCACCAGGCCGTCATAGGCGAGCGCAAGCACCTGCATCGACTGCGCGTCGTAGTCGCCGGGCTCGAACGACGAGTACGCGAACGCCGGCATCGCCATCGTCACGGTGCCGCCGCGATGGCTCGTGGGCAGCGGCTGGGTCGCCGTCCACAGCGACTCGCCGTCGCCCGCCAGCGCGACCGGCGTGCTGCCGACGTCCACGGTCGCGCCGACCCTGCGCGTCCGCGCGTCAATGCGCGCCACGCGGCCGTCGCCGGCGGCCACCCAGACGTCGCCGTCCGCGATCGCGACGGCGCCCGGGTCGCGCGGGACCGCGATCGTGTCCGTGACGCTGCCGGTCGCCGGGTCGAGGCGCCAGACCGTCGCGTCCTGGCGGTTGACGACCCAGACCCCGGACGCTCCCGCCGCGACGGCGACCGGCCGGTTGCCGACCCGCGTCGCCTTGGCCACGGTGCCGCTGCGCGGCTCGATCCGGAACAGCGTCCCGTTCTCCTCGCTCGTGACCCACACGGAACCGGCCCCGGTGCTGATCGCGCTCGGCGGCACGCCGAGGTGGATCACGGCCTCCGATCCGTCGGGCCGTACGCGCGAGACGGTCCGGTCGACCGCCGATCCGACCCAGACCGACCCGTGACCGACGGCGATCGCGCTCGGCGCGTTGGCGATCTCGATGCGCTGGATCACCTTGTTCGAGACGGGGCTCAGCTGCGCGACCGTGCGGTCGCCGCTCTCCGCCACCCAGAGCGCGCCGGCGCCGAACGCGAGCGCCGCGGGCTCGGCGCCGACCGGGATCGTGGTGACGCGGTCGCGGTCCGGCTCGAGGCGCGACACCGTACCGTCCTTGGCGTCGGCGATCCAGACCGAGCCCGCGCCGGCGGCGAGCGCGCGCGGTTCGCGGCCGACCAGGTACTGCGCGACGACGTCGCCGTCGCGCATGTCGATCCGGCCGACGGCGTTCTCGTCGATCCCGTCCAGCCGGTCGGGCGCGGTGATCCGGCTCACCGCATAGGCGATGCCGCCGGCGAGAACCGCGGCCGCCGCGAGGACGTACAGCCTGCGCGGGAGCCGGCGCCGCTCCGGCGGCCTGCTCGGCGCGCGCCGCACCGGCGCCAGTCCGGGGTCCTGCCGCAGCATCGCCTCGTGCAGGCGCTGGAGCTCCGGGCCCGGCTCGACGCCGACCTCCTCGACGAGGATCGAGCGCGCCTCCCGGAATGCCTCCAGCGCCTCCGCCTGCCGGCCCGCGCCGTAGAGCGCGCGCATGCGCAGGCCGTGCAGGCGCTCGCGCAGCGGGTGCCGGGCGACCAGCTCGTCGAGACGCACGACGACCTCGTCGTGGCGCCCCGCCTCGAGGTCGGCGGCGAGCGCCTGCTCTGTGGCGTTCAGCCAAAGCTCCTCGAGACGGCGCCGCTCGGCGGCGGCGAACGGCTCGTCGATGACGTCGATCAGCGGGCTGCCGCGCCACAGCGACAACGCCTCACGGGCCGCCGTGCCGTTCCCCTGCCCGCGCGCCGCCGCGTCGGTCAGGCGCTCGAAGTCCACTACGTCGACGGCGTCCGGGCGCGTCCGCAGCTCGTACCCGCGGCCGCGCGTGACGATCTCCGCGTCGCCGCCGGCGAGCCGCCTGCGCAGCTGCGAGACGTAGTGCTGGACGAGCTTGACCGCGCTGGCCGGCGGCTCCTCGCCCCACAGTCCCTCGACCAGCTCGTCGACCGCGACGACCTCGTTCGGGCGCAGCGCGAGCATCGCGAGCACAGCGCGGTGCTTGGTGGCGCCGAGCTCGACCCGGCGGCCGTCGAGGGTGACCTCGACCGCACCAAGAAGTCGCACATCCGTGGCGGGCATGTTTGTTGTGTGTTGGCCTCAGCGCCACGATATCGGCGCGCGGGCGACCGCCGCAAGCGGCGCTCGACCGCGACTCGACCGCGCTCGACCGCGGCTCGACCACGGCGGAGGACGCTCGCGCCATGTTCAAGCGAGCCGGTGCTCCGATCTGGAGCTTCGCGCCGATCGAAGCGGCTGTGGCCGAGACCATCGATCGCGGCTTCGACTGGGGCTCGGCCGCCGTCGGCGCCGGGCTCGGAGCGGCACTGAGTCTGCTGCTCATGGCGCTCGCCGCCGCGCTGCGCGGCCGCCGCACCGGCTCCGGTCACCGAGGAGGTGGACGCTCATGAAGTTGCTCCGAGGGGTCGCACTCGCGCTCCTCGCCGCCGGCGGCGTCGCCGGGTCGGCATCAGCCATGCCCAGCGGATTCTCTGACTGGTCGCCCGCCGTGCGGGTGGAGAACCAGCCGGGGACCGACCCTGACTTCAACGGTTCGGGCCTCGACGGCTGCCCGTTCATCGCGCGCGACGACGTGACGCTGTACATGGCGTCGAACCGGGCCGGCGGGCACGGCGGAATCGACATCTGGGTCGCGCGGCGGGACAGCCCCGACGACCCGTGGGGTGCGCCCGAGAACCTGCCCGGGCCGGTCAACTCGCCGGCGGACGACTTCTGTCCGACGATCGACCGCAACGAGCGCACGCTGTACTTCGTCAGCACGCGCGCGGGCGGCTGCGGCGGCGCGGACATCTACGTCACGCGGCATCGCCCTGCAGGATGGGACGACCCGCGCAACATCGGCTGCGACGTCAACAGCGCGGCTGACGAGGCCAGCCCGTTTCCGCTCCCGGAGCCGGACCATGGCAAGGTCCTCTACTTCTCGAGCGTCCGGCCTGGAGGGTTCGCGGCCGAGGCGGCGGGCGCCACGGTCGGCGACAGCGATGTCTACGTGAGCGTGCGCAGCGACGGCAGCTACGGGCCGGCGGAGCTGGTCACGGGCGTGAACACGGCGTTCCAGGACGGCCAGCCCAACCTGCGCCGCGACGGTCGTGAGATCTTCTTCTTCAGCAACCGCCCCGGCACGCTCGGGATGAACGACATCTACGCGGCGTCGCGTCCCGACACGTCGGTTCCGTGGTCCGCGCCGGTCAACCTCGGATCGAACGTGAACAGCCCTGACGGCTCCGAGACCCGCCCGTCGCTGTCATGGGACGGGACGACGCTCTACTTCGGCTCGACCCGGCCCGGCGGCGAAGGTGCGGCGGACCACTACGTGACGATCCGGTCGTTCGGCTAGAGCGGCACGGCCGGGGCGCGCGAGGAGGGTGCGCGCCCCGGCCCGGCCTGCGGTCGCGCCCGTGAGCCACTGGGTGAGACCCTGGTCGTCATGCCGGGCGGCGCGGCCGCAGACTGGCGTCGCCATCCTGGCTACCCGAACGTGAACGCGTACGCCTCGGCGCCGGGCTCTAGGAACGTGATCTCCAGCGTCCGCTCGCGCACCGCGTCGTGCGCGCGCACGAGCTGGTACAGCCGGCCCTCGCGGAGCAAGCCGTTCCCGACCTCGTCGACGTCCACGCCTCCTGACGGGCCCGGAGCCTCGCCGTCGAGGAGCACGCGGAAGGGAATCGGCCCACGCGATCCGGGGGAGAGCACGAGATGCGCGTCGCGCGCGTGCAACCGGTAGGCGATGCTCCCGCCGGCCTGGTTGAGCACGACTTTCTCACGGCCGATCGTCCACTCGCCGGCGAGCGCCCAGTGGTTCAAGCGCAGGCGCTCGGGGAGCTCGTAGC
>Ga0126313_10000734_pt1 | contig 16161 bp, 16 predicted proteins | sample Plot105A_FD_89954 | JGI IMG/M metagenome (GOLD analysis project Ga0126313, IMG submission 89954) | Serpentine soil microbial communities from UC McLaughlin Reserve, CA, USA - Plot105A | ecosystem: Environmental > Terrestrial > Soil > Grasslands | place: USA: UC McLaughlin Reserve, Lake County...
CAGCTCGTCGTTGATCGTCTCGAGCTCCTCGTTCGCGGACTGGAGCTCCTCGTTCATCGTCTCGAGCTCCTCGTTGGTCGACTGGAGCTCCTCGTTCGTCGTCTGGAGCTCCTCGTTGGCCGACTGGAGCTCCTCGTTCGTCGTCTCGAGCTCCTCGATCGTGGACTGCAGCTCCTCGTAGGCGGCGTCGAGGTCGTTGCGAGCGGTCTCCAGCTCCCGCTGGAGGAAGCGGACGCCGGTGACATCCTCGAACGCGACGGACGTCCCGAGGGCGACGTTGCCGTCGGAGAGCAGCGGGGCGACGGTCACGGCGAGCCGGCGCTCCTCCCCGGCGATCGGCGCGAAGGCGAACTCGCCGAGCGAGATCCGCCTGCGATCGGTCAGCGCCTGCTCGATCGGACCCATCAGCTGGACCGGCTCGCGGGCGACCGGCAGCTCGGCGAGCGGCCGGCCGATGTGGTCGGACCCGAGCTCGAACAGCGCGCGCGCGGCCACGTTCGCGAACGTCAGGAGCCCGCTGCGCGAGACGATCAGCTGGGGATGGAGCGAGAGCTCGAGCGCGACCTCCTGCGCCCGGCGGTCCTCGTCCGTGAGCGTGTGCTCGCCGCGCTCCCCATTGACCAACTCCGCCACCCGCTCCTGCATCGTCGCGGTGCGCGGCAGCTTGCGGAAGATCCGTTGCTTGAGATCCAGCGCCGCGAACAGGTCGCGGTGGGCGATCATCATCTCCGACTTGCCGAGCATCAGCACGCCGGTGTCGCGGAGCGCGAAGTGGAAGTGCCGGAGGACGTCGCCCTGGGTCTCCGCGTTGAGGTACATGAGCGTGTTACGGCACACGAGCAGGTCGAGCCGGGAGATCGGCGCGTCCTGCACGAGATTGTTGCGGCCGAAGATCACCGCGCGGCGGAGGTCGGTCCGGAACGCGAAGCGGTTCTCGACGCGCTCGAAGTAGCGCTCGCGCAGCTCGGGCGGGACGTGCTCCACCTCGCGCTCGGCGTACGTCGCCTGGCGCGCGGTGTTGAGCGCGTCCTCGTCGATGTCGGTCGCGTAGATCTTCACGCGCCGCCGGTAGGAGTCCTCGCCGAGCGCCTCGCACAGGACAATCGCGATCGTGTACGGCTCCTGCCCGGTCGCGCAGCCGGCGCTCCACACGCGGAGCGGCTCGTCCGCAGGCTTGCCGTCGAGGATCAGCGGCAGCGCGTCGTCGCGGACCTGGTCCCACGTCGGCGGATCGCGGAAGAAGTCCGTGACGTTGATCAGCAGCGTGTCGAAGAGCGCCTGGTACTCCTCCGGGTGCACTTCGAGGTAGTCGAGGTAGTCCCCGAAGCTCTTGCAGGCGACCGTGTCCATGCGGCGCCGGAAGCGCCGCTCCAGGCTCGCGCGCTTGTACCCGGTGAAGTCGAAGCCGCGCGAGCGCTTGAGGAACTGCAGCAACGCCTCGAAGGCGGCGTCGGACGTGATCTCGCGACCGCTCACGGGGAGACGCTCACGGCGGCGGTCTCGTCCACGGTGAGCACGCCGCGGATCAGCTCGGCCCGCTGGGCCGCGCCGCGCGCGCGCTCGCGCAAGCGCATCGCCGTGTCCTCACGCCCCTGGGCCGCGATGCGGACCGCGACCTTCTCGAGCAGCTCGCCGCGCTCCTCCAGCGCCTCGAGCGCCATCCAGAGGGCCGCCTCGACGGCGGCACCCTTGCCGTCGAGGAGCACGTCCTCGGAGAACACGTGCCCGACACGGCAGCGATAGCGGACGACGGCGCCGCTGCGCCGCTCCCACAGCGGTCCGTGGCACTCCGGGCAGGTCAGGCCCGAGGGCGCGCCGGAGACGTGCTCGCGCGCGCCCGCAACGCGATCATGGACCGACATGGGCGCCTCCTCGGGTCCGGCGTCGGCGAACGCCGCGACGCGGCGTGCGATCTCGTGGGTGAGTTCCTCGGCGGTGTGCGCCGCCGCGCCGGGCACCGCCGCGAGCGCGGCCTCCGGCATGCTGGGGACGATCGCGTCCTCGGGATCCTGGACGAGCACGGCGCCGTTCGCGGCGGCGACGGCCGCGGCGCCGGCCGCGCCGTCGCTCAGCGACCCGGAGAGCACAACCGCGAGGCCGCGGTCGCCGCACTCCTCGGCGATCGAGCGGAACAGCGGGTCGATCGCGGGACGCACGCCGTTCTCCTTCGGCCCGCGGTCCAGGCGGACGTGGCCCGCGCCGACGCGCAGGTGGCAGTCGGGCGGGGCGACGTACACGTGCGCGGCGCGCAGGCGCTCGCCGGTCACCGCCTGGCTGACGGGCAGCCGCGTCTGGCGGGCGATGATCTGGGCGAGCAGGCTGTGCGACGACGCGGGGATGTGGAGCACGACGCAGATCGCCGCCGGGATGTGCGCGGGCAGATCGCGCATCAGGCGCTGGAGCGCGTCGATGCCCCCCGCGGACGCGCCGATGGCGACGATGCCGCTGGGGTTCGGGTGGTCGCGAGAAGCCACGCCGTCAAGCGTACGCCTGCGGGTGGGGCGACGGTGACTATGTCAGCGTTCCGCCCCGGTCCTGCGCGGCGTCGGCCGCTCTACTGCCGATTCTCGTTGAGGCCGTCGGCCGGCAGCGCCTTGAGCGCGCGCCACGCGGCCAGCGCGACCGCGGCGTAGATCAGCGCGACGCCGGCCCAGCCGTCGGCGTACCGGCTCGCGACCGAGAGCCATACGATCAACGCCGGCCAGGGGAACGCCCAGTCGAGCAGCGTCACGATCCACGGCTCGCCAGCCGGCTCGCGACCGTCGTCGTGGGGCTCGCGCGTGTCGATCAGCATCACCAGCGGCACGCTTCCCGTTGTACCGCGATCGCCGGGGCCGGTCCAGTCCTTCGGAGGCGCAGTTTCACTGCTAGATTGGCCCGGCAGTCAGCTTGGTGGGCGTAGCTCAGTTGGTAGAGCTCCGGGTTGTGGTCCCGGCGGCCGCGGGTTCGAGTCCCGTCGCTCACCCCTCAGGTCGGGCTTGATCCGCAGTCGTCGTTGGAGCTGCTCGCGGGCCTGGGCCTCGAGACATACCCCAAGCCTGACCCTCAGCCGCCGGCGCGGGGATCGGCGCGGGCGCATACCGCGCGTCGAGGAACCGTTCGACGGCTCCCCGAGCCGTCGGGTTGAGGTGAGTAGACCCCTTCACCGCCTGCGGAGATTCCGCAGTCGCCGTGCGGGCGAGACCGGATGCCGGCCGGCGCGCTGCCGGTGATGCTTCGCGATGCAATGCAGTCATTGCGCACGGCAGCCGTGGATCTCTATTGGATCCCGCTCGGCGCGGGGGGCATTCCGTTCGCTTCAACGGCCGGGTCTTCGAGGCGATCGAAGCGGCGCGCCAGCGTCGGTCGCGCTGCGACCTCTATCACGCGGCGCTTGTCGTCGAGCTCGACGGCGATCGCTACACGATCGAAATCGCGCCTTCGCCCGACGCCGACGAGGCGAGTCGCGGGGTCGTTGGCACCGGCGCCGTCGGAAGCCGCTACGTCGGTTGGTTGCGCCTGTTTCGCTACGAGATCCGCTGCTGGCGGGGCGGGTCGATTCCGGATCTCGACTGGGCAGTCGGCGGTTCGCACCGGTTCACCACCGACCGTCGGATCGCCAGCCAGCTGCTCAACCTCGTCGCGACCGCGCCCCGACCTGTCTGGGGGCGCGACGAGCTGAAGGCGGGGGAGATGTGGAACTCGAACTCCATGGTCGCCTGGCTGATCGCCACCGCAGGGCTGCCAACTCAGCTCGTTCGGCCGCCAGCGTGTGGTCGGGCTCCGGGTTGGGATGCCGGTCTCGAGGTGGCTCGGCGCAGCGGTGCATACCAGCGCGGACACGCCGCGCCCGCGACGCCACCGCTAGCCGAGCAGGTGCCCGACCGAGAGAGCTGGGCGAGTGCGTAGCGCACGTGAGGATCACCCGAAGCGGCGCGACCTGCTGGTCGGTGCACGTGGACGGAAGCGTGGCGTAAGTCGTCCGCGCGTCAGCCGCGGTCGCGACGACAGGCAACACGGTCGTAAGGATCAGCGCCCTGCGAACCGATGCCATGCGGCGCACGCTACCTGCGGCCGCGTAGCGCCTCTGCTGCAGTTCGTCAGAGCGACGCGCGGCACGGTTGGAATGGCACGACGGTTCCTTGTCTCAAGGCGGCACAACTGGTCGGCGAGGACGCACCACGCGGCGTTCCACACGGTGGTCGCACCCTCCCGTGTGCGGGTGGGCGGCATCGGGGCGCTCTGTTGGTGTAGGGGAACTGTCCAGTGGCATTCCGTGTGTCAGGTCCGCAACTTGCACGGATGCCACAGCCGCGCGTCTCGGCGACGCTTTGCTCACTGCACGACTCACCAAGGAGACCGCATGGCCGGCGAGCCTACCCCTACGGAGATGTCCGGCACTGCCGCGCAGCCGCCACGGCGCCGCGCCGAGGAGCTGCTCGCCACGCTCGCCGAGCGTGTCGGGGCGCGGTTCAGCGCCTCGACCGTCTACGGCACGCCCGTCGAGCGCGACGGCGTGACCGTCGTCCCGGTGGCCGCGGCCCGCTTCGGGATCGGAGGCGGCGGCGGGTCGGATCCCACCAAGGCCCAGGAGGGCGAGGGCGGTGGAGGCGGCGGCAGCGTCACGCCCGTCGGCTATATCGAGCTCAAGGACGGTGGCAGCCGGTACGTCCCGCTGGTCCACCCGGCGAGGATGCTCGCGCTCGTCTGCTGCGCGGTGCTGGCCGGACTGGTGATCACGCGGCCGGCGATGGGCCGGAAGCGGGCCGGCAGGCTCCCCTGGCGATGACGGCGGCTAGCGCCAAGCCCACAAAATGGAGAACGGAAGCGTGGATGAGCCGCTGCAGCCGTGGGCGGTCTCGGAGGCGGAGTACCCCACGAAAGGCGACACCGAGGAGAGGGTCCGCTTCCTTCTCGGCTACGCGATCCTCGCCCGCTCCGGGCACAACACGCAGCCGTGGCTCTTCCGCATCCGCGATCAAGCCGTCGAAGTCCTGGCAGACCGTACGCGGGCCCTCCCGGTGGTCGATCCCGATGACCGCGCTCTGGTCATCAGCTGTGGGGCGGCGCTCGCAACGCTTCGAATCGCGGCCCGGCATTTCGGATTCCGCGCCGACGTGGATGTCCTGCCCGACCCGAGGGACGAGGATCTGGTGGCCCGCGTGTCGCTCGAGCCAGGCGATTCGCCGAGCGGTGACGAGGAGACGTTGTTTCGCGCGATCCGGGAGCGCCACAGCAACCGCCAGGCCTTCGAGGTTCGCGAGGTTGGGAACGGCCCGGCTGGGATGCTCGTCGCCGAGGCTCGCGACGAGGGCGTCGGTCTGCATCTGATCCGGGGCGATGACCGCGGGGCCGATCGCGGAGCTGATCGGCGAAGGAGACCGGATCCAGATGGCCGACAAGCGCTTCCGGCGGGAGCTGGCGTCCTGGGTCCATCCGAACCGGAGTCGCAGCCATGACGGGATGCGCGGCTACGGGTTCGGTTTCGGGACGCTGATGTCGCACGCCGGGCCGCTCGTGATCCGCTCCTTCGACCTGGGCCGGGGTCAGGCAGCCCGGGATCGAGAGCTCGCCGAAGGATCGCCGCTGCTCTCGGTGTTCGTGACGCACTCCGATGAACCCGCCGCGTGGCTCGCCACCGGGCAGGCGTTGCAGCGCGTCCTGCTGCGCGCGCGGTCCGCCGGCGTGTGGTCCTCGTTTCTCAACCAGCCGATCGAGATGGCCGAACTTCGGACCAGACTGGCCGAGGCGATCGGTCGCCAGGGCGACCATCCCCAACTCGTGGTCCGCTTCGGATACGGGCCGTCGATCAAACCGGAGCCCCGCCGGCCTGTCGACGAGGTGCTATGGCAGGAGGCGAGCTAGGGCGACGACGCTCCCCGCCGGCGCGAGCTCTATCGCGGCTGGATGGCGACCGATGACGCACTCGTGCATCACCGACCTCGTCGTCGCCGTGATGGTCGGCAACGAGGGTGCGCTTCGGTTCTACCGGCGGCGCGGCCTCGTGCCGACCGAGGTCTACCTGTGGCGGATCACAGATCCCATACCCCGCTCCAGCCGCCCCTGATCAGGGGTTCAGCGCGCCCGTGTGTCGTGCATGCGTCGCCTCAGCGCGGCGATCTTCGGATCGTCGGTGCGGAACTGCGGCGCGGAGGAGGAGCCGTCGTAGCCAACGACGATGGGTGGTCGGATGTCATCGAGATCTCCTGGTGCGGGGGTATGCCCACGATCATCCGGGCGGACCGCAGGCGCCATCACCGTGGCGGGCCCAGAGCGCGGTGGCGGACTACGGCTTGTCGTGGGTCGCGAGCGCCGCCTTCCATGCCGCGCGCTTCTCTGCCGCGGCGGCGGGCAGCACGCCGCCCGCGAGTGCCGCGGCGGCGTCGAGGGCGTGCAGTGCCTGGGAGAAGTCGCCGCTGCGCGCGTCCTCGTCGGCGAGCAGCAGAGCGAGCTGGAGCGCGTCGTCGGCCTCAGGCGCCGACGCACGGTGCCGCGTCGCAACACGGTCGGTGAGCGGCTCGCGCCCGAGCGCGATCGGCCGCGCGGTCGCGAGGTAGGGAGCGAGATAGCGGCCCGCGACCTTCCCGGGCGGCCACCACAGCGCGCGGGTGGACGCCTCGCCGTGCAGCCGTGCGGGGATCGGGCGGCTGTGTCCGACGGCATCGTCGCCCTCCAGCTCGGCGCGCAGGTAGAGCGGCGCGCCGCCGGTCAGGAGGAGGCCGCGCAGGACCGGCCGGAACGGCGGCGCCGCCGACAACGCGCCGAGCTCCGCCGCGATTGCGGCCGCGACGGCGTCCGCCTGCTGGGTCGCCAGACCGCCCTGCTTGATCGGGAACGACGTGGCGTCGCCCGCCGCGTACACGCCCCGGGCACCGGCGACACGGCCGTGGCGATCCACCGGGATGAAGCCGCGGTCGTCGGTCGGCAGCCCTTCGATCCAGGGGCCCTGCACCGGGGGCAGCACTACGACGGCGTCCGCCGCCACCGATGCGCCGTGGTCGAGCTCCAGCCGATCCCTATGGACGGTCGTGGCCCGGCCACCGATCACCCGGATGCCGCGGTCGCGCAGGAGTGCCTCGACGGCGGACGACGCGGCGCTGCCGAACAGCTCGAGCGGCGCCGCCTCGGGCGTCACAACGGTGATCTCGACATCGGTCGCGCTCCGGTCGCGGAGGTCGATCGCCGTCATGATGGCGAGCTCGTAGACCGGCAGCGTCCATGCGACGCCGGGCGAGATCGCGAACGCGATCGTGCGCACCTCGCCGCGCTCCGCCGCCTCGAGCACGCCGGCGAGCGCCGGCACGTCCTGGGGCCCGGCGAAGACCAGCGCCCCGGGAGCGGCGAGCGCCGCCCGCGCGCCCACGGCGACGACGAGCGTGTCGAATGCGAGCCGGGCGTCGTCGCCGGTGATGGCGATGCCGTGCTCGGCGTCGACGCCGGCGAGCGTGCCTGTCCGCAGCTCGGCGTCGCAACGGCGTGCGACTTCGGTCAACGACACCGGCCCGGGACCGCCGAGGCCGAACGGCTCGGCCACGGACGCCGGACGGTTCAGGAACTGCGTGCCGGGCGCGAGCAGCGCGAGCCGCACCTGGCGGCCGGCGAGCTCGTGCAGCGCGAGCAGCGCCTCCACGGCGGCGACGCCGCCCCCGGCCACGATCACCTGTGGGCGTGGCTGGCTCAATGCGGATCTCCGATCTGCGAGGTCATTGGCTGGTCGTGTGGGCGGCCGCACCAAACTCGCGGGCGAGCAGGCCGCCGCCGCCGGCGTACGTCACGAGCTCCGAACGGGTCTTGCGACCGGTTTTGGTGACGATGTGGCTGCGGTGCGTCTCGACGGTGCGCACCGACAGGCAAAGCGCGTCGGCGATCTCCGTGTTCGTGTTACCGAGCGCGATGAGGCGCAGGACGTCGAGCTCGCGGTCGCTGAGCGGGTGCTCGGCGGGCGCGGGCGGCGCGGCGGCGACCTGTGCGCCGAGCGCGGGATCGAGGTAGGAACCGCCGGCGGCGACCCGCCCGATGGCCTCGACGAGCGCGGTGTCCGCCGCTTCCTTGAGGACGTATGCGGACGCCCCTCCGGCGAGCGCCCGGCGCGCGAGGTCGGCGTCGGCGTCCATGGTCAGGATCGCCACCCGAGTCCGGGGCGCGCTGCGCCGCAGCTCGGCAAGGACCTCCAGGCTCGGGCGACCCGGCATCGTGAGATCGAGCACCAGGACGTCGGCGTGGTGTCCGTGGACCTGGCGGGCGGCGGTCTCGGCGTCGCCGCACTCGGCGACCACCTCCCATCCGGGAACCTCGTTCAGGATCAGCCGGATCCCGGCACGCACGACGACGTGGTCGTCGGCGAGGACGATGCGCAGTCCTTCCGGGTCCGTGTCCGGCGGATGCGGGCGATCGTCCGTCATGGCGCGGATCCGGCGGCGGTCGGCGAGTCGACGCCAAGGACGGTGCTCATGAGGACCGCTCCGGCTCGACGAGTACGCCCTCCGGCGTCTCGCGCAGGAAGCGATGCCCGCGCTCGGGAAGTGCAGCGACTCGTACTGCTCGTCCCAGCGGACGCGATAATGCGCGTGTCCCGGACTCCGACGATCTTCAGGAACTGGCCGCGGCGGTTGGGTCCGCCGCCAACGGCGTTGACCTTGATCCAATCGCCTTCATGGATGTCGTATGCGGACATGGCGTTTCGTGCTCCTCTCGGGCAGCGGATGACCGCGGCGTACGTCACGTCACCGTCGTCTCCGAGCGGCCCGCGGTGGCCTCGAGCGGCGCGGAGTGTCCGCGGGGCGCGATCAGGACCGGGCAGTGCGCATCGCGCACGACGCGATGCGTGACCGCGCCGACCAGCACGGAGCGCAGCGGTCCGTAGCCGCGCGACCCGCAGACGAGCAGGTCGACGTGGCGCGAGAGCTCGATCAGCGCGTCGGCCGCGCGCGCGATCATCACCTCGCTGCTGGCGCGGACTTCCGGCTGCAGCCGGTCGAGCGCGTCGTCGAGGGCGCGTTGGGCGGCGGCTCGCGGGGTCTCGAGCCGACCGTCGGAGCGGTAGGGAGCGATGACTGCGGACTCACCCCATTCGAGCGGCTCGATCGCGGTCATGGCGTGCAGCGTGCCGCCCGCGTCGTGCGCGAGCGCGGCGGCGGCGCGGAGCGCTGCGTGGCCGTCGACGAGGTCGACGAAGCCCACTCCGACACGGCGAGGCTCCCAGCTCGCGCCGATCCCGCACCTGGTCGTCGCGAGGACGACGGCACACGGCGCGCCGTGAAGCAGGCGCTCCGCGGTCGTGCCCGGGGCGACGCGGCCGAGCGGGCCCTTGGTCGTCGAACCGACGACGATCATGGCCGCGTCGAGGCGCACTGCCGTGTCGTGCAGCACGCGGGCAGGCGAGGGCCCGCCGGAGACGAGCAGGTCGGCGTCCGTCCCCTCGGTCTGCGCTTCGAGCGTGCGCAGCGCCTCGTTGCGCACGTCCTCCTCGACCATGCCGCCCGCCACCGCGTTGGTGATCGGGTCGTGGAGGTAGGCCGCAAGGGCGATCAGGGGCGCTCCGGTGAGACGCGCGATTGCCGCGCCCAGCGTCAGTGGCGCGAGGTCTCCGCGCTTAGGATCGAGACCGACGAGGATGGGCTTGGACATTTTCGAGGCTCCAGACGGAAGAGACGAGAACCGGCTGACGTCGATGCTGTCGCGGACGGCACGCGCTGCCATCGGGTGATCGCCACGCGCGTGCTGCGGGTTTCCACGTGTCGCCCTGCACGGGATCACCGATGCGGGCGGAGAGGGACCGCGCGAGGCTCTGGGCATGCCTGAACACGTCGTGATCGCGGGTGGAGGCGTGGGTGCTCTTGAGGGGCTGCTCGCGCTCCAGGCCTCGCGGCAGAGCGCGTGCGGCAGCGTGCTCACCGCGTCGCGCCACTTCGTCTACGAGCGTCTCGGCAAGGTGAAGTGCTCCGGCAGCGAGTGCACCGTCTACGAGGGCTCGTACAACCGCGTCGGCAAGGTCAAGCGCCAGGGCTCGGACTGAATCGTCTACGAGGGCTCCTACACACGAATCGGCAAGGTGACAGGCGCCGGCGTGCCTGGCGGCGGCCCGGCCGGCGGCGCCGCGCTGTTGCTGCTCCTCTAGCCGAGGTTCGCGCGCCCATCGTTCATCCGGGGCGGCGCAGGAGCAGCACGGAGCAGCGGGCGCATTCGGCCACCCGCTCGGCGCGGACGCCCGCGGTGACGATCAGCGTGGCGCCGAGATCCGCGGCCACGTGCGCGGCGGCAGCGTGGAACCGGCCGTGCGCGTCGACCACCACGGGCTCGACGCCCGTGATGGCGGCGATCCCCGCGCCCGTCTCGGCCACCGCGTGATGGGTCGCCGGGTCGGCGCCGCGATCGGCCAGGACGGTCACCACAGCGTCGTGGCGCAGCGCCAGGTGCCCCGCCGCCTCGGCGGCAGCGCGCGAAGCGGTGCGATCCTCGACCGCGTGCAGGATGGAAGCCAGGAACTCGCCGGCAGGCGGGCGGCGTGCCACGAGGACGGAGCCCGGTGCGTCGCGCAGGACCTCGGCTGCGGCATGGCCGAGCACGATGCCGCCGGCGTGCGACCGGCCGGAGCTGCCCACGACGAGCAGCTCGTCGTCGCTCGCGGCGGCGAGCAGCTTCACGGCCGCATGTGGGCCTTCGACCAGCGTGCCCTCCGCTCGCACGCCCAGGTCGTGAGCCAGCGCCCGCGCGCGATCGAGCGCCGCAGCGGCACGATGGCGGCTGAGCTCCACCATGGGGGAGGCCTGAGAACCGGTCTCCCACGCGACCGCCAGCAGCCGCAGGACGGAGCTCTCGGATGTCAGGATGGCGGCCTGCCGGGTTGCCTCGAAACCGGCACGCGTACCGTCGACGCCACAGGCGATCGATTGGAACACTCCAGCTTGGCTCGGCGCGTCCGGCTTGCCGCTCTCTGACAGGGAAGGCATGTGTCGACCGTAGGATCAGTGACCACCGTAGTCATCCGTACGCAGCACGGGATCGGGATCCGGAGTTCCCGCGCCGGACGGTCGCGCGCGTTGCTGGCGTACGGGCGGCGGTAGGGTCGTCATATGGACGAAGCCCGGCTTCGGCGGCTGCTCGACGTCGGGCGCTCCCTGATCGCGGAGCTCGACCCCGACATCGTGCTCGACCGCCTGCTCGAGGTTGCCCGGGAGGTCACCGGGGCCCAGTACGCGGCGATCGGAGTGCTCGACGAGCGACGGGAGCTGCTCGAGCAGTTCATCACCAAGGGGATCGACGAGGACACGCATCGCGCGATCGGCGACTTGCCGCGCGGCCGCGGAGTACTCGGCGTGCTCATCCGCGATCCTCAGCCCCTGCGGCTGCCTGATGTCGGCGCACATCCGGAGTCTTACGGGTTCCCGCTGGCGCACCCGCCTATGAACACCTTCCTCGGGGTTCCCATCCTGGTCCATGGCGAGGCCTGGGGCAACCTCTACCTGACCGAGAAGGATGCTGGCGAGTTCACCGAGGATGACGAGGAGGCGGTCACGGTGCTCGCCGACTGGGCGGCGATCGCGATCGCGAACGCGCGGCTGTACCGGGACGTCCGTCAGCGGCGCGACGAGCTGCAGCGCGCGAACCGCGGTCTGGAGACGACCACGGAGGTGGCACGTGCACTGGGCGGCCTCACGGACGTCGACCGCGTGTTGGAGCTCGTGGTCAAGCGCTCGCGTGCGCTGATCGACGCCCGGGCGGCCCAGCTCGCGTTGCTCGACGCCGGAGAGCTTGTCATCGCCGCGGTCGCCGGCCAGGGAGTCGACGGCGTACGGGGAACGCGCCTGGCGGTCGAGGACTCTGTCGCGGGCGCCGCGCTGCGCAGCGGCAGACCGCAGCGCTTCAGCCGGGTGCCCGAGCAGAGCTTCGCCTATCGCACGCTGGGCGCCCGCACGGCGCTCGTGACGCCGATGGTGTTCCGCAACCGCTCAATCGGCTTCCTCAGCGTGTTCGACCGGATGAGCGGTGACGAAGCGTTCTCGGAGGAGGACGAGCGGCTGCTGCAGGCGTTCGCCGCGAGCGCGGCGACGGCGGTCGCGACGGCGCAGTCGGCGTCGAACGAGGCGGTGCAGCGCAGCGTGCGAGCCTCCGAGCTTGAGCGCGGGCGGTGGGCGCGCGAGCTGCACGACGAGACGCTGCAGGAGCTCGCCGGGTTGAAGGTGCTGCTCTCGGGGGCGCGCCGCAGCGGCGACCCGGCGCGAGTGGTGTCCGCCGTCGATCAGGCGGTCGAGATGATCACGTACGGCATAGAGAACCTCCGCTCGCTGATCACGGAGTTGCGGCCCGCGGCGCTCGACGAGCTGGGCACCGAGCCCGCGGTTCGCGCGCTCGTCGAGCGGGTGCGGACGACGAGCGGGCTCGACATCGACCTCGAGATCCGGCTCGCGTACGAGGAGGGTCGGACGTCCGAGCGGCATGTGCCCGAGCTGGAAGCCGTCATCTACCGGTTCGTCCAGGAGGCGCTGACGAACGTGGTCAAGCACGCGGCGGCGACGCATATGGCGGTCCGGATCGCCGATCCCCACGACGACGACGAGGGACTCCTCGTCGTCGAGGTCGAGGATGATGGCCGCGGCTTCGATCCCGACGCTAGCGTCGACGGGTTCGGGCTGGTCGGCATGCGCGAGCGGATCGGCCTCGTCAACGGGCAGCTCGACATCGCGTCGCGGCCGGAAGGGGGCGCGCGGCTCCGCGCGACCATCTCGGTCCGCCGCCGGGCGAGCGACGATCCCGCTTCCCGAACCGCGGGCGCTACCGGCTGACGGGTTCGCGTGGCATCAGTAGGAGCGGGAGGATGGCGTCCGCCTGGTCCTTCGGCACCCACTCCTCCGCGCCGATGTGCCGCGCGCGCGTGGCGAAGCCGGGATCGTCGTCGACGCCGACCACGATCAGGCGGACGCCAAGGTCACCCCCGGTCCAACGATCGTCCCGCAGCAGCCGGTCGTCGATCACGAGGACGTCCGGTCGTGTCTCCTCGATGGCAGGCTTGATGAGGTCGCGCTTTCCGAGCTTGCCCACGAGGGTGATGCCCGGCGTGTCCTTGAGCAGCCCCGCCAATGCGGTGCGGCCGAAGCCCGGCTTATCGGCGAGCAACACCTTGGTGGAGGGTGGATCTGCCATGCCCTCAGGATCGTCCAGCCGCGGGCAGCCGAACAGCGCAGATCTCGCGGATCGTCGACCGGAGGACTACGGATCCGCCGCCCGCCGGTCGAGCGCGTCTGCCAGCTCCTCGAGGATCGCGGAGATCGGCCGGTCGGAGCGGAGGAGGAGATGGTCGTCCGCGTCGACCTCGTCGAGGGGCTCGGCGTCGAGCAGCTGGGCGCGGACGACCTCCGGGCTGGCGTCGGAGACGCGCCCGGCGTCGGAGACGCGCCCGCTCGCGCGCGCGAGTAGGACGGCGGTCGGCGCCCGGCACTCGGCGAACAGCACGTTCGAGCTCCCGCCCAGCGCATCACGGAACGCCTCGCGATCGGCGCGCCGCCGGAAAGTGGCGTCGACGATCACGCCGTCGGCGGCGCGCACGGCGGCGAGCCGCCCGAGCTCCGCGTACGTCGCAGCGCTGGCCGGGCCTGCGTACGTGCGCTCGGGCGCACGCTCGGTCGGGGCGAGCCCGGCCATCCGCTTCCGCACCACGTCGGAGTTGAGGTGCGTGAACCCCGACGCCGCGCCCAGCGCCGCGGCGACCGTCGACTTGCCTGACGCGGACAGACCGGCGAGCACCACGACGAGCGGCGCGCGCGCCGCCCAGCGCAGGCGGGCGCCGAGGGCGAGGAGCGCCGCCTCGTGCGCGCGCTCGTGCGCGAACCGAGCACCGATGGACAGCTGATCGGAGCGCATGAGCGCCACCTTGGCTCGCACCTCGGCGCGGTAGGCGGCGAAGAACGCGATCAGGGCATCGCTGCCTGCGTCGCCTCCGGCGGCGCGATAGGACCGCACGAGCACGTCGGCGAGGTCGGCGCGCCCGGCCTCCCGCAGCTCCATGACGAGGAAAGCGAGGTCGGCAGTGACGTCGATCCTCCGCAACCCTGGATCGAACTCGACGCAGTCGACGATCTCGACCTCGCGGCCGAGCACGACGTGCTCCAGCCGAAGATCGCCGTGACACTCGCGCACGCGGCCGGCGGCGGAGCGGGCGTTCAGCTCGTCCCAGGCGGCCGTCAGAAACGCGCCGGCGGACCGCTCGGCGCGCCCGACGGCCGCGCGCTCCTCGGAGGCGGGCACGAGAGTGCGCAGCGTGGCGAAGTTGTCGTCGAGCGCTCGCTTGACCGCCTCGGCGCCGTCGGGACGGACATCGGGTTCCGCCGCCTGGTGGAATGCGGCGAGCCGCTCGCCGACCGCCGCGAGCTCGGCCGATCCGGCGGCGCCGGCGGCGAGCCGCGCGGCGAGCGTGTCCGCCTCGGAATAGCGGCGCATCTCGACTGCGTAGTCGACGGCGTCCGCGTCATCCTCCTCGCCGAGCCGCAGGCCGCCGCCGCCGGCAGGCACGAGCGAACGAACTCGCAGGTAGACGTCCGGGGCGAGCCGGCGGTTGAGCGAGACCTCCGCCCGGGACATGACGCGTCGCTGCTCCGCCGTCCCGTAGTCCAGGAAGGGCAGGACGCGCGGCTTCTTGACCTTGTACGCACGGTCGCGCGTCAGGAACACCCACGAGATGTGCGTCTCGCGCACGTCCTCCGCGGAGCCATCGTCAAAACGGAGATCCGGCGGCGATCTCGGGTTCACGGCGACCAATGGTGCGGCGTCGACGACAACGCGCCATCGGGTCGAACCACGCGTCGGCGTCCGTGGTTTCCCGCACCTGCTGCTCGGATCGCCCCCGATGGCGCCGCGCAGCGCGGCGCGTACCGTCGGCGGCATGCACCATGAGCCCACCCAGTCACCGTTCCGCGACGATGGACGCGCCGAGGTCGTGATCGTGGGCGGTGGCGTCGCCGCGCTGGAGGCGATGATCGCGCTCTCCGACCTCGCGCCGCACCGTGTGCACGTCACGCTCGTCGCGCCGGACCCCGACTTCGTCTACCGGCCGCTGAAGATCGGCGAGTCGTTCGGCGTCGGGCAGCGCACCCACCACCCCCTGGCCCGCGCGGCCGGCGACTTCGGCGCGTCGATCGTCGCCGGCGCGGTCGGGTCGGTCGACCCGGCGGCGCGCGAGGTCCACTGCGCCGGCGGCCGCGTGCTGCCGTACGACTCGCTGATCGTCGCCGTCGGCGCGCGGGCGGTCCCAGCGTTCGCGCACGCAGAGACGATCGGCGACGACGCGGCCGACGAGATGCTGCACGGCATCCTCGCGGACCTCGAGGAGGGCTACCTCAAGCGCGTTGCGTTCGTGGTGCCGAGCTGCGCCGTCTGGTCGCTCCCCCTCTACGAGCTCGCCCTGCTGACCGCGGTGGACGCCTGGAGCATGGGGATCGACGATGCGCGGCTCCTCGTCGTCAGTGCCGAGGAGCGTCCCCTCTGGCTCTTCGGGCCGTCCGCGAGCGCATCCGTCGAGCGGCTGCTCGAGCGCCGCGGGATCGAGTTCATCGGCGGCGCCCACGCCGAGGTCCGGCGCGGCGAGCTCGTGCTCACTCCCGGCGGGCGCCGCCTGCCCGTGCAGCGCACGTTCGCGCTGCCCGTGCTGCAAGGCCCCGCGCTCGCCGGCCTTCCCTGCGACGCGCACGGGTTCATCGCGGTCGACGAGCACGGCCGCGTGGCCGGGCTCGACGGTGTGTTCGCCGCGGGGGACGTGACAACGTTCCCGATCAAGCAGGGCGGTATCGCCGCGCAGCAGGCGGAGGCCGCGGCGCAGGCCGTCGCCGAGCGCCACGGCTGCGCGGTCGAGCCGGAGCCGTTCCGTCCACAGCTGCGCGGCCGCCTCATCACCGGCGACGAGGACCTCTTCCTGCGTCACGAGATCGCCGGCGGCGGCGGCGACGGCGCGGCAGGTCCGCGCGCCCTCTGGTGGCCGCCGACGAAGATCGCCGCGCGTCGTCTGGCGCCGTACCTGTTCGGCGTCGCCGAGGCCGAGCGGATGGACTTGGCGCACGTCACCGAGCTTCCCGTCGGCTGAGCGCAGCCCGTGGCCGCCGTCGCGGAGGTCGCACTCGCCGGTCTCCTGACCGCGCTCGCGACCGGGATCGGCGCGCTCCCGGTCGGGCACGTCGGTGCCCGGGCAGACGCCTG
>Ga0126313_10000735_pt1 | contig 16153 bp, 12 predicted proteins | sample Plot105A_FD_89954 | JGI IMG/M metagenome (GOLD analysis project Ga0126313, IMG submission 89954) | Serpentine soil microbial communities from UC McLaughlin Reserve, CA, USA - Plot105A | ecosystem: Environmental > Terrestrial > Soil > Grasslands | place: USA: UC McLaughlin Reserve, Lake County...
GAACGCCCGCTCCTACACTCGGACGATGCCCGACCCTGGCAGCCCGCGACGCCCGAGCGAACCGGTCCACGATGTCGATGTCCGGTGGGACGTCCGGATCCCGGTCCGCGACGGCCTCGACCTCTCCGCGAACCTGTGGCTGCCGCGGGCGGCCGCGGAGGCACCGCACGAGCGCGTTCCGGCGATCCTCGAGATGATCCCCTACGGGAAGGACAGCTGGCGCCGCAACGCCGACACGGCTCGTGGCGAGTGGCTCGCGGCACGCGGGTTCGTGCTGTGCCGCCTCGACGTCCGGGGTACCGGGTCCAGCCCCGGCGTCGCGCTCGACGAGTACACCGAGGACGAGACGCGCGACGGCTACGACGCGGTCGAGTGGCTGGCCGCCCAGCCCTGGTGCAACGGGAACGTCGGCATGTGGGGCATCAGCTACGGCGGGTTCACCTCGATCCAGGTTGCGAAGCTTCGGCCGCCGCACCTGCGCGCGATCCTGCCGATGTACGCCACGGACGACCGGTATCGCGACGATGTCCACATCCGGGGCGGCTGCATCACCGCGAGCGAGAAGAGCCAGTACGCCGTCGGCCAGCTGGGGATGAACGCGATGCCGCCCTACCCGCCCTTTCGCGGCGACGGTTGGCGGGACGAGTGGCGCGCGCGGCTCGAGGCGACGCCGCCGTGGCTCATGGCGTGGATCCGCGAGCAGACTGACGGTCCGTACTGGCGGCGCGGATCGCTCGCACCCGACTACGACCGGCTCGAGTGCGCGGTGTTCCAGGTCGCGGGCTGGTCGGACTCGTACGTCGACCCGGCGTTCCGGATCCAGGAGCGGTGCACGAACGCGAGCGTGCGCACGCTCGTGGGCAACTGGGTCCATTCGTTTCCCGACGAGGCGTACCCGGGACCCAACGTGGACTGGCTCGACGAGCTCGTGCGGTTCTTCGACCGCTACCTCAAGGACGTCGACAACGGCTGGGAGCGCGCGCCCGCCATCACCTGGATGGAGCGTGCGTACGCACCGCCCGAGCCGTTCCCCGCGGCATGGCCGGGCCGCTGGCGCGCCGCTGCCTCGTTCCCGGTGAAAGGGACCGAAGCCCATGGCTGGCACCTGGGCGATGGGATCCTCCTCGACCCCGGTTCCGGCACCGCCGCCGACGCCGGCGTGACGACCATGACCCACCGTGCGACGAGCGGCACGGCTGGGCCGCTGTCATGGGGCGCCGGCTGGCATCCCAACGGGCTGGCGCGGGACCTCCGCCCGGACGAGGGCCGCGGCGCCACGTGGACGAGCGACCCGCTCCACACGGGTCTGTCGGTGATCGGGGTGCCGGTCGCCGTCCTCCACCTGACCGCCTCGATGCGCGTCGCGACGTGCGCGGTGCGGCTGTCCGAGGTCGCCCCGGACGGCGCCTCGGCTCTCGTGGCGACCGGCGTCCTGAACCTCACCCACCGCCTCTCCGACACGGACCCCTCCCCGATGCCCACGCGCGGCCTCGCGACCGAGGAGGTGCGAATCCCGCTCCGCACGACCGGGTACCGGTTCTCGCCGGGCCACCGGATCCGGCTGACCGTGCTCACCTCGCTGTGGCCGGTGCTGTGGCCGTCACCGATCCCGGGCCGGCTCAGCGTCCACCACGGTCCGGCCACTCGGTCCCGCGTCGAGCTGCCCGTCCTGCCCGATGCCGTCGCCGCCCTCGAGCCACCGGCATTCCGGACGGAGCCTGTCGTGCTCCGCGAGGTCGGCGCGTCCGAGGAGGATGCGCCGGAGTGGCGGATCGAAGAGGACGTCCTCAGCGGGACCACCACGGTCACGATCTTCGACGGCGCCGCGTCGACGCAGGAGGACGGATCGCGGCTGTATGCGTCGGAACGGCTCGTGCTCGCGGCGTCGGACCCCGAGCCCGCCCGGGCAACGTTTCGCAGCGACGTCGTCTACCGCTATACCGGCGAGGGGTGGGACGCCGACATCCGCGCCACGGGCGAGATCATCAGCGACGAGGGCAGGTTCGCGGTGCGGGTCGGGCTGGATGTCACGCTCGACGGCGAGCCGTTCTTCGCGCGTGAGTGGCGCGAGACAATCCCGCGGAACCTCGTCTAGGAGCGACCCTACGGGAGGGTCGAGAAGGCGGCCAGCGCGAGATACGCCGATCCGATCGCGACGGACACGCTCGCGAGCGTGCCGAGAAGGTAGTACTCGGCGAAGCCGCGGTCGTCGAGCTGCTTGAACCGGGCGAGCGTCTTGACCGCGATCACGACGCCCACGGCGGCCGCGGCGCCGGTGAGGACGAACGTGACGATGAGCAGGCGCTCGAGGGCGCCGATCGTCGCACCGATCCGCGCCGGGGCTCCGACCGGCACGGCCGCTGTCGCCGGGATCGATCCGTTCCCCGGCACCGATGCGGGCGCCGCGCCCGCGCCCACCGCCTCAGCGGCGTCGACGGCCGGTGATCCCGTCGGGGAGGCAACGGCAACGGGACCGCCGGCGGCCGAGACCGACGGCTCGACGGTCGCAACCGAGGGTCCGACGCGGACGTTGTAGCCCGCAACGGCCTGCGCGTCGCCGGCCACGGGATGTGCCGCCGGCGCGGCGTGGCCGACGCGTCGGACGTCGCGCGGCGAGACGAGCGCCAGCACGAAGTAGTAGGCGCCCCGGGTGTTGACGAGGAACAGGGACACGAGCACGACGCCGGTGAGGATCACGGCGTGCACGGTCGCCCGGTCCCAGCCGCGAAGCACGAGGTTCACGAAGTCGACCCACGGCGCGAGCAGCGGCACGCCCGCGAGGATCACGAGCCACCCGACGATCGCGAACGTCAGGTGCAACGCCTGGTCGGCGAGGAACAGCATCCCGGGCCACGGCGTCCACGCGCCGCCGAGCCCTGACGGGGGCACCTCGCCAGTGCGCTCCATGCGCGCCAGGGCGGCCGCCTGTGCCTCGGCCTCCGCGCGCCGGGTCGCCTGGACCTTCCAGCGGTCGATGAGCATGTGCGAGATCACGGTGAGCAGGAGATATGCGAATCCCGGCACGCCCCACGCGAAGACCGCGGGCAGCAGGCACACGCCGACATGGAGCCCGTGGACCAGCAGCGCCTTGTTCCCCTCGGCCGTCCCGGTTCCCTTGTTGAGCGCGATCCAGTCGTTCTGGAGGACGAAGTCGGCGACGAGGTGCGCGAACACGAGCCAGACGATGACGAGCGTCGCGTCCGGCATCATGCGGCGCTTCCGGTGTCGGTCTGGCGCACCCCGCGGCGGGACCGCGCGACGCCTTCGGCGAACAGCGTCGCGATCGCGCGCGCGAGCCCCTGGAGGTGTCGAACGTGGCCGCGATCGGCGATGACCGACACGGTGGCGCGCGAGACATGGAGGCGCTCGGCTGCCTCCGCGCGCCGCAGCTCGTCGACGATGATGAGCCGGCCGATCTCGCGCTGGCGCGGCGTCAGCTCGTCGAGGAGCGCGGGCAGGAGCGGCGCGAGGTCCGCGAGCAGCGCGTCGGTCGCGGTGTCGCCGGTGATCGCGACGAGGCCGAGCCGCTGCGCCTTGGCCCTCGCGAGGACCTCGCGCGCGACGTGAAACGCGGTCCCGGTACGCTCAGTCGCCGGCCCCGACCCGGGTTCGACCGGTCCTGCCACGATCGCCCAGCGCAGCGCGCGCGCGTCGGGACGGAGACCGGCGCGGAGCACGCCGCGGAACGGATCGGCGGCCAGCCCGAGCAGGCCCTGGACCTCGTCGCCCTGCGTGAACCCGAACGCGGCCAGGCGTTCCGGCCTCGGATAGGCGGCGTCGAGGTCCGCGCGCAACGAGCGCAGCCACGCGGTGGAGCCGGGGTCCCGTCGCGAGTCGACGACGTCGCCGAACAGCACGATTCCCGTCGCGGGTGGAGTCATCCGCGCGAGCCTACCCGATATCAAATTAGCCGGCAAGGGCTAATCGCACCGCACGTAGCCCGGACCGGCTAACCGTGACGCTGTCGTTCCGCCGACACGTCACGCGGCCGTTGCCGCGTGAAGGACTCCGGACAGGGCCTCACGCAGCGACTCCGCGTGCGCGGGCGTGTCGAAGTCGAGCAGCGGATGGCCGGGGAGCGCGGTCTCGGCGAGGCGTCCGTCGTGCCTGACGTACACGACCGGGTAGATGGCGCCCGTGCCGTCCGCCTCGACCGTCATCGCGATGACGTCCTCCTCCATCCCGTCGAGCGCGTGGACCAGCGGCAGGATCCCCTCGTCCCGGAACCCGTCGGGCTGGAGCGAGATCACGCGGGCGAGGTACGCCTTCTGGTGCCACAGCTCGGGCGCCCGTGTGGCCTCCGCCAGGAGGTAGGGGACGATATCGCTCTGCGAGACGGACGGCCGGTCGACGACGACGCCGAACCGCGTCTCGGCGATGTGCCGCGCGAGGATGCGCCCGGTGTACCGATGCCCGTGGACGGCCCCGGAGTAGCCGGGGATGCCGTGCTTGCGCAGCCCCGGTGACGCCTGCGTGATCGTGCCCGCGAACCAGAGGCCGGGGACGTTCGCGCTCTCCCAGAGCGGGGTCACCGCGGGCAGCTTCGCCTGGCCGAAGGTCGTCACGCCGAGCGCGGGAAGGTCGAGGAGCGGGCACGTGAACCCGGTTGCCGCGATGACCTCGTCGGCGATCACGCTGAGATCCTCGCCGGTGTCGGTCCGCTTGAGGTCCACGCGCAGCGCGTCGCCGTCCCTGGCGATTGCCGCGATCGACGCGTCGAGGATCTTGACGCCGAGGCCCAGGAAGTTGTCCTCGAACGGCTGCACGTACCGCGCCCGCACGCCGGCGAGGGACCGCTTCTCGATCGACGTCCTCGCGGGCGAGGGCGAGCACACCGTGATCGAGGACGCCCAGGCGGCGAGACCCGAGGCCAGCTCGAAGCCCGAGTTCTGCTTGCCGATGATGAAGATCCGCTTGCCGGCGTACCAATTCGCCTCGCGCGTATCGGCGTAGTGGCGGGCGAGCTCGATCCCCGGCGGGGAGGGGCTCCACGGCTGCGCCACGCCGACCGCCAGCACCAGGTTGGGCGTCCGGTAGGTGCCGTCCGAGGTCGTGAGGACGAAGGTCGTCGTGCCGTCGGGGCCGTCCTCCTTCGCGGTCGCCTGCCATTCGCAGCCATACCGGACCGCGACCCCGGCCCGTTCGGCGAACGCCTCGAGGTTCGCCTGCATCGCCGGGCGCGACGGGAAGTACGACGATCCGTCCATGAACTCCGTCTGCAGCGAGCGAAGCTCGGGCTCGTCGGCGATGAGGCTGTTCCAGTCGTAGCGCTGGTACTCGCGCGCCGTCCGTGCCTCGGGGGCATAGGGCTTCGTCCACGACAGCAGCCGCTGGAAGAACGGCCACTTCCGGAACATCCCGCCCGCCGCGGGGTCGCGCGACAGGACCGCGTGCGGGACGCCGTGCTTCCCCAGCGCGTACGACAGCTGGAGTCCACCCGGTCCGGAGCCGATGACGATCAGCGGGTACTCACCCGGCGGGAACGGACGGTCGTCGGTGGCGGATTCGACCACGACGCTAGCTCCGCCAGCGGTTCGCGTTGCGCAGGCGGCGTGCCTGGGCCTGGAGCATCCGGTACATGACGCGCGGGTGTGCGACGAGGAAGCCCTCGACGGCCGTCCCGGACATCGCGAGGCAGTGGAGCGGGCTGACCGCCACGATGTCGGCAGTGGGCGGCTCGCCGAGGATGATCGAGACCTCACCGAAGAAGTCGCCGCGGTGCAGCGTCGCGCGCTTCGTGCCGTCGATCTGGACGTCCGCATCGCCCTCGAGGATCACGTAGAAGCCGGTCGCCGTCAGCCCCTGCCGAAGGACGCGCTCGCCCTGCGGGAAGAAGACCTCCTCGAACGTCCCGGCCACCCCCAGGAGCTGCGGGGTCTGCAGGTCGCTGAACAGCGCGAAGCCCGCGAGAATGTCCGCGATCTCCTCGCGCGTCGCCACCGGCGGTCGCCTCCAGTCCCCATCCCGTCTCGGCCTCCCCGGACGTATCCGGCATCCTTGCACAACGGACCCCCGGACGCTTCCCGGCGGCGCATTGACGCCCGACCGTCGCCCAGCGCACGATGGGTGCCCGACGATCAGGAGGGCGCATGACGCTGACCGCAGACCGGCGTGCCGAGCTCATCAGCGGCTGCCGTCTGTTCTCCGGACTCGAAGCCGGCGACCTCGCCGCCGTGGCGGCTGCCGCGATCGAGGTGGACTTTCCCGCGGATCGCGTCATCGCGCGCGAGGGGGAGATCGGGACGGGCTTCTTCATCGTCGTCGACGGACGCGTCCGGGTCACCAGGAGCGGCACCGTCGTCGCCCACCTCGGTCCGGGCGAGTTCTTCGGTGAGCTGTCGGTGCTCGATGGCGGTCCGCGGGTCGCCCAGGTCGTGGCGGAGGCGCCGACACGCTGCCTCGCCCTCGCGTCGTGGGACTTCGAGCGGGTGCTGCGCGAGGAGCCCGGCGTCGCGCTCGCGGTGCTCCGGGTCGTCGCCGCCCGCCTGCGGGCCGTGACGACCGACCATCGGACGTGACCGTCCACGGACATCCGTGACGACCGCAGAACCCTCGACGACGCAGCCGCTCCTCCCGACCGGCACGGTCACGTTCCTGTTCACGGACATCGAGGGCTCGACACGACGTGTCCGCGAGCTCGGAGACGAGGCGTGGGCCCAGCTTCTCGCCACCGAGGGCCGGCTGATCGCCTCGGCCGCGGTCGCGGAGGGCGGCGTCCCGTTCGGCTCCGAGGGTGACGCGCACTTCGTCGCCTTCGAATCCGCCGCGGCCGGGATCCGGGCCGCGGTCGCGGCGCAACGCGCCCTCGCAGGTCACCCCTGGCCCGACGAGCCCGTCCGCGTCCGGATGGGCCTCCACACCGGCGAGGCACGGGTGGTCGCCGGCGACTACGTCGGCCTCGAGGTCCACCGCGCCGCCCGGATCGCGGCGACGGCGCATGGCGGCCAGATCGTCGTGTCCGAGCCGACCCGGATGCTGGCGGGCGACCCCCATGACGACATCTCGTTCCGCGACCTGGGCGACCACCGGCTGAAGGACCTCGCACGCCCCGAGCGGGTCTACCAGGTGGACGCGCGCGGGCTCGACCGCGAGTTCGCGCCGCTCCGGTCGCTCGACGCGACGCCCAACAACCTGCCGCCCGAGCTCACGTCCTTCGTCGGGCGGGCGGAGGTGGCGCGGGCGTCGGACCTGCTCGGGAGGACCCGCCTGCTCACGCTGACCGGGCCGGGAGGGACCGGCAAGACACGGCTGTCGCTCGCGGTCGCACGCGAGCTCACCGCCCACTACCCCGGGGGCGTGTGGTTCGTGCCGCTGGCGTCGGTGACCGAGCCCGAGCTCATCACGTCGTCGATCGCGACGGCGGTCGGGCTCCTGTCCCCCGCGCGAACGCCGCGCGACCGGATCCTCGAGCATTTCGCGGATCGGCCCGCCCTCCTGGTCCTGGACAACTTCGAGCAGGTCGTCGCCGGCGCCGCGGTCGTCGCCGACCTCCTCCAGGGCGCCCCGAGGCTTCGGCTGATCGTGTCCAGCCGCGCACCCCTGCGGATCGCGGGCGAGCAGGAGTTCGGGGTGCCGCCCCTGCCCGTGCCGGCGGGGGGCGAGACCGACATCGACGCGATCACGACTGCGGAGGCGGTCCGCCTGTTCGTGGAGCGCGCGATGGCCGTCAAACCCGGCTTCCGCGTGACGGCCGAGAACGCGACCGCCGTCGCGGAGATCGTGCGCCGGCTCGACGGCCTGCCGCTCGCGATCGAGCTCGCCGCGGCGAGGATCAGGATCCTCAGCCCGGCCGCGATGGTCGCACGGCTCGGCGACCGGATGGGGCTGCTGTCGGCGGGCGGACGTGATCTGCCGGAGCGCCAGCGCACGCTCCGCGGAGCGATCGCGTGGAGTCACGACCTCCTCGACGAGGAGTGCCGCCGGCTGTTCGCGCGGCTGTCGGTGTTCCAGGGCGGCGCCACGCTGGAGACAGCCGAGGCCGTGTGCGGCGCCGACGAGGCCGGCTCGCCGGACCTGGACGTGCTCGCGCGCCTCGAGTCGCTCGCGGAGCAGAGCCTGGTCCGCGTCGTCGACGACGCCGACGGCGACCCCCGGTTCGTGATGCTCGAGACGATCCACGAGTACGCGGCGGAGCAGCTCGCCGCCGCCGGCGAGGCTGCCGTCGCGACGTACCGAGACCGGCACGGGCACGCGTTCCTGGAGCTCGCGGAGAGCTCGGCCTCCCGCTTGCATGCCGCCGACCGCGGCGCGCAGCTCGACCGCCTCGAGAACGACCACGACAACCTGCGAGCCGCCCTCGTCAACGCGACGGCGGCGGGCGACTGCGAACGTGCGGCGGCGTTCCTGCGGGCACTGTTCCGGTTCTGGCACATGCGCGGGCACCTCGTCGAGGCGCGGTCGAGAGCGGCAGCCGTCCTGGCCATGCCGTCGTGGTCGGACGCGCCGTCCCTGTCCCGGCTCCGCGCACTCGAGGTCGCCGGCGGCCTCGCCTACTGGGCGGGCGACATCGAGGCGGCCTACGTCTGGTACGCGGATGCCGAGCGGGAGGCACGGGCGCTGGGCGACGAGCGCGAGATCGCGAACGCCCTCTACAACCGCGTCTTCGCGCCGACTCCGGTCCGGCGACCCGACGAGTGGGCCGCGGCGGTCGCCTACGATGGCCTCCCGTTCGCGGAGGAGGCGCTCGAGATCAACGAGCGGCTGGGGGATCGCGGGGCGATCGCGCGGAGCCTGTGGGCCGTCGGCATGGGACAGCTGTACGGCGAGCGGCTGGATGCCGCGGGGCCGGCGTTGACGCGCGCCATCGAGGCGTTCGAGGGCACCGACGATGCGTTCGGCCTCGCGTGGGCCCGCTTCACGCGGGCGATCACCTTCGAGGCGACCGGCGATTCGCACGCCGCAACGCTCGACTACGCCGCCGCGCTGGATGCCTTCGAGGCGGCTGACGACGTCTCGGGGATCACGCTCGTCCTGGCGGCGTTCGCGGGGACGCTGCTCGCGAGGCGGCGGACGCGTGACGCCTATCTCGCCGCCGGGATCGCCAGCCGCTGGACGGCCGAGACCGGGACGCACCTCGCGTCGATCGTGCCCAGCCGCCTGCTCGAGGTCCCCGACACGGCGACCACGGACCGCGGGCTGCGGACCGCGCTGGACGAAGGCGAGGCGATGCCCCGGGAGGCGGGCCTGCGCCTCGTCGGCGCCATCATGCGCGAGCTCGCGACGGGCGCGGCTGCCCCGAGCTGAACGCGACGTAGGATGGCCCGATGGATGCCGTCGGTCACAGGTGAGCGGGGACGGACGTCTCGGGCACCTCGTCTTCCGGGCGTACGGGCGCTACCACCGCGATGCGCGGCTGATCCTCGTCACGAGCCTCGTGACGGGGGCCGCGGTCAGCCTGGCGTGGATCGACTTCAACCTCTATCTCGCGGCCCTCGGTCTCGAGACCCAGACCATCGGGCTCGTCGCGACGATCGGGTCCCTGGCCGCCGCGCTCGTCGCGTTCCCGGCGTCGGCGGCCTCGGACCGGTTCGGGCGGCGGACCGCGTTCGGCGTCGGAATCGGCGCCGGGCTGCTCGCGCTCGTCGCGCTGCTCACGAGCGAGGCGCTCCCGGTCATCATCCTGGCCGGAGTCTTCTGGTCGAGCGGGAACCAGATCTTCCAGGTCGTCATCTCGCCGTATCTCACCGAGCACTCCGAGCCCGAGCACCGCAACGAGCTGTTCGCCATGCAGTTCGCGATCCAGCAGATCACGAACATCGCGGCGGCGGTGCTGGGCGGCGTCGTGGCGACGTGGATCGCCTCGTCCATGGGACTCGACCCGGACGGACCCGGGACGTACCGGATCATCCTCGTGATCATGGCCGGCCTCCTCGTCCTGGGGCTGGTCACCGTCCTGCGGCTCACCGACGACCGGCCGTCGCGGACCGCGCCGCGGCGGCTGCGGCGGATCGGCGAGCCCGCGGCGTTCCCGTCGGACCCGCGGCGGTCCCGCGGGGTCCTCGGGATCACGGTCCGTGACCGCGGGCGGTTCGCGAAGCTCGTCGTGCCCGGGTTCCTCATCTCGATCGGCGCGGGCCAGGTGATCCCGTTCCTGAACCTCTATGTCCAGCGCAAGTTCGGCCTCGACCTCGCCCAGCTCAACGCCGTGTTCGCGTTGACCTCGCTCGGGACCGTGGTGGCGATCCTCCTCCAGCCCCGCCTCGCCGGGCGGTTCGGGCAGATCACGTCGGTCGTGATCGTCCAGGGCGCATCGATCCCGTTCCTCGTCGTGCTCGGCTTCTCCCCGGTCCTGTGGACGGTGATCCTCGCGATGGCGGTCCGGAACTCGCTGATGAACGCGGGCAACCCGATCTTCAACGCCTTCGCGATGGAGCACGTGACGCCGCCCGAGCGCGCGACGCTCGCGGCTGCCATGAGCGTCCTGTGGCAGATGGGCTGGGTGATCGGCGGCACGTTCTACGCCGTGCTCCAGGCGACGGTCGGGTTCGAGGCAGGCTACGCCGTCAACTTCGCCACGATCATCAGCCTGTACACGGTGGCGACGCTGCTCTACTGGACGTGGTTCCGGGACGTGGACCGGCGGCGCGTGCCGGCGGCGACGGCGGCTGCGTGACGGCCCGGGCGGCGGCTTCCGGGGTACCGGCGACGGCCTCGCGCCGGTAGACTTCAGGCATGGCAGAGGCCCCCGCTCCCCAGCGCCCGAAGACCTCGATCCCACGCAACCCCGGGCGCCACGAGCTGGGTATGCAGGCGAAGCTCCTGTTCCCGACCAAGGAGATCGTCGAGCAGTTCTACGTCCCGCTCGTGTACACGGCATGCCGCACCTGCTACTCGGAGCTGGACCCGCAGGAGATCTTCCGCCGGGCGACGGCGGGCGAGATCAACCCCGCCTCGATGCAGCGCCTGATCTCGAACGTCATCGAGTCGGGGCACGGCTCGACCATCGAGCACGTGGTGTTCACGTTCGCGCTGTCGGGGGTGTCACGGACGCTGTCGCACCAGCTCGTGCGCCATCGGGCGGGCGTCGCCTTCGACCAGCAGAGCCAGCGGTACGTCAAGTTCAAGGGCGCGGCGACGATGCTGCCCGCGACGATCGCGGAGGGCGATGCCGAGCTCCGGGAGCGGTACGAGGCGCAGGTCGACGGGTCGCTCGCGCTGTACGGCGAGCTCCTCGACGCGGGCGTGCCGGGCGAGGACGCCCGCTTCGTGTTCCCCAACGCCACGCGCACCAACCTCGTCATGACGACGAACCTGCGCGCGCTCATCCACATGTCGGGCTTGCGGCTGTGCACGATGGCGCAATGGGAGATCAGGCGGCTGTTCCAGCTCATCCGCCACGAGATCTTCTCCGTGTCGCCGTTCCTCGGCTCGTTCCTCGCCCCGAAGTGCGTTCCGCTCGGCTACTGCGACGAGTTCAACAACCGCGACGAGCACTGTCCCATCCGGCCGCACAAGGACACGGTGCTCGCCGCGTGGGCGCAGAAGCGCGACGCAGCGCGCGCCGCCGGCAAGGACCTGCCCGTCAGGTGACGGGCGGATCGGGGCTGGGCGCCTTCCGCCTTGACCAGCCATGACGATCCGCCTCGAGTTCAACCGGATCGCTCCCGGCGTCGAGATCGGGCCGCACCGGCACGGCGTCGAGACCGTCGTGTATCTCGCGGGCGGTGAGCTCGTGTTCGAGCACGGTGAGGCGATGACGCGGCGGGCGGTCGTGCACGCGGGCGACGTGCTGTACGAGGCCCCGTCGGAGCTGCACCGGGTGCGCAACGAGGGTTCTGCCGATGCCCTGGCGCTGCTCGCCGCGGTGACGCCAGACGGAGCAGCGAAGCGGCTCGGCGAGATGCTTCGACGCTGGCACGAGGACGGGGAGCCGGTCCGCCGCCGCGCCGACGCGCGTGTCATCGAGCGGGCGGGGATCCGGCGCCGCCTGCTCGTGCAGCCGGGCGACTTCGGGTCCGTGACGTTCACGGTGACCGAGGTCGAGCTGGACGCCGGCGCGTCGGACGCATGGCACGTCCACCCCGGCGCCGAGCATGCGCTGGTGGTGTTCGAGGGCCGCGGCACGATCCAGGTGGGCGAGATCGAGGAGACGCTCGAGCCGCTGAAGGGGATCCGGATCCTGCCGGGACGGCCCCACCGCGTCACGAACGACTCGCGCCTGCTGCTCCGGTACTTCGTGTGCGCGTCGCCCGGGACCGACCCGACGATCGACAGGGCTGCCGTCGAAGCCCCGCGACGCCGGCTGGACGCTTGACGTCCTGTCGGGCATTGTCCCCGTACCGACCGTCGCGACGCGCCGTCACAGGTCGCGCGCCCATGCCACACCGAGGGAGTGATCGATGAAGAGGCCCACCAAGACCGTCACGACGATCGGCGTCGTCGCGTTCGTGATCGCGGCCGTGATCACGGGAGCATCGGCGATCCCGGGCACGGCGTGGTCGGGCTTCATCCATCCGCTCGTGCTGTTCGTTGCCGTGTTCCTCGGGGTGTTCCTGCTGGGCTGGCTGCTCGACCGCGCAGCAAAGAACGCGGCGGGTCAGCGCTAGCCGGCGGAGCGATCGTCGTTGCCGGGCGAGCGCCGGGCGCGGCACGTCATCCGGACGCTGATGGCGCGCCGACGACGGGAAGGTCCGCGATGAACCGGCGCAGGACGCGGGCCAGGTGCGGGCCTGCCGCCGCGCCCGCCTCGAGCACTTCCTCGTGGGTCAGCGGCTGCCCGCTGTAGCCCGCGCCGGCGTTCGTCACGAGGCTCACCCCACACACCGCGAGCCCGGCCCAGCGCGCCGCGACGGCCTCGAGCACGGTCGACATACCCACCGCGTCGGCGCCCAGCGTGCGCAGCATCCGAACCTCGGCCGGCGTCTCGTACGACGGGCCGAGCAACCCTGCGTAGACACCTTCCTCGAGCTCGACGCCCTCGGTCGTCGCCGCCTCGTGGAGGCGGCCGCGGAGCTGCGGCCCCCAGACGTCCGTCAGGTCCGGAAACCGCGGTCCGAGCTCGTCGGCGTTCCCGCCGAGGAGCGGCGTCCGCCCCGTGAGGTTCAGATGGTCGCTGATGACCATCAGCGTGCCCGGGCCGTAGTCCGGGTTCACGCCGCCCGCGGCGTTGGTGAGGATCACGAGCTCGGCGCCGAGCCGACGGAACAGGAGCACTGGCTGCACGACCAGACCCGGGTCGTTGCCCTCGTACAGGTGGAAGCGGCCCTGCAGCGCGGTCACGGGAACCCCCGCGAGCGTCCCGAGGAGCAGCCGTCCGGCGTGCCCGGGGGCGGTCGCGGCCGGCCAGCCGGGAAGCTCGGCGAACGGGATCGAGACCGGCCCCGCGACGTCGTCGGCGAGGCTCCCTAGCCCCGATCCGAGGACGATCCCCACCCGCGGGACGAGGTCGGTGCGGGCTCGCACGGCGTCCGCGAGGGCGGCGAGCCGGGCGGGCTGCTCGACGGGGGGGAAGGGGCGGGCGGGATCGACGGGGTCGGTGGTCATCCCGGCGAGGATAGTCGGCATCGGTGCGGCGGCGACGACGTGCTGGGCGTCGGGCGCGCCGCACCGGGCCGTTAAACTTCGACGCCCGGAGGGAGTACTGACACCGGGATGCCAGTCACGTCCCGCCGGGCTCCCAGGCGTCGTCCACCCTTGCGGGCGACCTCCGACTGGTCACGAAGCGTCCGAGCTGCCGACGGAGCGCCGACCCGTTGATGTGATCGCAGGTGCGGTGCCGGCATGGCGTTGAGGTGATCGCTGCCGACCGGGTGGAGCGAGCGTTGAGGCGATCTCCGCCGCTCCGGTCCTTCCGTGTGGCCCCTCGGGCAAGGACTACGTTACGGTCGGGGGTGGTTGCCTCCAACGGGCTTATCCACGAACTTCCGGGCCACCATGCCGTCGGCGTCCACCACTTTTCCCCTGCTGTGGACAGGGTGTGGACGCGGTCCCGGTCCTCAACCGCCGAGGGCGAACATCTCCACCTTGGGCAGGCGCTCGGTCGCTTCGCTGCGCAACTCCGAGTAGCGGTCCGCCCGGATCTCCCAGACCGAACGGACGAGGTCGGCGACCTCCCCGTCGGACGCGCCGGCCCGGAGCGGGCCCTTGAGGTCGGTCCCGGCCACGGCGAACAGGCACGTGTACAGCGAGCCCTCGGCGGACAGTCGCGCGCGCGTGCAGTCGCCGCAGAAGGGCCGGGTCACCGAGGCGATGACCCCGAGCTCGCCGTTCCCGTCCCGGTAGCGATAGCGCCCCGCCACCTCGCCGCGGTACTGGGCGGACACGGGCTCCAGCGGCATCGCCGCGTCGATCATGCCAAGGATCTCGTCGGCTGGGACCACGTCGTCGAGCCGCCACCCGTTGGAGTGCCCGACGTCCATGTACTCGATGAACCGCAGCACCAGCCCCGCGTCGCGCGCCCACCGCGCCAGCGGCAGCACCGACGCCTCGTTCATGCCCCGTCGGACCACGGTGTTGACCTTGATCGGGGTCAGCCCCGCCGTTCGCGCCGCGGCGATGCCGTCGAGCACCCGCGACACGGGGAAGTCCACGCCGTTCATCGCGCCGAACACGTCGTCATCGAGGGAGTCGAGCGACACCGTGATGCGCTGCAGTCCCGCCTCCGCAAGCGGCGCGGCGAGCGCACGGAGCGCGGATCCGTTCGTCGTGAGCGTGAGGTCCACCGCGTCGCCCTCGGGGGTCCGGATCGCGGCGAGCGACGAGATCAGCACGGGCAGGTCCCGCCGCACGAGTGGCTCCCCGCCGGTGATCCGGAGCTTCCCGACGCCGAGCTCCACGAAGATCCGCGCGAGCCGCTCGATCTCCTCGAACGACAGCACGAGCTCCCTGGGCAGGAACGCGAAGTCGCGCCCGAAGACCTCCGCGGGCATGCAGTAGGGACAGCGGAAGTTGCACCTGTCCGTGACCGAGATCCGGAGGTCGCGCAGGGCGCGGCCGAAGCGGTCCGGCATCCCGGGCCGTCCGTCGAAATCCGTGGCAGTCGCACGGGGCTCCATCGGCCCATCGTAGCCCGGGTGCCCGATGCGCACGCGCACCGACCCTACCCGGCGGTACCACCGGAATGACCCGCTGGTACCTCTAGCGACTCCACCGCACGGCACCCGCCCGCCTAGTGTGCCCACAGCAACCCCGGTCGACCCTGCACACGAGGATCGTTCCAGCTATGGCGTCCACCGATACCCGCTCCGGCTTCCGGCTCCCGTGGAGCTCCGATCGCTCCCACGAGGACGCGGCCGCCGAGGCCGCGGGCGATGCCCAGGCCTCGGCCCATCCCCCGGCAGTGACCGAAGCGGAGCCGGCAGCACCTGCCGACGGCGATCCCGGCTGGCCCGCGCCCGATTTCAATGCCGCCCTCGGCCTGACGAGGACGGAGCAGCGGCCGCTCGAGGCGACCGCGTCCCCCACCGCCGAACGCGAGGAGCCGTCTCCGATGGTCGATATGGACACGAGGGTGCCGGCGCCCGCGGCCGCACCCCGGAAGCCGTCCAGGATCATGGTCGACCTGTCGGCCGCGATCCGCGCAACGGCCGACGCTGCGCAGGCGCAGACCGTGGACCAGGTGCGCTCGGACTCGACGCAGGTCGTCGACGCGATCCGCGCATCGGCGAGCGACGGCGTGACCACGCTCAGGCAGCAGTCCGAGGACGACATCTTCGCCATCCGCGAATGGTCGAAGGCGGAGATCGCCCGGATCAAGGAAGAGACGGACGCGAGGATCACGACTCGCAAGGCGACGCTCGAGGACGAGCTCGCCGGGCACGCGGCGGCCGTCGAGCGCCGCGTCGACCAGGTCCACGCCGAGGTGAGGCGGTTCGAGGCGTCGATCGCCGCGTACCGCGAGCGCCTGGAGCGCGAGAGCGACCCGTCGCGCCTCGCGACGATGGCCGAGGAGCTTCCCGAGACCCCGTCGTTCGCGGCGTGGTCCGACCTCGGCACCCTCGACATCAGCGCGGCGGCTCCTGCCGTTGAGGTGGAGCTCGTCGAGACCCAGCCCACGCACGCCGTCGCCCCCGACGCCGGCGAGGTCGAGGCGAGCGACATCGCGCAGGACGTCACGGACACGCTCAAGGCGACGGCCCCCGTCCAGGAAGTCGCACCTGTCGACGACTGGTACGCCCCGGCCGACGAGACCGCAGCCACGGACACGACGAGCAGC
>Ga0126313_10000736_pt1 | contig 16148 bp, 14 predicted proteins | sample Plot105A_FD_89954 | JGI IMG/M metagenome (GOLD analysis project Ga0126313, IMG submission 89954) | Serpentine soil microbial communities from UC McLaughlin Reserve, CA, USA - Plot105A | ecosystem: Environmental > Terrestrial > Soil > Grasslands | place: USA: UC McLaughlin Reserve, Lake County...
CCCAACGTCGAGATCGAGGGCATCCTGCCCACGCTCTTCGACACGCGGACGCTGCACGCCAAGGAGGCGATCGAGATCCTCGAGGAGAACTTCGGGGACAGGGTGTTCGCGTCGCGGATCCGCAAGACGGTTCGCTTCGCCGAGGCTCCCGTGAAGGGCATGTCGGTGCTGAAGTACGACCCGGACGGCATCGCGGCCCATTCCTATCGGGCGCTCGCGAAGGAGGTCCTTGGCAATGGCAAGCGGTAAGCGTGCGAGCATGAGGGAGGGTCCGCTCGCGGCCCTCTTCCGCAGAACCGAGGACGACGGCGTCGCCCCGGCCGACGCGACGACGGAGGCCGCGGCGGAAGCGGCCGCGGCTGCCGACCAGGCGGCTGCCCCGCAGGCCGCTGCGCCCGAGGCGCCGGCTGCTCCGCATCCCTCGCTCTCCCCGACCGCTTCCACTCCTGCGCCGCAGGAGACGGAGATCGCACCGCCCTCGCCGCAGGAGCGCCTGCGTGCCGCCTTCTCCTCCGACATCCCGGAGAACATGCTCGAGCCGCCGCGGCGCATGCCGCGCAGCGACGTCTACGAGCAGCACGTGCCCCAGCGCTCGCCCGGCCTCGGTCCGGTGCTGCGCGTCGTCGGCGTCGGCGGCGCCGGCGTCAACGCGGTCAACCGCATGATCGAGGCGGAGGTCGCGGGCGTCGAGTTCATCGCCGTCAACACCGACCAGCAGTCGCTGCAGCAGTCAAGCGCCCATCTGACGGTCTCGATCGGCGAGGCTTTGACCCGGGGTCTCGGCTCCGGCTCGGACCCGTCGCTCGGCCGTCGTGCGGCGATGGAGGAGTACGACCGCGTCAAGTCGCTGCTCAAGGGCTCCGACATGATCTTCATCACGGCCGGCGCCGGTGGCGGCACCGGCACGGGCGCAGCGCCCGTCGTCGCGCGGATCGCGCGCGAGGTCGGTGCTTTGACCGTCGGGATCGTCACGAAGCCGTTCGGCTTCGAGGGCTCACGCCGGCGCTCGCAGGCCGACGATGGCGTGCAGGCGCTGGCCGACGAGGTCGACACCCTGATCGTGGTCCCGAATGATCGCCTGCTGTCGGTGCTCGACAGAGGGACGTCGATGGTCGACGCCTTCCGTGTCGCCGACGACGTGCTGCGCCAGGGCGTTCAGGGGATCTCGGACCTCGTCACGCTCCCCGGCCTGATCAACCTCGACTTCGCGGACGTGCGCACGATCATGTCCGACGCCGGCAGCGCGCTGCTCGGCATCGGCATGGGGATCGGCGAGCGCCGTGCGATCGACGCGGCGGAGCAGGCTGTGGCCTCGCCGTTGCTGGAGACGAGCATGGAGGGGGCGCGTTCGATCCTGCTGTCGATCACCGGCGGCGCGAACCTGTCGCTGTGGGAAGTCAACGAGGCCGCGAAGGCGGTCTCCGAGGCGGCCCATCCGGACGCGAACATCATCTTCGGCGCGATGGTCGACGAGAAGCTCGACGACCAGGTGTGGGTGACGGTCGTCGCGACCGGCTACGGCGAGCAGCGTGCGCGGCGTGCCGCGCGCGATGAGATGGGCGCCGCCGGGATCCGCACCGAGCTGCGCGAGCCGGCCGGCGAGCCGCGGGTCTCGCGCGCGAGCGCTCCGACGCCCGTGGGCGCCCGCTCGGGCTCGCGCGAGCTCGACGTGCCCGAGTTCCTCCCCCGTCGATAGGCCTCGCCGACATGGCATGCTCCCGGCCGTGACGAAGCGCACGGCCGGGGTCGCAGCCATGCCTGACAAGTACGCGCGCGGATGACCTCCGCGCGCGGTGTCGTCGCGGCCGGGCATCCGCTCAGCGCCGAGGCCGGCGCTGAGGTGCTGCGTGCCGGCGGGAACGCGGTCGATGCTGCGTTGGGGGCGATGCTCGCGGCGTTCGCCGCGGAGCCGCTGCTCACAGGCCTGGGCGCGGGTGGCTACATGCTGGTGGTGCCGGGCGATGGGTCGCTGTGGCCTGGTGTGAGCGAGCCGGTCCTGCTCGATTTCTTCATCGAGGTGCCGGGTCGCGGCGCCGACCACGCGCAACGTGCGGAGTTGGTGCCGGTCGACGTCTCGTTCGGCGACGCGGTGCAGTTGTTCAACGTCGGGGCGGCCTCGGTCGGCACGTACGGCATGGCGCACGGCATCTGCACGGCGTCCGAGCGCTTTGGACGTGTGCCACTCGCGACGCTGGCCGCGCCCGCTGCCGCGCTCGCGCGCGAGGGGGTGCCCTTGAACGCGCAACAGGCCTACGTGGTGGAGATCCTCGGCGGGATCGTCACGCTGACACCCGAGGTGCGCGCGGTCTACGCACCGGAGGGCCGCGTGCTGCGCGAGGGTGAGCGTGTTTGCCAGCCGGCACTCGGCGATGCGATCGAGCGGCTCGGGGCGGAGGGCGCGCGCCCGTTCTACGAGGGCGACATCGCTGCGGCGGTCGCGGCGCTGCTGGCCGAGCAGGGGGGACTGCTGACGGCTGCGGACCTGGCCGCATACGAGACGGTCCTGCGCTCGCCGGTGCGAGCGAGGTATCGAGGGCGCGAGGTGCTGACGAACCCACCGCCGTCGGCGGGCGGGACACTGATCGCGCTTGCGCTCGGGTTGCTCGATCGCGCGGACGGTCCCCCGTCGCTGGAGGCGCTCGTCGCGGCGATGGACGCGACTCAGCGCGAGCGCACGCCCGCATTCCTCGACGGACTCGACGAGGATGGCTTCGCGGAGCGCTTCCTCGCCGGGAAGCTCGGCTCGACGACGCACGTGAGCGTCATCGACGGTGACGGCGGAGCGTGCAGCGTGACGTGCTCGAACGGTGAGGGGGCGGGGATCGTCGTGCCCGGTACGGGGATCCACCTCAACAACATGCTGGGCGAGCACGACCTCAACCCGCTCGGGTTCCACAGATTCCCTGCCGGACGGCGGATGCCGAGCATGATGGCGCCGACGGCCGTCCTGCGCGACGGCGTCCCTGAGCTGGTGCTCGGGTCCGCCGGTTCGAACCGCATCCGCTCGGCGATCCTGCAGACGATCGTGGCGGCGCTGGACGGTGGCATGCGCGCCGGCGATGCGGTGCGGGCGCCGCGGGTGCATTACGAGGACGGCGTCGTCTATGCAGAGCCGGGGGTCGATGTTGCGGGGCTCGAGGCGGATGGCCGTGCGATCGCCCGCTTCCGTGCGCTGAACCTGTTCTTCGGTGGGGTGCAGGCGGTTGAGCGCGACTTCGTCTCGGGCGCTCTGTCCGGCGGTGGGGATCCGCGGCGGGGCGGGGCGGCGGTGGTGGTGTGAGGCGATTCGCGCTGGCGCTCACGGCGCTCGCCGGCGTGTTGACGCTCGCCGGCTGCGGCGCGGCGTATCCCGACTTGTTCCTGCTCACTCGCAGCGGCTCCTTGCCTGGCGCGAGACTGACGCTGCTCGTCAACGACGGCGGAACCGTGACCTGCAACGGCGGCGAGGAGCATCAGCTTCCGCCGAGACTCCTGCTCGATGCGCGCAGAGTTGCCACCGACCTGATGGAGGAGGCGCATGACGACCTGACGCTGCCCGCGCCGCCTGGGTCCGTGTTGCGCTATCGGCTGCGCACCGAGGAGGGGACCGTGACGTTCAGCGATGTCGACGCTGCTCGCAGACCCGAGCTTGCGCCGGTCATCGTGTTCGCTCGTCAGGTCGCACAAGACGTGTGTGGGCTTGCGCGGTAGTTGTGTGGGATTCGGCGCGGAGAGTCTTTACGAATTCACAGTTCTAGTGTGTAGACCGTGCCGCCTTGCTCTCATAGCGTTCTTGGGGACGGAGGGCGCAGTGGTGTGGTCGCCACGGGCACTTGATAACTGCTTCCCGGGAGTGATCCTTCCGGTGGGTTCGATTCCCACGCCCTCCGCCATAGGCCTGACCGGGCGGCATAGAGCAGGTGCCACCATCATGCGCCAAGGGACTTCATCCATCCCGCGCTCGTCGCCCGGTCGACGCCACCTTGCTATCCTCATCGCAGTTATCAAGTGCCTGCTACACGCGCTGCGCCCCTGGCCCGCCGCAAGGCGGGTCAGGTCGTTAAGTGGTGAATCGGCCCGGCGGGCGGGCGGCCGGCCTCAGCCAAACCGCACTTTGCCGTTCGAGCGCGCGCGCGTCTGGGCGTGGGAGACGAACTCAAGCCGCTTCATCGCGGCACGGAACAGGCGTGTGACGAGTCGCAGGCGGGCGCTCTCGGAGCGCATGTCGAGCAGGCCCTGCTTCGCCTCTGGGCCGAAGTCGACCGTCGCGGCCATGTCGTAGGCGCTCATCTTCGCCAGCTCGACGGACTCGGGGCGGTTATCGGTCGCGCGTTCGACGAGCTCGGCGTAGGTCTCGCGAGCGAGCGCGGCGAGCGAGCCGTCCACGGCCTCCTCGCGGTCGGTGAGGAACTCGACAACGCCAGCGGGATAGGCGAGGTGATCCTCGCGCTCCAGGAGCTGGAACGGACGCGTGCCGCGCGTGAGGATGTCGAGCTGCCCGTCCTCGCCGCGCTCGACCACCTCGGTGATCTCGCACGCGCAGCCGACCTCGCGCAGCCCGTCGTCGGACAGCCACACGATCCCGAACTCGCGCTCCTCGACGAGACAGCCCTCGATCATCGTCTTGTAGCGCTCCTCGAAGATGTGCAGCGGGACGACCTCGCCCGGCAGGGCGACGATCCCGAGCGGGAAGAGGGGGAAGTCGCGTACGGGCCCGCTCGGCATGCGGCAAGTGTATGCGCGGCGGGCATCCCTGTCGGGGTGGCGACCGTTCGGGCGCCGGCCTGCGCTCGCGATGCAACCGATCCGGGTTCGCGAACGTAGGGGACTGCGATGCCGTCCACTGCGATCGTCTGGCTGCGGCGCGATCTGCGCGTGCACGACCATCCGCCGCTCGTCGCCGCGCTCGCTGCGCACGACCGCGTCGTGCCGGCGTTCGTGCTCGACCCGATCCTGCTGCGAGGCCGGTTCGTCGCCGGCCCGCGAACGGCCTTCCTGCTGGACTGCCTGCGCGAGCTCGACGGTGCGCTGCGCGAGCGCGGCAGCGGGCTCGTCGTGCGCCACGGTTGCGCGGAGCGCGAGATCCCCGTCCTGGCGGATGCCGTCAACGCGCAGGCCGTCTATTGGGCGAGCGACGCGACGCCCTACGCACTCGCGCGCGACCGGCGCGTGCGCGACGCGCTCCGGCAGGCTGACATCGAAGCGGTGCCCGGTCCCGGCAACTTCGTCGCCGACGTCGGCCGCCCGCGGACGAACGCGGGCAGACCGTTCACCGTCTTCACGCCGTTCCACCGTGCCTGGAGCGCGCTCGAGCGACGAACCGTCCACCGTGCGCCGTCGAAGCTCCCGGTGCTCCCGCACGGGCTCGATCGCGGGGAGCTGCCGCGACTCGCCGACCTCGATCTCGGCAGCGCTGGGGCCGACGAGCTGACCGCGCCGGCCGTCTCCGCCGGCGAGTCGGCCGCCCGCGACGCGCTCTCCGCCTGGCTCGCAAGCGATCTCGCCGCCTACGGCGACCGCCACGACCGCCTCGCCGGCGGCACTTCGCGCCTGTCGCCGCACCTGCGCTTCGGCACGCTCTCGCCGCGCGAGGTCGAGGAGCGGGCGCGCAGGCACGGCGGTGCCGGAGCCGCCGCCTTCACCCGCCAGCTCGCCTGGCGTGACTTCTACGCCCACGTGCTCCTTCACCATCCCGGCAATCGCCTCCACGAGCATCAGGAGCGCATGCGCACCCTGGAGTGGGACGAGGACCCGCAGCTGCTGACTGCCTGGCGGGAGGGCCGCACCGGCTATCCGCTCGTCGATGCGGGCATGCGCGAGCTGCGCGCGAGCGGCTGGATGCACAACCGCGCGCGCCTCGTCGTCGGCTCCTTCCTGACGAAGGACTTGCAGCTCGACTGGCGCGCCGGCGAGGCCTGGTTCATGCGCTGGCTGCTCGACGGTGACGTGGCGCAAAACAATGGGAACTGGCAGTGGATCGCCTCCGTCGGCGTCGACCCGGCACCGGCGTTCCGACGGTTGCTGAATCCGTCGCTGCAGCAGAGACGCCACGACCCAGACGGGGAGTACGTGCGCCGCTGGGTGCCGGAGCTGCGCGGCGTTCCCGACGAGCGGCTCGTCGAGCCGTGGCAGATGTCGGATGAGGAGCAGGCGTCGGCCGGCTGCACGATCGGGCAGGACTACCCGGCGCCGATCGTCGATCACGCGCAGGAGCGCCGCCGCGCGCTCGACCGCTACCGCGCGACCGCCGGGGCCGGGGCCGGGGCCGGGGCCGCCTGAGGTTCCTACGCCGCGCCCGGCACCGCGGCCGCCACGCGCGCGAGCTGCGCGACGGCGCGGGCAATCGCCGGCTCACTGGCCGCTCCGAAACCGAGCACGAGCCCCGGCGGTCCGGGCGTCACGCGGAACCACGACAGTCCGTGCAGGCGCATCCCGTGGGCGGAGGCGGTCGCGAGGAACTCCGCCTCGTCAACCGCCTCCGGCAGCAGCGCGACGACATGCAGCCCGGCGGCGATGCCGTCGCCGAGACACCAATCCGGAAACGTACGCGCGAGCGCTGCGATCAGCGCATCGCGCCGTGCGCGGTAGCGCGGACGCATCCGCCGCAGGTGGCGGTCCAGCTCGCCCCGCTCGAGAAAGTCGGCGAACGCGAGCTGCTCGAGCACCGACGTGCCGAGGTCGTCGAGCGTCTTCTCCATCGCGACCCGTCCGGACAGCTTCTGCGGCAGCGCGAGCCAGCCGAGTCGCAGGCCGGGCGCGAGCAGTTTGCTCGCGCAGCCGGCGTAGATCACGCGCTCTGGTGCCAGGCCCTGCAGCGCGCCGACGGGGTCGCGGTCGTAGCGGTACTCCGCGTCGTAGTCGTCCTCGATCACGTATGCGTCCTGCGCTTCTGCCCAGGCGAGCAGCGCGGCACGGCGCTCGGGTGCGAGCACGCCGCCGAGTGGCGACTGGTGTGCCGGGGTCACGAGCAGCACGTCGGCGTCGATTGCGGCGAGTGCGTCCGTGCGCAGCCCGTGCTGGTCGACCGGTACCGGCACCACGTCCAGCCCGCAGTGCGCGACGACGCTGCGGTGGACCATGAAGCCGGGATCCTCGACTGCGATCCGCCGTGCGCCGCGGGCGCGCAGCGCGCGGCAGGTGAGTGCGACGCCCTGCGTCAGGCCGCTGGTGACGAGCAGCCGCTCCCCATCGGCCGCGACGCCGCGCGCGCGGCCGAGGTACCGCGCGAGCGCCGCCCGCAGCTCGGGCGTGCCTGCCGGGTCGGCATAGCCGAGCCCCTCGTCGGGCGTCTTGCGCAGGACGGTGCGCTGCGAGCGCAGCCAGGCGGCGCGCGGAAAGCTCGCAAGATCGGGCGTGCCGGGGTGGAAGTCCTCGGGAACGGCGCGCGGATGTGGTGCCGGCTCGGGCGCGTGCACCGGACGCGCCGCGTTGGCGACGACCGTTCCGGCGCCGCGGCGTGTCACGAGGTAGCCCTCCGCCGTCAGTTGCGCGTAGGACTCGACGACGACGCCACGCGAGATCCCCAGCTCGCGGGCAAGCGCGCGCGTCGCCGGCAGGCGCGCGCCGCTCGTGAGCCGGCCGTCGCGGACCGCCTCGCGCAGTTGGCGCTCGAGTTGCGCGTGCAGCGGCTCGCGATCCTCGCCGCGGGCGACGGTCAGCAGCAGCTCCACCGCGATTGGTCCGGTTCGGAGGATGTCGATTGGCCCTGGAGGACGGTCCGCATCGGAGCTACGGTAGCGGGCACCACCCATCAGACCTTCATCAGGAGCGTCGAGATGAACGAGATCACCGTCATCGGCGGCGGCGTCGCCGGGCTCGTCGCGAGCATCGCCTGTGCGGAGGCCGGCGCGCCGGTGCGGCTGCTGGAGGCGCACGAGGCGCTCGGCGGCCGCGCGCGCAGCACGGACGGCCCGTACGTCGCGAACTTCGGTCCTCACGTGCTGTACGCGAACGGGACGCTGTGGGACTTCATGCGCGAGCGCGACCTGCTGCCGGCGGTGGCGCGTCCCCCGATGTCGGGCATCTTCTTCCGCGCCGGCGGGAGACGGCGGCGCACGCCGCCGATGGCGATGACGCGGGCGTTGTTGCGGCTGTGGCGCACGCAGGAAGCACCGGACGACGTCCCCTTCCGCGCGTGGGTGTCCGAGCGTTGCGGCGAGCCCGCCGCCGAGCTGCTGTCGCGCTCCTGCGGCGTCTTCGCCTTCCACCACGACCCCGGTGAGTTGGCGGCCGGCTTCGTGTGGGCGCGCTTCCGCCAGGCATTCCTCGACGTGCCGCCGAAGGCCCGCTACGCGCGCGGCGGCTGGAGCGCGATCATCGACCGCCTGGAGGGTGGCGCGCGCGCCGCGGGCGTGCGAATCGAGACCGGCACGCGGGTGAGCGAGCTGCCAGCGGACGGGCCGACGATCGTCGCCACCGAGCTGCGCGACGCCCGTGTTCTCGTGGACGACGAGACGCTCGACTGGCCCAGCGGCCGCACTGTTGCGCTCGACCTCGGCCTGCGAAAGCGTCGCGGCGATCCGTTCGTCGTCTGGGACCTCGACGAGGCCGGTTGGGTCGAGACGTACAGCGTCCCCGACAAGACGCTCGCCCCGGCCGGTCACGCGCTCGTGCAGGCGCAGATGCCGCTGCGCCCGGGAGAGAGCGCCGAGGACGGGGAGCTGCGCCTGGAGGCGCTGCTCGACGTCGGCTTCCGCGACTGGCGCGGACGGGTCGCGTTCCGCCGCCGTCAGCTGCTCGACGGCCGCTCTGGCGCGCTCGACCGGCCCGGCACAACGTGGCGCGACCGCCCGGCGATCGACCGCGGCGACGGCGTCTTCCTGTGCGGCGACAGCGTCGCGGCGCCCGGTCTGCTGTCCGATCCGGCGGTCACGAGCGCACTTGAAGCCGCTCGCCTGAGCACCGCCTCGACGCGCCTGGCGGCGTCCTCGGTCGCTCGCCTGCCTTAGCAGGCCACGCTCCCTGCGTCCTGGCCAGGCACGACGATCCGGCGCTCAGGAGGTCGGCTTCTGCCCTGAGACCAGCAAGTTGTAAAAAATCGCCGCCGGCAGCCGGCCCTCGAGCAGCCGCTGGTCGAGCTGCTGGAGGGTGAGGTACCCGCGGTAGGCGTACTGGCGCCAGGCCCACGGCACGTCCTCGGAGACGGCGCTGCCCTCGAGCACGCGGTTGGTCCAACCGAACCAGTTGGCCACGAGCTCCTCGCCGCGCACCGTGATGTCCTCGAAGCCCGCGTCGCGCGCGGCGTCGGCGAGATCGCCGGGGGCAAAGGCATGGATGTCGACGAAGCGCTCCAGTCCGTGGTCCTCGGCGTGCGGGTCGGGCGTGTGCCCGTTGGACCCGTTGCCGTTCGTCACGGATCCCGCGGCCCGCGCTCCGATCGCCCGCCGCCACAGCGGCGCGACCGCGGCCGCGCCGCGCTTCGGCACGCGCGCGATGCGGTCGCCGTAGCGCGACGGCTCGCCGGCGAACACGACGGTACCGCCGGGTCTCAGCACGCGCATGAACTCCGCGAACGCGCGCGACAGGTCCGGGATGTGGTGGAGGATCGCGTGGCCGAGCACGAGATCGAATGAGGCGTCCTCGAACGGCAGTGTCTCCGCGTCCGTCTCGACCGTCTCGACCGCGAGGCCGAGCCGCGAAGCGTTGCCGCGCAGCGTCTCCAGCATCCCCGGCGAGATGTCGGTGCACGTCGCCTCGCGGATCACGCCTGCCTGCAGCAGGTTCAAGGAGAAGTAACCGGTGCCGGAGCCGATCTCGAGCGAGCGTCCGAAACCGGTGGCGAGCGCGTCCTTCGACAGCACCTTGCGCAGCTTCATCAGCACCTGTTGCTGGCCGGCCTCGCCGAAGTCGATGCCCCACTTGGCGTCGTAGCTGTCGGCGGCGACGTCGTGGTAGCGCGTGTTGACGTCGCGGATGTCGTCGTCGGTGCGTGGAGCCTCCATGCGGCGCGGCACTCTACTGTGTCGGACCGTTATGAGCACCGCATACGTTCAGTCGAACCAGCCCGACGGCGTCCCCCCACTCGCGCTCACGGGCGAGCGCACGCTGCCCGACGTGCCCGAGGAGAACTACTGGTACCGCCGCCACCTCGTCGTCTACGAGTGGATCGGCGCGCGCACGATCGGGAAGCGCGTCGTCGACATGGCCTGCGGCGAGGGCTATGGCTCCGAGGTGCTCTCGCGCTCCGCCGCCGCCGTGGTGGGTGTTGACGCGAACCCCGAGGCGCACGACCACGCGCGGCTGCGCTACGTGCGTCAGAACCTGTGCTTCGAGCGCGACCTCGTCGAGACGTTCTCCGAGGAGTGCGACGCGGTCGTCTTCCTGCAGACGATCGAGCACGTGCAGAACCCGGGCGAGATTCTCGAGCACTTCAAGGCGATGCTCGCGCCCGGCGGGATCGCCTACGTCTCCACCCCGAATCTGCTGACGCTCGCGCCGCCCGGCGCGGAGAAGTCGGAGAACCCCTGGCACGTGAAGGAGTACCGCGCCGAGGAGTTCCGATCCCTCTGTGAGGCACACTTCGAGCAGGTCGAGCTGTGGGGCCTGTTCCACGCCCGCAAGCTGCGCGCGCACGCGCTGGCGCTGTCCGCCGGCTGGGACCACGTCCACAGACGGCTTGGGATCACGAGAGCCTTCTACGACCGCTTCACCCCGGCGATCGCCGCCTCCGACTTCAAGCTGAAGCCGGGCGATCTCGACCGGGCGCTGGACTTCGTGGCAGTCTGCCGCGCGTGAGGCGCCCAACCACCCGCGCACACGCGTGAGCCGCCCCGACCGCGGCGAGCTCGCGCTCGTCCTCCATACGCACATGCCCTACGTCGAGGGCTATGGGACATGGCCGTTCGGCGAGGAGTGGCTGTGGGAGGCGACCGCCACCTGCTACCTGCCGCTGCTCGACGCGTTCGAGCAGCACGGCGCGCCGCTGACGCTCTCGCTGACGCCGGTGCTGTGCGACCAGCTCGCGGCGCCCGGCGTTCCCGAGCGTCTCATGCGCTTCCTGCGCGAGGTGCGGCGCGAGACGCACGTGCTCGACATAGCCGGCTGCCGCGAGGCCGGCCGGGAGGACTACGCGCGCGAGCTGGAGCGCGCCGCCGAGGACTACGAGCGCTCGCTCGCCCGCATGGAGTCGCTCGACGGCGACCTGTTGCGCGCCTTTGCGCCCTACGCGAGCTGGACCTCCTCCGCGACGCACGCTGTCCTTCCGCTGCTCGCGACGGACGCCGGCGTGCGGCTGCAGCTCGAGCGCGGGATCGCCTCCCATCGCGCGCGCTTCGACGGCGAGCACGAGTGGGGCGGGGGCTTCTGGCTGCCGGAGTGTGCCCACGCGCCGTGGCTCGACCCGCTGCTGGAGGAGGCTGGGGTCCACGCGACGTGCGTCGACCTGACCGACGTCCTCGGCCGCGGCGCGCCAGGCCAGCTCGCGCCGATCGCGACCGACGATGGTCCGCTGCTCGTGCCGATCGACCGCGCGACGATCGAGCTCGTGTGGAGCGACGGCGGCTATCCCGCGCACGCCGCCTACCGCGACTACCACGCCTTCACGGTCCACCACCATCGCGTATGGCGCAACGACGGCACCACGTACGACCACGTGGCGGCGCTCGCGCAAGCTCGCGCCGACGCCGCCGACTTCGTCACGCGCACGATCGCGCGACTCGACACGGGCTCGCAAGCGCTCGGTCGTCCCGCACTCGCCGTCTGCGCGCTCGACACCGAGCTGCTCGGCCACTGGTGGTACGAGGGGATCGCCTGGCTCGTCGCGGTGATCGAGGAGGCTGAGCGCCAGGGTCTCGCGCTCGCCCCGCTCGACGAGGCGCTCGCCCGGCATGAGCCCGTCCCGCTGCGCACCGCGCTCGCCGGCGCGGCACCCGCACCGCGCGCCGTCGCCGAGGTGCGCGACGGCCGTCTGCCGACGACGACGTGGGGGACGCCGCGCGACCTCTCCACTTGGGACGGCCCGCAGGTCGCCGAGCTCGCCTGGCAGACGCGCGACGCCGAGCTGCGCACGCTCGTAGCGGCTCGGGGCACGCGCCCGAGTCGCCGAACGGAGCGCGAGCTGCTGCTGCTGCAGTCGAGCGACTGGGCCTTCCAGGTCACGCGCGACCTCGCCGGCTCCTATCCGCACGACCGCGTCGCCGGCCATCGCGCTGCGCTCGACGCGGCGCTGGCTGCGCCGCCCCGTTGAGGTCGTCTCCTTCCACGGCTCCTGATAGCTCAGCGGAGGCAGCCGCGGTCTAGACTGCGGCCGGTCGCCTTGGCCGCAAAGCCAACCCCGATGGCCTCCACACGCATCCTCATCCTCTCTTGGGAGTACCCGCCGCTGATCGAGGGCGGGTTGGCGCGGCATGTGCGCAAGCTGTCCGAGCAACTCGTGCAGCAGGACGTCGAGGTGCACGTGCTCACCCGCGGCGACGACGCGATGGCCGCCGAGCAGGAGCTGTGCGGCGTCCACGTGCACCGCGTCCGCGAGCCGCGCAAGCCGCGCGACCTGACCGAGTTCGTCGCGTGGATCGAGCACATGAACGCCGACATGCTCGCCGCCGGCATCGAGCTCGGGGAGCGGCTCGACTTCGACCTCGTTCATGGCCATGACTGGCTCGTCGCGACGGCCGGCGACAGACTCGCCCGTGCGCTCGACTGCCCTTGGGTCGTGACGATCCACGCGACCGAGTACGGCCGCCACCAGGGCTGGGTCGACAAGCACCCGCAGTCGCATATCCACGGCGTCGAGACGTGGATGGCCAACGAGGCTGACGCCGTCATCACCTGCTCGCACTACATGCGCGACCACGTCGCCGACATCTACGGGCTCGAGGAGACGCGTGTCGCGGTGATCCCGAATGGGATCGACCCGCTCGACCTGCAGCCTGTCGAGGACCTCGATGCGCTGCGCGCCCGCTTCGCGCAGCCGCACGAACGGCTCGTGCTGCTCGTCGGCCGGCTCGTCTACGAGAAGGGCTTCCAGATCGCCCTCGAAGCCCTCCCAGGCGTGATCGAGCGGCTCGGGAACGTGCGCTTCCTGGTCGCCGGCTCCGGCACCGCCGAGTCCGAGCTGCGCGCCCAGGCCGACGCGCTCGGCCTCGCGCAGCACGGCACGTTCCTCGGCTGGATCGGCGACGACGTGCTGCACTCGCTCTACCGCATCGCCGACCTGACGGTGGTGCCGTCGATCTACGAGCCGTTCGGACTCGTCGCGCTCGAGGCGATGGCCTCCGGCTGTCCGTGCATCGTCGCCGACACCGGCGGCCTGCGCGAGGTCGTGCCGAACGAGCAGGTGGGATTGCGGTTCGAGTCGCGCGACCCCGTCTCGCTCGCGGGCATGATGGAGCGCGTCCTGTCCGACGACGCCCTCCGCGACCGCCTCGTCGCCGAGGCGAGCGAGCACGTGCTGCGCTTCGACTGGGCCGACATCGCCCGCCAGACGGCCGAGATCTACGGCGACCTGCGCCGGCTCGCCGTCTGAGCACTGCACTTCTGTACATCTCTGAGATGTACAGAAGGACACTGATCAGATAGCGGCGGCGGCGTCCTCCAGCCGGTCGTCGCCCCAGTACGCCTGACCGCCCACCACGACGCTTGGCACCCCGCGCACGCCGAGCGCGATCGCGGCCTCGGTGCGCTCGCGGAGCGACGTCTTCACCGACGGCGAGGACGCGGCCGCCAGCAGCGCCTCCCCCTCGATGCCCGCCGTAGACGCTGCATCCGCCACCGCCGCCGGGTCCGACAAGTCACGCCCATCGACGAAGCCGAGCCGCAAAGCGGCCAACAGGAACGCCCGACCTGCGCCGGCGTCGCAAGCCGCCACGGCCGCCCGCATCGCCAGCAACGTGTTGCCCGGCCACGGCTCCGGCCAGCGCACGGGACCGAGCCCGTACGCAGCAGCCCGCCGCTCCACCTCCGCGATCCCCGCCTCTCGCGCGTCCGTCAGCGACCACGATCCCCAGCCCCGCGCCGCAAACACAGCGCCCAGCAGCACCGGCTCCCACACGACGTCCGAGGAGCCAAGCACGCCCGACTCCACCCGCTCCGCCGCCAGCCACGCATACGGCGAGCCGACGTCGACGAAGAACCGGGGGCGCTCGGACACGAGGTTCAGTCGATCAACCGCTTGCGCAGCCGCCAGATCGCCAGCCGCCACATCGCGACCCCGAACGCGATCAGGAACGCCAGATGGCCGAGATCCGCCAACGGCTCGATCCCGACCACGACCACGTCGCGCACCAACTGCACGCAGTGGTAGAGCGGATTCAGCCACGCCAACGCCTCGATCGCCGGCGGGAACGACGAGATCGGGAAGAACGTCCCGGCCGTCAGGAACATCGGCGTCAGGATCCCGCTCGTCACATACGAGAAGTTGTCGATCGACTCCGCCATCGCCGCGAGCGTCATGCCGAATGCGACGAACGCGCAGCCGGTGATGAAGCAGATGAACGGCACGAGCACCGCGCTCGGCAGTGGATCGAGCCCGAACGCGATCGCCACAAGCAGCGGCACGTTGCCGTACACGCCGGCACGCATCCCGATCCACAGCACCTCCGCCGAGACGATCTCGTCCACATCCACGGGCGCAGCCAGGAACGCGTCGTACGTTCGCTGGAAGCGGTACTTCAGGAACGTCCCGTACATGCCGGGGAAGGCGGAGGAGAACAGCACCGCCGTCGCCACGATCCCGGTCCCGACGTACTGCTTGTAGTCCAGCCCGCCGATCGACGTGATGAGCGCGCCGAAGCCGAAGCCGAACGCGAGCAGGTAGATCGTCGGCTCGACGATCGAGGAGAAGGTCGTCGTCTTCCAGTTGCGCGTGAAGACGGTCGCGTCGCGGCTCATCACGCCGACGACGGCGGACGGCTCGATGCGGTGCAGCCGGCGCCGGCGTCGCGGCGGCGGCGTCACGGCGACGGATCCCGGTGCGGTGGTGGCGCTCACTCGATCTCCTCCCCGGTCAGGACGACGAACGCGTCCTCCAGCGTCGCGGCACGGCGCACCCCCTCGGGCAGCGCGCCGTCATGCAGCTCCGCGTGCAGGATCGCCAGCGCGGGCCCGGAGCGGCGCATCGCCCAGCCGGCCCGCTCGCCCTCGGCGCGCAGCTCCTCGAGCCGCGCCGGCGGGCCGTAGACCTCGTGGGTCTGAGCGCCGGCGTGCTCGCGCACGAGGTCGGCCGGATTCCCCTGCGCGACGATCAGTCCTCTCGCCATCATCGCAACCGTGTCGGCGAGCCGCTCGGCCTCCTCGATGTAGTGCGTCGACATCAGCACGGTGGTGCCCTCGGCGCGCAGCGCGCCGATCAGCGACCACAGCTCCTGGCGCACCTGCGGGTCGAGCCCGACCGTCGGCTCGTCGAGCAGCACGAGTCGCGGTCTGTGCACGAGCCCGCGCGCGATCAGCAGCCGGCGGCGCATCCCGCCCGAAAGCAAGTCCACGCGCGTGTCGGCCCGCTCGGTCAGGTTCGCAATCTGCAGTGCGCGCTGCACCGCGGCGGCGCGCTCGTCGGGCGGCACGCGGTAGAGCCGCGCGAAGACGGTGAGGATCTGACGGCAGGTCAGCTCGACGTCAAGGTTGTCGAGCTGCGGCACGACGCCCATCTCCGCGCGCGCCTGCTTCGACTCGCCCGGCAGCGTCCAGCCGAGCACCTCGATCACACCTTCGTCGGCGATCGCCTGCGCGGTCAGGATCCGCATCGTCGTCGACTTGCCGGCGCCGTTGGGGCCGAGCAGGCCGAAGCAGATGCCGGGCGTGACCTCCAGGTCGAGGCCCGCTACGGCGGTGATCGCCCCGAACCGCTTCACCACGCCGCGCAGCGAGATCGCCGGCTGGACGGCACTCACACCGGTCCCGACCCGCGCGCCGTCGACAGTGGCCGGGCTCACGCCCATCTCATCGCCTGCGGCTCGTCGCGCATGCGGATCACCTTCGCAGGTGTGCCGGCAGCGACCGCGTTTGCAGGCAGGTCCTTCGTCACGACCGTGTTCGTGCCGACGATCGCGTTGTCGCCGACGGTCACGCCGCGCAGGATGCACGCGCCATAGCCGAGCCAGACGTTGTTCCCGACGCGCACGTCGCGCTTGTAGATCCCCTGCAGCCGGATCGGCCGCTCGACCTCGACGACGCCATGGTCGAAGTCGATCAGCATCACGCGGTCGGCGACGATGCACTCGCGCCCGATCGAGACG
>Ga0126313_10000737_pt1 | contig 16144 bp, 19 predicted proteins | sample Plot105A_FD_89954 | JGI IMG/M metagenome (GOLD analysis project Ga0126313, IMG submission 89954) | Serpentine soil microbial communities from UC McLaughlin Reserve, CA, USA - Plot105A | ecosystem: Environmental > Terrestrial > Soil > Grasslands | place: USA: UC McLaughlin Reserve, Lake County...
AACCTGACAAGCGGCCAGCTGAGGCAGTACCTCAACATACTGGTTGACAAAAAGCTGATAGCAGAGTTGGCAGAGGAGAACAGGAGGCACATCGCCTACAGGACCACAGAAAAGGGCATGCGATACCTTGCCGTGTACTTGGCTCTTAAGAGCATCACAGTCTTTTCGCAGGAAGGCTAGTTGGCCAGCTAGGGCTACATTACTGCCATATACTACTTTTGTTGTTTGTTCCACTTGTAATAGACGGTTCCGCCGCGGCACGTAGCGTAAATGTCTGACCTGCCCTCCTTGAGCGAGCTTGCCACTTCGAGCTCTGCCAGCAGCTGCTCTATCTCCTTGTCCTTCTTTTTTGAAGCAAGCAGGTTCAGGATCTCCTCCCGGGAATACATCATAGAAGGATCCTTGCGCAGGATGCCTTCAATGTCGCGCACAAGGGAGCCTGTCATGTTATCTCATCTCACTTCTTTTTCCTCGCAGACACTATTGAAAGAACGTCGCGGTCCTTTAGCTGGTAGTTGGTCGGCAGTCGCAGGCCGTCACGCCCGTCTAGCGCGTAGATCATGCCCTTTGCCAGCTCGCTGTGTATCTCCCTTGCAAGGTCCTCGACGGTAGAGCCTGACCTCATCAGGTAGACGTCTGGCAGCACATTGCCGTGCTTGTCAGAGAACTTTTGCACGTCAGCAACTGGATAGATAGCGTTCATCTTTAGCAGCTTGAAAACTGCCACATTTATTGCAAATTGGACGCCCGTTCGCATGTATTCGCCCAGGATGTCTTTTCTGATGAAGTTAAGCGCCCACTTTTGCTTGTCGTTGAGCTTTGTCTGGTCGTTTATTTCAAAGCGCTCGTCGCCGGGGATGTAGCGTATCACCCCGCGGGTTTCCGCGCGTCTGAGGGTAAGCTCGGCGTCCGCGCTAGCCGGTACCACGATTATGTCTTTGTATTCCTCCCGGAGGCGCTTGAAGTTCTCAGTAGCAGTCGGCAGGTCGACCTTGTTTGCGACTATCAGCGTCGGCTTTGAGATATCGCGCAGGCTCCAGCAAAAGTCCTTGCTCTCCTGCGGGCCAAAGTCATCAAATTTCGTTTCTGCCACGTTGTTCTGCGCAAGGGCGAGCTTGACGTGGTCCTCGCGCACTCCGATGCCCCTGAACACTTCGGTTATCGCAGGTATCCTGTCCATGCCGCCGCCAATCGACCGCGATATCTTGTCCCGGTTTGCCTCGAACAGCTTCAGGTACCACATGACAAGCTCCTCTTCAATGTCTGCAATGTCGGCCACAGGATCGCCTGTGCCCGGCTCAGCTATCCTTCCAGACGCGTCGATGCTGCCAGACGCGTCAACGACGTGGAGCAGCGCGTCCGACTGCGACGCTATCGAGAGGAACTGGTTGCCAAGGCCCTTGCCCTCCCACGCGCCCTTGATAAGTCCTGGAAGGTCGACAAGCTCGATAGGGATAAAGCGCCAGCCGTCAATGCAGCGCGAGTTCCTGGGCTGGTCCTGCACCTTAAGCTCGCGGTGGACGCACAGCGTGATTGCGTGGGCGTTGCCTATAGCTGGCTGCTTTGTGGTGAACGGGTAATTGGAAATCTCGGCCGATGATAAGGTAGCGGAGTTGAAGAATGTAGTCTTGCCGGTGTTCGTCTTGCCAATAAGGCCGATCTTGGTCATGGATGGATCTGCATCTCCATCGTTCTTATTTATATATACTCTGGATCAGTGCACGTGGTGGCACGCTATGGCGAGGTACCCGACCAGCCCTGCAAAAGCTCCGAGCATTGACAGATGGGCTGCAAATACGAGCCTGTCCACAACTGACCTTTTCTTCTGCCGCAATACTGGAGTGACTATCTGCTGCATATGCCGTAATAATAATGAAGTTGCTAACGAATAAAAATTGCTGTTGCCACACAAATCTGCTTCTGCAACTCTTACATAGCTTTGATTCGAGACCAAGCTACATGGGCCTCGTGGAACTGTTTCAGGGGATGGTCATCTCTGGGATACAGCAATAGGCGTAGTCTCGCTCGGAGCCGGCATTTACTTTGAGTCTTTCAGATCCAAAAAGCACGAATATCCTAGGGAGCGGTTAAGGCGTAACTGTTGTTGTTGTTGCTACTTACTTGCTTGCCAGCCTTTCAAGCGCCGTCTTGATCTCGTCGCACCGCCAGCACATCTCGCTTAGCTGGTCTGCCGTCAGGTCGCCTTCCCACTTTTCAAGAGCTGCCTTTGAAATTTCAGTTGCATGGTACAGTATTGCCCAGTACGGGTGGTGCTCGGCTGTCGTGTAGGCAAGCTCCAACATCTCAGAGAGTCCCGCTGAGGCCTTCTTGATGTAATCGGAGCCTTCGCCATAGATCTTGATTATGCCGGCGTCCCTGTCTATGCCCACCTTGGTGGAGATGTTCTCCTTTTCCCGGAGCTCTTCCAATACAGGTTTCACCCGCTCGATGACTCTGTCGATGCCCGCTGACATTTGCTGTTAGAGACAATGCGTCTAATTTAACCTAGTCACTGCCGAATAACCGCTGGTGCTCTGCCAGCATGCACCTGTTGTAGACGACTTCAATGCCCTTTTCCCGCGCCATGCGCTCGGCTTCCGGGCTGTAGATGCCTTCCTGCATCCAGATCACCTTGACGCCCGGCTTTTTTAAAGCGTCCTGCACGACGGCTGGCACGTCCTCAGAAGGCCGGAAAATATCGACGATGTCAATCTTGTCTGGCACGCTGCTGACCGCGGGGTACGACTTGCGGCCGAATATTTCCGGCGCAGTGGGGTTCACAGGGATTACGTTATAGCTCTGCCCTATGAGGTACTTGGGGACATAGTGCGCTGCCTTGCCCTCGTTCTTGGACATGCCAACCACCGCGACGTTCTTTAGGTCATAGAATTTCCTTATCTCGGCGTCCGAGTGCGAGTCCCTTTCCATCAATGATAATTCTGCCTTTAAATTATTTAAACGCATTATTATCACGAGCCGATCATACCCGGCAATTTTATCGGCGTGCGGTACGCCTGCACTATCTTGATCCCTGGCTCAGCTGTGACTGTCACGCTGTCCAGCTGCACGTTTTCTGGCGGCGACATTGTCAAGGTTTCGCCAGGCTGCATCACCGATATTATAGGCTCTTTCTGGCCGCCATAGTCGACCAGCACGTTTGTCAGCGGCAGCCTGCCGGTATTCTTCAACACCACGCGGGCGTTTGTAAACAAGGACTGCTCGTCCTTGAGCGCGTCTACGCCCAGGTCGTAGTCCTTTGTCGGCAGCGCCGACGCGACCATCGCGATTATGGCGACTGCGATTATACCTGCCGCCACTGCCAGAACAAGCGCCGTCCGCATTGGACAGATGATGAGCACGGAGAATATTTAAGCGATTATTCGCCTTTCATTTGGATGCGCGATTTGAAGACCGGTCTGATGCCCAGAGACGCGTAATTGCCTGTCGAGCAGGTAAAGCACAATTCTTCTTCCGGCATCCCTATAGCCTTTGCAAGGTTGGCCGTGTCGTTGTAGGCGACATATTCCGCCCCTATCACTTGGGCCACCCGGGCGCCTATCTTGCTGTTGTTTTGCTCGTCTGAGCCGTGCTGATACGCTACTAGTTCCTCCTGCGAGGGAAAGTCGATGCCGGCGTAGCACGGGTAGCGTATAGGGGGGTAGGTGACTACAAGGCTTATCTTCCGGGCTCCGACGCTCCGGAGGGTCTTGATTATTTCAGCAGAACTTGTGCCCCTGACGATGCTGTCGTCGACGACCACTACGTGCTTGCCCTCGACTACCTCGCGAATAGGTATTATGCCCTTGTTTATCTCGACCCTGTCGCCCTGGTACGGCTCGATGAAGCTCCTCATCGACCCCTTCTTTGCGCTGTAGCGGTCCTTGAGCAAGCCTTCTTCAAAGGGAAGCCCGAGCTCCTGCGCGTAGCCAAGCGCGGCGGGACGGGCAGAGTCAGGCACTGGGACTACTACGTCTGCGCCGTCTATCGGAAATTTCTTGGCAAGAAACTGCCCGATCCTTTTCCGGGCAGCATAGATATTTATGCCTTCCATTATGCTTGACGGATGAGCGAAATACGTGTATTCAAAAGCGCAGTGGGCGTGCGGCTTTTCGTTTGCAAACTGCTGCGACTGGATGCTGCCCTTGCTCATTTTGATCAGCTCGCCCGGCTCTACATCGCGCAGCAGCTGCGCCCCGACTGCCGCAAGTGCGCAGGACTCGGAAGCAACCATGTACGTGTTTGTTTCTTTATGGTGGCCGAGCACTAGGGGGCGGAAGCCGCGCGTGTCCCTTGCCGCGTAGACCGAGCCCTCGTCTGTGAGAAATGTAAAGCAGAACGAGCCGACCATCTCGCTTTTCAAGATGTGCATTGCCTCTGCCATATTGTCTTCCTTGTCTGCCAGATGCATGGCGAGGCGCTGGGCTGCGACTAGCGTGTCGCTCATGGTCTGTGGCGTGAACGTGCAGCCGCCGACCATTCCCGATAATTCTTCGACGTTGGCAATCGTGCCGTTATGGGCGACGCACAGGTCCTTGACCTTCAGCGGCTGGGCGTTTTCAAGCGTGCTCTTGCCAAGCGTGGAATAGCGGACGTGGCCGATGGCCGCTGGCGATTTGTACTTTTTCATCACCATCGGAAACTCGGCCGCTGCAGAGGAGACAAGCCCGAGCCTCCGGAACGGAGGCTTGCCGGGAACCGCGATGCCCCATGCTTCCTGGCCGCGGTGCTGGAGAGCGCGGAGCGAGTCGATGACGAACGGGATTACGTTGTGGCCGTTGAGCGAGAATATGCCGACTACGCCGCAGTTCTCATGAACCAATTTCATTACCACCCTTTAGAAAACTAGTGCTGCTGGAGGACAAGCTTTGAGACCGGTACAGGGTTAGCTCTATGATTTAAAAAATGTATCTTCTAGCTCTGCATCGTCTTTTCGAGCGACTCGTAGCTTGTTTGCAGCTGCTTCAGCGTCAACCTGATCTTCTTCTTGCCCTGCACAAATTTGATGCTGCTTGCGGTTTTTCCTATTTCTGCAAAAGCCACGCCCTCTGACGGCAGAATCCTGCGCACCTCCTCCGGCTCTTTTGTGCCAATGACGTAGCGCGAGTGCGACTCGGAGAACATCAGCTCGTCCAGCTGCTTGCAGGAATTTGGAACAGCTGAAAGATCGACTTTGAACCCTGTCTGGCCGGCGATTGCCATTTCGGCGAGCGCGACTGCCAGGCCGCCCTTGGAGCAGTCGTGAGCGCAGCCGGCAAGGCCGCTCCTTACCAGCTTCAACACAGCGCTTGCATTCTGCTTATCTGTCTGCAGGTTGACCTGCGGGACAGGGCCGCCTGTTATCCCATGATAGTATTCGTAATACTCAGAGCCGCCTATCTCGGGTGACGTGTGCCCGATGACAAAGATAGAGTCGCCTTTTTGAAGCGCTGACCGGGCGACATGTGAGACGTCGTCCACAAGGCCGAGCGTGCCGATGACCGGCGAAGGCTTGATCGGGCCCTTGACGGTCTCGTTGTAAAAGCTGACTTTGCCGCCTACGACAGGGATGTCCATGAACTTGCAATAGTCGACTATGGCGTTTACCGCCTGCGTGAATGTCCAAAATATTTCAGGGTCTTCAGGGCTTGCAAACTGCAGGTGGTCGACGACACCGACTGGCTCTGCCCCTGTGCATATCACGTTTCTGCGTCCTTCCGAGAGGCAGCCAAGCGTACCCTGGTACGGGTCGAGGTAGCAGTGCTTTGAGTTGCCGTCCAGCTTGACTGCGACCAGCTTGCCGTTGTCAAGGCGCATCACTGCGGCATCGCCTGCGCCCGGCTTGACCACCGTCCGCACGCCTACCTCGTGGTCGTACTGGTGGTAGACCCAGCGCTTGCTTGCTATCGATGGGTTTGCAAGAAGCGCCAGCAGCGCCTTGCCGAGGTTTGCTGGCGCGCGCGGCTGTTTGACTGATTTTATCCTATCAAGGTACTTGGGGCATCTGCTTGCCCTGTCTGCCAGCGGCGCGTGTGCGACAAGATGCGACGGCATCTGCGCGACCACACTGCCGTCGCGTCTGACGACAAGGTCCTGGTGCTCCTGCACTGTGCCAAGGATTGTGTACCGTATTTCGTACTTGTCAAGTATCGACTGCAATGCGGGCAGCTTTGCGCTGTCTGTGACATAGAGCATGCGCTCCTGTGACTCTGAGATCATCAGCTCGTTTGGCGTCATGCCGTCTTCCCTTGCGTGCACGCGCGATAGCTCTACGTCGAAGCCTCTGCCGAGGTTGTCCGATGTTTCAGAGAGGCAGCAAGAAAGCCCTCCGCCACCCAAGTCCTTGATGCTTTTGATGCAGCCATGCTTGATCGCCTCCATCGTAGCTTCGAGCAGCAGCTTTTCAAGGAACGGATCAGGAATCTGGACAGCCGACCTGTTTTCGGCTTCAAGCGCCTTTGACGCAAAGGACGCGCCATGAATCCCGTCCCGACCGGTGGAGCCGCCGGCAAGTACTATTACATCGCCAATTTCGGCTTGATTTGCTATGATGTCTTCCTTGCGCCCAAAGCCTATCGATGCGACGTCGACAAGGCAGTAATCCTCAAAGGACGGGTCGAACTCGATCTCGCCCCCCACAGTCGGGATGCCGATGCAGTTGCCATAGTCGGCTATGCCCTTGACCACGTTCTTGAAGAGCCATTTTGACTTTGCAACTGACTTGCTCTTGCCTGTTATCAGGGCAAACCTCAGTGCGTTAAGCACTGCGATCGGCCTGGTGCCCATCGACATGATGTCTCGTATTACGCCGCCAACGCCGGTGGCAGCGCCGCCAAAAGGCTCGACCGCCGACGGGTGGTTGTGGCTCTCGATGTGAACCGTCAGGACGTATCCATCGCCAACGTCAAGGACTCCGGCGTCGTAACCGAGGCCAACAATGACGCGTCTGCCTTTTGTCGGCAGCAACCGCAGGTACTTTTTTGACGACTTGTACGAGCAGTGCTCGGACCACTCGGCGCCGACGATGTCCTGCTCGATCTCGTTTGCCTTCCTCTGTAGCTTTTCTTCGAGGTACTGCAGCTCGCGCTCTGTCAGAACGCCCCCCATCTACGCTACCGCCTTTTGCTGCTCTTGCTGCTGAAGGTGTGAAATAAGCGAGCGGAATATCGTTATGGCATCGTTTCTGCCGTTGATGGTAAGAAGGTTTTCGCTCGCCCTCTCCGGGTGCGGCATCATGCCCATCACGTTGCCCTCTTCGTTGCATATTGCTGCGATGAGGTCGGTCGAGCCGTTCGGGTCATCGTTAGAATACTGCAAAACTATCTGGTTCTTTTTCTTTAATTCTTTGAGGATTTTCGAGTCGGCGACGTAGCGTCCCTCGCCGTGGGCCACCGGGATATCAAACGCCTGTTTTTTGTAAAACTGGCTGGTGAAAGGCGTCCTGTTGTTCTGCACTTGCACCTTGGTCCACCTACACACAAAGCGCAATGAATCGTTCATCATGAGTGCACCGGGCAAAAGCTCTGACTCTACCAAAATTTGAAAGCCGTTGCAGATGCCAAGCACCGGCAGACCATCCATTGCCATCCTTTTTACTTCCTGCACTATCGGGCTGTGGGCTGCTATGATGCCTGCGCGAAGCCTGTCGCCAAACGCAAAGCCGCCGGGAATTATCATGGCGTCGTAGCCGGTGATGCGGTCTTTGGTATGCCAGATAAAGTCGGCCTGAATGCCAAGGACGTTGTTTACAACATGGTGAACGTCGCGATCGCAGTTGCTGCCGGGGAAAACTGCAATCCCAATCTTTGGCGGTGCCATTACTTTGCGAGGAAAACTGCTCAGAGCTCGTATTAATATTTTCACATTCTTGATCCTGCTACAGCTTTTCAAAGTTTCCCCGACTCGATGCCACAGACTACTGTAGGAAACGAGTAGTCGGGATTCATCGACCTCAAGTTGTGCTTCATACCCAGTCAATGAGTTTTCGTACCTGTAGAGCCTCCGATGAATTCGAGTGTATCTTTGCTCAAGTCGTTCCAATTTCAAGCTAGGAAAGCGAACCCAGACGGCGCTTACCTTTTGCGACTCCCCTACTTTTAAGCCAATCTGATCAGATGGCAGCGTGTTGGTAGAAGGCGCGATCTCCAAGTCAACATCGTGTATTCCTTTCACGCAGGAGATGACATCAGAGTTTTTTGACCGCCAGTCCTGTTTCCATCGATCCAGAGAGTCAGATGCCTTGTCTCACCTTATCTTTCCTCATGGATAGCTACACGCTTGGTTCTCCAATGCTTGTCGCATTCGATTTTATAGGCGGCTCCTACAGGCAGCCGTTCAGCGGTAGAACGATAGTGCCTTCGAGAAGGACAAGATATGCATTGTTGTTGTTGTTAATGGTTAAGGCGAAGTATTCGAGGCTATGGGTGTGCTTGTCCTCCCACAGGATCGACTTCATGTCCCACATTTTTTACAGGCAGCGAAATAATATCAAGGCTTTTCTGATTTTCGCACAAGCTAGCTAATACAGTTTCAGTAACTGGCAGCAGCATTGTTTTTATTTTTCATCTGAGCCGTAGAATATCGTATATGGCAGCAAGCGTGGTCCGTGACATCATGACAAAGAACATCGTAATGATAGAAGGAGACAAGACGGCGCTCGAAGCTGCCAAGGTCATGGCAGAGAAAGGTATAAGCTCTGTGTTTGTCATGAAGCACAGCCAGCCCGTTGGCATCGTGACAGAGCGCGACTTTATTAAAAAGGTATGCGCCAAGGAGCTTCCGATAGCGCAGGTAAAAATTGGAGATATAATGTCCAAAATACTTACGACTGCCGACCCGGAGATGCCAATCGAAGTCGCGGTGCAGAGGATGGTTAACCACAAGATACGCCGGCTGCCTATAATGGAGGCCGGCAAAGTTGTCGGAATCATCACGGTGACTGACCTAGCGAAGCACCTGAGAACTACGCTGCTGCTAGAAGGCGCGCTGAGCGACTCGAACAGCTTTGACAATATGATAGCGACATTGGATCATGACAAGCACTGATTAATTGAAGCATCATCGTTTTTTTAGCCATTGCAGATGGTGACTTGGAAATGCTAGACCTTATCTGCAACCTTGATTGCGCAGTTGCTAACTACGGGGTTGAATATCCGCAGCTCCTCGCACAGCTGTTTCACAGTCGCTTCTGCTTCCTTTTCCGACTTGCTGTTAACGACCATCTTGAGCATCTTGGCAGACCTGACAGACTGGACGCTCGAGTAGCCGCCCTTGACCACGAGGTCGCGGTGGATGGTCTCGCCTTCAGGATCATTGATGTAGGGCTTGTTTTCGATTATCACCTGCAGTACGTACTTTGGCACGGGTTTTACCAAGCGCGCTGCTGTTTAAATAGATTCGGAAAAGCAGAGGCTTTGACCATCAACTGCTCAAAAGCATATGCTTTACATAAAGACTGCCCAGTTCGGGGGCAAGCCAATGGCTACGAATACGAGTACCTTATAAGCACATCAGTGTAATTATGTACAATGGGCTTTTTAGATAAATTCCGAAAGAAAAAAGAAGAAGATCAACCACCGCAGAAAAACGACAGCCCGAGCGCATCAGGCACACAGCAACAGCCGCAGAGACGAGTCAAAAAGTACACGTCTGACGGCAAGCCAGTTTATGAGTAGCCCTGGCCGGTTTGATAGCCAGCATTTATATTACAACCAGCAACCAATTACAAGCACAGTAATGTCATATGGAAGACAGTATGGAGGAAGCAGCCGCTTTGGTGGCAGTAGCTTCGGTCCAAAGCCTGTAGAAGCAGGCAAAGAATACGACGTACAAGTTACGGAAGTGAGCAGAAAGGGTGACGGAATTGCCAGGGTTCAGGGATTTGTCATTTTTGTAAAAGATGGCAAGGTAGGACAGAACACCAAGGTAAGAGTCACAAACGTGGGCGCAAGATTCGCAACAGCGGAAATCGTGCCATCAACCCAGTAAGAGCAAACAAACAAACAAAAAACAGTAATCACTGAAAAATTACGAACCCTAAAGAAATGTGGCGGCCCCGTCAAAAAGGAAGTACCACATTCGATTTTTCTTCTTCATCAAAATCCTGTATCATGATCGAGCATCACAACTTTTCAATTTGTGAGAAAAAGCAGATCAAGATTTAAATTACTCTTCAAATGCAGCAAATCTGTTTACTGCCGTTTGTTGAGTCACGCAGGTGATTTTGCCAATTACCAGGAAGATCACAAGAATATGAACATAAACATAATATCAGTAGAACAAATAGGAAATCGCAAGAATGCAAATCAGGCACACTTTGTGCTATACGGATCATGTTTTTGGTGTGCATCTCTTCTGAACACAAGTAACAATAGGATTGGGGTGTGCCCTTCATGCCAAAGCAGAGGTATCGAATCGCTGCCCATCTTGCCAGGCGAGGGTTAGATATTTGGCTATGACATAGAACGCGGCGGAATCACGCTTGATTTTGTGCTAACAAGAAAAAGATAGCACACAGGGTTTTCAGATAACGCGGATCGAGCGCTCCAAAGGCTGCTTTAGCCTTACAGATCGCGCTCAAAGCTTTTAGCAGTCATCATCAACTGAATGTAAGTTCCTGACAATATAAGTCAAATGTTATTATAGGCGACCATCTCATATGCTAGCTGGATTTTGAATGACGCAAAACAGTTTTCCGATGAAACAATGGCACGTTGAGCATATGGAAAAAACAATTGTAAGGTTTGTGACGGGATTATCTCAGGACGCTTCTACGTGGGAAAGGAGGCAGCACAAACGATACGGTGGCCTGACGAACACCTGCAGGCAGATCGATTACGACATCAGGCACGGCGTGACAAATGACGAGATCCTTTCTTTCTTGCATAGTATTAGAAACCATTCATCGTTTGCCAAAATCAGACGCAACAACGGCTCCATAGAAAGACTCAACGCGGTAGAAGGATATTTTTACAATAAAGGCAAACAAGTGCCATCATTTTTTTAAAATTAGAATGCGCTTGGCGCATCCCTGCCTTCTCTGCCAAAAGCGGGGGTTTCAAGAAGCAAAAGCGATTTTTTAGCGAAAGGCGCCGCCGAAAGTATTAATTATGTTCACCTAAAAAGTCATGCTCAAGGTCATGTAGCTCAGCCTGGCCAGAGCGGCTGACTTGTAAACTTGGCCGTCAAGAAATCAGCAGGTCGTGGGTCCAAATCCCACCATGACCTTTCACCTTATTCCAACATGAGCTGCTTGTTTAAAAGAAAGGCTGCATAGCCGAGAAAATTATATAGCAGTAAAAGCCCCAAATTGGCTAGTCCCCTCTACTGTTTTGCATGTCATTAACTGCATCATCCATTTTTGTACAGGCGACACAAACTGGCCAACTTGGTCGTATAACTTGGCAAAGCTCAGACCTTTTTCTGTTGTTTTGTAAATCTGCGTCTTTTCATCAAATTCGAGCAAGTCATTCGCTAGCATCATGGCCAAGTGCTCTTTGAGCTGCGCGTACGAGATAAATGCCTTGTACATTATCTTGGTTTTTGTACTGCTGCCGTCAGTTTCCAGCTACATAGTGCAAGAAAGCAGCAATAAGCGCCCTGCGCATTATCAGGAAGAGATCCCATGCAGCTGGCAGGAGATAGAGCACCTGGCAAAAGAAGAAATTGCTTTACAAATAAAGAAGTCTCGAGCAATATACGATTTGCATTCTTGGCATTACCAATGGCTTCGTCATTCCGACAAAACTGCTGTCCCGCGAGCTTGGCATTGACCTCGTCCATTTTGTGCCAGTGCGCAACAAGACTTTGATCAGGCCAGAGATACCAGCTCTCCACGCAGACAGACGATACATCATAATGGACGATATCTATGACACAGGCGACACGTACAACAAGGTGGCAGATGCGCTGAAGGGCTTCTCCTACGACTTTGCCCTTTGCATGAGCAGGTACAAGCACAATTACGGCCTGTTCGCAAAGATGTTAAATCATGAAAAATGGGTCGTGTTTCTTTGGGAATGAGAGAGCTGCATGCTCATTATAAAAAATAATTTTTTTAAACAAAAGCTGCCACTGCTGCTATAAAAGAACTATAATAATTATTATTTTTTGATGTTCCACTGGAAACGCGCGCACATACACGCATATACACACGCACATCTATCCAACACGCGAATGGTAGCAGATTGTTATTAACCCGTAGCAACAAGAACTAGCTAGCTCTCGCGCCATATCGCCCGCGTCTTAGCAAGCATGACAAACCCAACCAAATAGGCCAGCTGCACTGCGAAGCCAAAGCCCAGCGACCACTCGGCAGGCGTCGGCGTGATGCCCATGATGTGCTGGAGCATCATTGACGCGTGCGTAGTTGGGACTGCGTAGGCAAGTGGCCGAAGCGCCTCTGGCAAGAAGTCTATTGGGTAGAACACGGGCGGCAGCACCGCCAGTATCACGTTCACGAACGATATCACCTGCGTGGCGTTACGCATGTGGAGCATGTGGGACGACAGGAAAAAGCCCATCGCAGACATCGACCCCCATATCAACAGTATCGTCGCCACAAGGAGCGGAATGCTAAAGACCGATCCGCCGAAATAGACGACGAGCGTGGCAAGCACCGCCAGCGCCGGCAGCCCAAACAGCAGCTCAGACAGCGCGAGGCCCATCATGTACGTCAATGGGGAAACAGGCGACGCGACAAACATGTCCTGCACCTTGTATTCAGTCTTGTAGAACGAGATGTCCTGCCCCAGCGCGAGGCCATAGCCTACGAGAGCCATGACTAGGCTGCCAGCCACAGCCTCCTCCACTAAGTCGCCGCCGCTTATCACGAATAGCACGAACAGGAGCGAGAACGGGCTTATCGCCGTAAATATGAGCGATATCGGGTTCCTCCGGAGCCACAGAATGCCTGTCATGTACGCTATCAAGAAAGCCTGCCTGACAGGCAGCATAGAGCTAGTTTTAGTCTCTGCCATCCTGTTGATCATCTCCAATTCCATTGCCAACAAGGTAGACGAACACATCGTCAAGCGTTACCGGCGAAACCGTGAATGGGAGATTCCTGCTCATCGCAAGCTCGGACAGCTCCCTGACCGCGGATTCAAAAGTAAAGACGCGGAGCATGCCAGTGCTGGTGTCTACTACTGGCCCGTACGACTTTAAAGCATCAGTGTCAAGCCCATTCCTTGCAATGTCGACCCGGATGTTCTGTGGTATCACCCTGCGAAGCTCCTGAATTGTGCCCTGGGCTATTATCTCGCCTTTGTTGATTATCACGATATAGTCTGACAGCATTTCGGCCTCGTCCATGTAGTGTGTGGTCAGAACTATCGAGCCTCTCTTGTCCTTCCAGTCCTTGATTGCAGACCAGACCTGTCTCCTTGACACAGGGTCAAGCCCGATCGTCGGCTCGTCGAGGAAGAGCAACTGCCCGTCCGTGGCCATCGCCATCGCAACCAGTATCTTTTGCTTCATTCCGCCAGACAGGTTCATTGCCGGCCTGTCCCGCGCCTCGTACAGCTCGAGCTTGCGCAGCATCTCCTCAGTCTTTTCTCTGGCAGCCTGCTTGCCTTCGCCCTTTATCTGCAGCCAGTTGTACACATGGTCCCAAGGCGTGAGCGCCCGGAGCGGCCTGCCCTCCTGCGGAACTATCGAGATAAGATCGCGCACTTGCCGCGGCTGCCTGACAGCATCGTAGCCAAGGACGCGAATGCTGCCGGCGGTAGGCGCAAGCTGCGTGGCGCACATGCGCACAAAGGTAGTCTTGCCTGCCCCGTTTCTACCCAGAAGTGTAAAGATCCTGCCTGATTCTACTTTTAGCGTAAAATCGCGAAGAGCAGGCTGGCTGGCTCCCTTGTATATCTTGGTGACGCCCTCCGCCTCTATCGCTAGCACAGGGTATTGGAGCGCGATTCTCTAATGTAGAGTTTGCTTATTCAATGAGTGAAAACAGACAACACCTGTCGCACCCCTTCTGAAATCTATGGCAACCGTCGCTGCCACAGTCATATACGATGCCGCATTTTGAGCACTGGTGCGCATGGAGGGGACGGTGTGCCAGCATTGGGAACGGTTATGGGGCTCAATATTTGTTGATTGGAGGAAAATGTTGTTGACCGGCATGTATGGGATGTTGCACCGCCTAGATCAATCATCAACGACCTTATAATCTCAATAGCAGGCATCCATTGTCACATTCATACACCGCCCTTCTGAAAGCCGGGCCCCGACTCATAAATGCTGAAACGCACCCTGCTCAGCATTTGGAGCAGAGGTCGTTCAGTCGTTTTATCGCTAGTGACAAGATATACAAATAAGTCCCTTTGAGCAAGATAAGAAGCGTCAATGAAAAGAGAATTCATAGTCGCCAGGATTGAAGCGTCGCAGGACGGAAGCCCTTACGTTTACGTGACATTCAACGACCCAAAGGACTACAAGCCTGACAGGCCCAACGTGAACCCCTTTGGATCGAATATACAGTCGTTCAATTCCATGGATGACCTGATAAAGAATATGCCCAAGGTGATGGCAAGCTTTCCAGGGATGCTGGGTGGGGTCACTGACTCGCCCACGATAAAGCTGAGCATGCGCGAGTACCAAGATCTTGGCATCAAGGTGGGCGACAAGGTATACATCGAGATCCAGAAAGTGGATAGCAGCGGCGTCTAGTGTCTATGTATGCATGATAGGACGCTTTAATTTAAATACAAAGAGCTCGTTATATTACCTGTTTGGAACAGCAAAAGAAGAGCGGAGTCCGCGCGGAAAAAAAATTAGGGCTCATACTCATACTCATCCATACGCCTTTTGGCCTTCGGTTCTTTGACAGGGTCGCCAAATGGCGCATCTCCAAGGTTTACGCCGACTTTAACACGTATCTGATGCCGCTAATAACTGCACTTGCAATATTTCTCATAATAGGCTCGCTCATGATCATGTTCTCCAATGCGGCAGCTAGGGAAGGCGTGCGTGGTGTTGGTCCGCAGGCAAACCTGCTCATCCCTGGCCTCAACCCGTATCTGCCGATAACATATGGCTGGGTAGCACTCGTCATCACGATCATAATCCACGAAGCAGGGCACGGAATAGTCGCGCGCGTTTATAACATCAGGGTGGACTCGACAGGCATCGTGCTGTTCCTCGGCCTGCCGGTAGGAGCGTTTGTCAACATTGAAAGGGAAGAGCTGAACAAGGCGACACTGAAGCAAAAGAGCGCCGTGCTGACAGCAGGCCCGCTCAACAACATGATACTTGCAGGCGTTACGCTGCTTGCGCTGTATTTCGTGATCTCGACGCTTACGCCACTTCCTCCAAACCCGGCCGACCCACAGTTTGGAGTGATGGTCCTAAGTGTGAGCGGCGGCTCGCTCGCTGAATCTATAGGCATGACGCAAGGCTCCACTATCCAGTACATCGCAGGCCAAGAGATCAGGCAACTTGAGGACCTTGGCGACATGCTGAGGGCAAACCTTGGCCAAGCAATCGAAATAACCTGGACAGAGCAGGGAGGCAACTCCGTAACGCGGGATGTCGTGCTGCCAACGACGGTCGAGCTGAACAGGGGCGTCCTTGGCGTGACTGTCACCCCGCTTGCGCCTGACTCGCAGGTAGTCCTTGACAGGTACAAGGGCGCTTTTGGCACCAACCCGCTTGCGATACTCCTTCCACCCACAATGCAAGAGGGTGCCGTGCCATATTCCGACCTGATGGCACCCAAGTACACGTCCAGCGTGTTCGGGGACGCATATGCCCCAATAGCCAACATACTGTTCTGGATATGGTTCATCAACTTTAACGTCGGCATATTCAACGCCCTCCCGATAGGCCCGCTGGACGGTGGTCAGCTGTACGGGGCAATGATAGAGAACAGGGCAAAGTCCAAGGTGCTTGCCAAGAACGCAACGACGCTTCTGACTCTCACCATGGCTGCGATAGTGGCCGCGGCGCTCGCATTGCCATACCTATTCTGAAAGCTTTTATAATGGAAAGACGGATCTAATGCCGGCTTTTGCCGGTTTATGCCGTGGTAGATTTCTGACTTTTACGACCACATGGCATGACTTTGGTATATAGCTGGAACCAACGGCGATATAGGAGAATTGGAAAAGAACGAGAAGACTGGCGAATTGCAAGAACAACAGGTAGCCTCGGCTGTGAGAAGGTCAAG
>Ga0126313_10000739_pt1 | contig 16142 bp, 16 predicted proteins | sample Plot105A_FD_89954 | JGI IMG/M metagenome (GOLD analysis project Ga0126313, IMG submission 89954) | Serpentine soil microbial communities from UC McLaughlin Reserve, CA, USA - Plot105A | ecosystem: Environmental > Terrestrial > Soil > Grasslands | place: USA: UC McLaughlin Reserve, Lake County...
GCGGTCGCATGGCTGCTGCTCCGGGGCAAGAGCGGCCGCTCGTTCCGCGCCGTCCGCGACAGCGAACTCGCTGCGGCCTCCTCCGGGGTCAACCTCGCCACCTACAAGACGCTCGCATTCGGGATCAGCGCCTTCTACGCCGGCATCGCCGGGTCGCTGCTCGCGATCGCGACCACGTTCGTGAACCCGGACACCTACCCGATCACGCTCTCGATCTTCCTGCTCGTCGGCGTCGTGGTGGGCGGCCTCGGCTCGCTCTGGCCGCTCGTCTTCGGCGCCATCTTCATCCAGTTCCTGCCCCTCTGGGCGCAGGAGGTCTCGAAGGCGCAGGGGGCGCCGGCCGTGGTGTACGGCGTGATCCTGATCCTCGTCATGATCCTGCTCCCCGGCGGCGCGGCCGGTCTGATCCGTCGCCTGCAATCGCTTTACAAGTCGCGGCTACCATCGCGCTCGCTGAGCCGTACCACCGACTGAAAAGGGGCTGAACCGACGATGCGTCGACCGAGACTTGTCCTCTGTCTGCTCGCGCTCGCGGGCGCGATCGCGATCGGCGCCACGGCGGCGACGGGCGCCGAGCCGGGGATCACGGGGAAGACGATTCTCCTCGGCGGCACCACGCCGCTGTCCGGAACCGCCTCTGCGTACGCGTCCGTCGCCCGCGGCGCCAACGCCTACTTCAAGTTCGTCAACTCGCGCGGGGGCGTCAACGGCCGCACGATCACCTACAAGACTGTCGACGACGCCTACGACCCGGCGAAGACGGTGCAGGCGACGCGGCAGCTCGTCGAGCAGGACAAGGTCTTCGCGATCTTCAACTCGCTCGGCACGGAGCAGAACGTCGCCACCCGGGATTACCTGAACGGAGCGCGGGTGCCGCAGCTCTTCGTCGCCTCCGGCGCGACCACGTTCGGCCGTGACTTCAAGGAGTACCCCTGGACGATCGGCTTCCAGCCCAGCTACCGCGCCGAGGGCTGGATCTACGGCAAGTACCTCGTCCGCACCAAGCCCGGAGCGAAGATCGGCGTCCTCTTCCAGAACGACGACTACGGCAAGGACCTGCTCGCGGGCCTCAAGCAGGGGATCGCACGCTCGAAGGTGAAGGTCGTGGCGGCGCAGTCCTTCGAGGCCACGGATCCCGACGTGCAGTCGCAGATCTCGAGGTTGAAGTCGTCGGGCGCGAACGTGCTCGCGCTCTTCGCGACGCCGCGCCACGCGATCCAGGGCTATGTCTTCGCGAATCGGCTGGCTTGGCGGCCGCTGATCATCAACAACGCAGTCTCGAGCGCCTCGAACATCATGGCTCTCGCCTCCGAGGGCGGCACGAACAAGGCCGTCCAGAACTCGATCTCGATCGTCTTCCTCAAGGACCCGACCGACGCCAAGTGGCGGAACGACGCGGCGGTGAAGCTCTACCGCTCGATCATGTCGCGCTTCGCGAAGGGCGCGAACCAGAAGGACGTCTACCACGTGTACGGGATGGCGGTCGCCTACGAGTTCGTCCACGTGCTCAAGCGGGCGGGCAAGAATCCCACCCGCGCCTCGGTGATGACGCAGACGCGGAAGCTGAACGATCCGTCGAACCCGTTCCTGCTGCCTGGCCTGACGGTCAAGACGAGCGCGACCGAGCGCTTCCCGATCGAGCAGGCACAGCTGCAGCGCTGGTCGAAGGGGAGCTGGAAGAGCTTCGGCGGCCTCTGGGGCTACCGGGCCGGATAGGCTCAGAACATGCTCGACGCGCCGCTCGACGACCTGCTGGCGGCGGCGCGCGAGCGGCGGCGCGGCGACGGGCTCGTCACCTACTCGCCGAAGGTCTTCATCCCGCTGACGACCCTCTGCCGCGACGTCTGCGGCTACTGCACCTTCGCCCGACCGCCGCTGCGCGGTGAGCGCGCGTATCTGACGGAGGACGAGGTACTGGCGATCGCCCGCGCCGGCGCCGCGGCCGGCTGCAGCGAGGCGCTCTTCACGCTCGGCGACAAGCCGGAGCTCCGCTACAAGGTCGCGCGAGAGGAGCTGGCGGCGCTCGGCTGCGAGACGACATTGGAGTACCTGGCGCGGGTCGCGCGGCTCGTGCTCACGGAGACGGGCCTGCTGCCCCATCTGAACCCAGGTGTGATGAGCCGCGAGGAGCTGAACGCGCTGCGGCCGGTGTCGGCCTCGATGGGGATCATGCTCGAGACGGTCGCGGAGCGGCTCGGGGCGAAGGGCGGACCGCACTGGGCGTCGCCGGACAAGGCTCCGGCGCGGCGGCTGGAGACGGTCGAGCTTGCGGGCGAGCTGCGAATCCCATTTACGAGCGGGATTCTGATCGGGATCGGCGAGACGCGCGCCGAGCGGCTCGCGGCGCTCGAGGCCCTCGCGGAGCTGCACGAGCGGCACGGCCACCTCCAGGAGGTGATCGTCCAGAACTTCCGCGCGAAGCCCGGGACGCGGATGGCGGCGCACCCCGAGCCGAGCCTCGACGACCACCTCTGGACGATCGCTGCGGCGCGGCTGCTGCTGCCGGCGGACGTCGCCGTCCAGGCGCCGCCGAACCTCGCCTACGGCGACTTCCCGCGACTGCTCGACGCCGGCATCGACGATTGGGGCGGCGTCAGCCCCGTCACGATCGACCACGTCAACCCCGAAGCGCCGTGGCCGGACCGCGACCGGCTCGCGGCGGCGACGCGCTCACGCGGGCTGGAGCTGGCGCCGCGCCTCCCCGTCTACCCGCGCTACCTCTCAGCTGCATGGATCGACCCTCCGGTGCTGCCGGCGGCCCTGCGAGCGTCGGACTCGCTCGGGCTCGCGCGCGAGGACGGCTGGCACCCGGGCGAGCGGGGCAGAGTGCCGTTCGTCGTCGCGCGCGACGCGCTTCCGGTCGACACAGCGGAGGAGCTGGGGGAGGACGAGCTCGTCCGGCTCTTCCGCGCCCGCGGCGACGAGCGCCAGCGCGTGTTCGCGGCCGCCGACCGGCTCCGGCGCGAGGTCTGCGGCGACGAGGTCAGCTACGTCGTGACGCGGAACATCCAGTACACGAACGTCTGCTATTTCCGCTGCGGCTTCTGCGCCTTCTCGAAGGGGAAGCTGGCGGCCAACCTGCGCGGCACACCGTACCTCGTGCCGCACGAGGAGATCGTCCGGCGCGCCCGGGAGGCGTGGGATCGCGGCGCGACCGAGGTGTGTCTCCAGGGCGGGATCCACCCGGCCTTCACGGGCGACTACTACGCGTCCCTCGTCGAGGCCATCCGGAGCGAGCTGCCGGGGCTGCACATCCACGCGTTCTCGGCCCTCGAGATCTGGCAGGGCGCGGAGACGCTGGGGCTACCGCTCGAGCAGTACCTGGAGCTGCTGCGGTCGCGCGGCCTCGGCTCGCTGCCGGGGACCGCGGCGGAGATCCTCGACGACGAGGTGCGCGCCGTCATCTGCCCGGACAAGGTGTCGACGGAGCAGTGGCTGGCCGTCCACGATGCGGCCCACCGCACCGGGCTCCGCTCGAACGTGACGATCATGTTCGGGCATGTGGAGGCGCCGCAGCACTGGGCGCGGCACCTGCTCCGGGCGCGCGAGCAGCAGCAGCGGTCCGGCGGCTTCACGGAGTTCGTGCCGCTCCCGTTCGTGCACATGGAGGCGCCGATGTGGCTCAAGGGGCGCGCGCGCTCGGGACCGACCTTCGGCGAGTCGCTGCTCCTGCACGCGGTCGCGCGGCTCGCCCTCCACCCGGCGATCACGAACATCCAGGTCTCCTGGGTCAAGCTCGGTCCGAGAGGCGTCGCCGCCGCGCTGCGAGCGGGCGTCAACGACCTGGGCGGGACGCTCATGAACGAGTCGATCTCACGCTCGGCGGGCGCCAAGCACGGGCAGGAGATGCCGCCCGAGGCGATGGAGCATCTGATCCGAGCGAACGGCCGGACACCGCGCCAGCGCACGACCCTCTACGCCGATGCGCCCGCGGAGCGCCGCGCGGCCTCCTTCGCTGCAGCGCCTCTGGCGGAGCCGCTGAACCCGCCGGTCCGGGACGCCCGCCTGAAGGCGCCGCCGCGCCTCATCCGGCCGGGCCTGCTCGCGCGCGCCCGCTAGGTCGAGCGGACGAGACGAGGCAGGCCGAGCAGCAACCGCGGCAGCCTGCGCCGCGCCGTCCGGAGCGCGCTCGCCAGGACCGCCGGGCGATGGTGGATGCCCTCGCCGTGCCCGACGAGCAGGTGGTCGGGCTCGAGGCCGCGCAGCGACCGTGGCGGCCACGCCCGGAGCAGGGGGTGCGCGCCCGCCGGCTCGTTTCCGGCGCAGAAGTAGCCAGGGATCGTCCCGAGCACATCGGCGACGAGCAGGAGCCGCCGCTCGGGCCACCAGAGCGCGACCTCGCGCCAGAAGCGGAGCCGCACGACCGGGCGCAGCTCGAACGGCGTCCCGGGAAGCTCGTGCGGGACGACGTGGTGCGGAACGCCGAGACGTAGGGCGACGGCGGCACAGTCGCGGTTGTGCCGGTCGAGCAGCTGGACGACGCCCGCCGGCTCCCCGAGCTGCCGGACGCGCTCGTCCAGCCCCGGCCAGTCGACGACGTCGAAGAGCCACACGCCACCGTCGGCCTCGAGCGCATGCGACGTGCGCCGCGTGCGGCCCTCCTCCATCCAGCCCGTCGCGTGTCCGATCTCATCGACGATCCTCACGTGGGCTCGAGTTGAGCGAAGGCCTGCTCGAACACCGCTTGTGGCTGCGCGCCCAGCACGAGCAGCCGGCGGTCGAGCACGAAGGCGGGCACCGCGTTCGCGCCCATCGAGTACGCCTCGCGCGTCGACGACTCCACCCGTTCTCGGTAGCGGTCGCCGGCGAGTACCTCCTCGACCTCCTCGGCGGGGAGCTCCAGCCTGGCTGCCTCCTCGCGCAGGACCTCGGGGTCGCCGATGTTCTTCGCCTCGGTCCAGTACGCGTCCATCAGCCGGTCGTGCATCTCCGCGTGCCGACCGAGGTCGCGGGCGAGCTCCGTCAGACGCAGGGCGTCCATCGAGTTCGGGACGATCGCCGGATTGGGGTTGTACTCGAGCCCCCGCTCCGCGAAGAAGCGCGTCATCCGCTCGGTCATGGCGGAGCCGCCGTAACGCGCGAGCAGCTGCTCACGCGGTAGGCCTTCGCGCGGGTACTCGGGATGGAGGTCGAACGGGAACCAGGTCACGGCGGCGCCCAACTGACGCTCGAGCTGCGCGGCCGTGGGCTGGCTCGCGCGGCAGAACGGTCAGATGTAGTCGCTCCAGATCTCGACTACGTGGTCACTCACACTCGGAGGCTAACCGCCTCGGTCAGCGCGAAACGCCCGAGCCAGAGCGCGCTGCCCGCGACTGCGCCCTCGCAGCCGAGCTCACGGAGCGCTCGCAGGTCATCCAGGGTGGCGACGCCTCCCGCCGCGATGACGGGCAGGCCCGCACCCAGCACGTCCTCGAGCAGCCCGAGGTCGGGGCCGGCGAGCGTCCCGTCGCGGCGCGTGGCGGTGACGACGAGTCGGGCGACGCCGGCGACGGCACAACGGTCGGCGAGCTCGCGCGGCGTGAGCCCGCCGGCTGCGGTCCACCCCTCGACCGCGACCACGCCGTCGCACGCGTCGACCGCGACCGCGACCGACTCCCCGTAGCGCTCGATCGCCTCGCGCAGGAAGGCGGGGGAGAGCGCGGCGGTGCCGACGAGGACGCGAGCCGCGCCGGCTTCGAGCGCTCCCGTCAGGAGGTCGGTCGTGCGGTAGCCCCCGCCGACCTGGACGGGTACGCCAACCGCCGCGACACGCCGCAGGAGATCGAGGTCGGGGGAGCTGTCGAAGGCGCCGTCGAGGTCGACGAGGTGCAGCCAATCCGCGCCGTCCGCCGCGAAGCGCTCGGCCGCCGCGACGGGATCACCACCCTCGACCGTCACCTGCTCGCGGCGCCCCTCGCGGAGGCGGACGACGCGGCCGCCGAGCACGTCGATCGCCGGGTAGACCGTGAATTGCCGTATCATCGTAATATCATGCTAACATGCTCACGATGAGCGAGCGTGACATCGAGCCGATTCCTGGCCTGGACGACTTGGCCGACGCGGTCCTCTCGGTGCGCGACCGCACCGAGGCGAAGCGGTTCCTCCGAGACCTCTGCACGGTCCCGGAGCTCGAGGCGCTCGCGCACCGCTGGCAGACCGTCCAGCTGCTCGAGCAGGGCCTCCCGTACCTCGAGATCGCGGAGCGGGTTCCCACCAGCACCGCGACGGTGACCCGCGTCGCGCAGTGGCTGAAGCACGGCACCGGCGGCTACCGCACCGCGCTCGACCGTGTCCACGCGAAGGCGCGCCGGTAGGTGGAGCCGAGCGGCTTCACCCGCGCCGGCGCGAACGGCCGGCTCACCCTCGCCGTCCCGTCGAAGGGCCGGATGGCCGAGCCTGCGCTGCGGCTGTGCGCAGACGCGGGGCTCAGCTTCGAGACGACCGACCGCGCGCTGCTCGTCCCCTGCGCGAACGCGCCGGTCGACCTGCTGCTCGTTCGCGCCCACGACGTGCCCGAGTACGTCCAGGATCGCGTCGTCGACGTTGGGATCACGGGAGCGAACCTCGTCGCCGAGGCGCAGGCGCAGGTGGAGACGTTGGCGGAGCTCGGTTTCGCCCGCTGCAGCCTCCAGGCCGCCGTCCCGCAAGGTGCGCCGCAGGGGTCGCTCGAGGATCTCGACGGGCTGCGGGTCGCGACGGCTTATCCCGTCTCGACGCGGGCTGCACTCGGCGAGCTCGGCGTCGACGCGGAGCTGGTGCCCGTGTCCGGATCGGTCGAGGCCGCGCCGCGGCTCGGCCTCGCGGACGCAATCGTGGATCTCGTCTCGACGGGGTCAACCGCGAGCGCGAACGGACTCCGCCTGCTCGGCACGTTGCTCGAGTCGCAGGCCGTCCTCGTCGGGAACGGCGCCGCCCTCTCGAAGCGGCGTGAGCTCGTGGAACGGCTCGAGCTGATGATCTCCGGTGTCGTCGCGGCGCGGCAGCGCCGCTACCTGATGCTGAACGCGCCCCGGGACGCGCTCGACCGGATCGCGGCCCTCTTGCCGGGAATGGACGCGCCCTCCGTGATCGACCTCGCCGAGCCCGACCAGGTCGCCGTGCACGCGGCCGTCGACGCGGCCGACGTCTGGAATCTGCTTGCGCCGCTCAAGGCAGCGGGCGCGTCGTCGATCCTCGTCCTGCCGGTCGAGCGGCTGGTCGCGTGAGAGGCGCCGGGTTGGAGGAGGTGCTGCCGCGGGTCGCTGAGATCGTCGCGGACGTACGGGAGCGCGGCGACGCGGCATTGCTCGACTGGAGCGAACGGCTCGACGGCGAGCGGCCGGAGCTGCGCGTCTCGCCGGAGCGGCTCGCGTCGTCCCGCCTGGATGAGGACGAGCTCACTGCACTGCGCGGACTCGCGGAAGCGGTCGAGGCGTTCTGTGCCCCGCAGCGCCCGCCGAACGTCGCACTCGAAGCGGTACCGGGCGTGCTCGCGGAGCGGCGCTGGCTCCCGCTTCGGTCGGTGGGGATCTATGTTCCCGGCGGCCGCGCGATCCTGCCCTCGTCGCTCGTGATGGCCGCCGTGCCGGCGCGGCTCGCGGGGGTCGAGCGAATCGTCGTCGTGACGCCGCGCCCGCCGGAGGCGACGCTCGCCACGGCACAAGACCTCGGGATCGGGGAGGTCTACGGGGTGGGCGGCGCGCAGGCGGTCGCCGCGCTCGCATACGGCACCGAGACGATCGCGCCCGTGGACAAGATCGTCGGTCCGGGGAGCCGCTGGGTCACGGCCGCGAAGCTGCTCGTATCGAGCCGAGTCGGGATCGACCTCCCGGCCGGGCCGAGCGAGGTTGTCGTGATCGCGGACGCGACCGCCGACTCGGAGCGCGTCGTCGCCGACCTGCTCGCGCAGGCGGAGCACGGGCCGGACAGCATTGCGATGCTGCTCGCGCTCGACGACGCGCTCGCGGTGTCCGTCGCCGACGCCACGGCGGACGTGGACACCGTCGAGGTCAGACTCGTGGACGATCTCGACCAGGCGGTCGCGCTCTCCGAGGAGTTCGCGCCCGAACACCTCGAGCTTTGGGTCGAGCGGCCGGACGAGCTCGTGCCGCGGATCCGGAACGCCGGTACCGTCTTCGTCCGCACCTCGGCGGTCGTCGGCGACTACGCAGCCGGTGCCACGCACATCCTCCCGACCGGCGGGCTCGCGCGCGGCACGGGTGGGATCGGGCTGGAGACGTTCCTCAAGCCCGTGCAGGTCGTTTGCGCGGGCGCTGCAGGGCTCGAGCGCGCCCGTGAGATCGGCATTCCGCTCGCGCGTCTCGAGGGACTCCACCGGCACGTCGCCGCGCTGGAGCTGGCGTGAACCCCGTCGCGCTGGCGGGCGGCTTCCGTGCGTATGCATGGTCGCCCTCGTCCGAGGAGGTCGCGGTGCGTCACGGCCTCCGGCCCGAGCAGGTCCTCCGCTTCGACCAGAACACGCCGCCGGTCCCGGGCGTGCCCCAGGTGCCGCTCGCAGAGAGCTTCGCGCGGCTGCAGGAGTACCCGGACGGCACGTATGCGGAGCTGCGGGAGGCGGCCGCGTCGTACTGTGGCGTCGCGCCCGGGCAGATCGTCGTCGGCGCCGGCGCGGACGAGCTGATCCTGCTCTGCGCGAGGACCTTCCTCGAGCCGGGACGGACGGCGGCGCTGGCCGAGCCGACCTACGCGCTCTACCGCGTCGCGACCGAGCTAGCAGGTGCGACCGTGGACGAGGAGCCGGCCGGCGCTGCGCTGATCTGGGTCTGCAATCCGAACAACCCGACCGGCGAACTGCGTGCGGCCCGGGAGATCGCCGATCTCGCGCGCGCCAACCCGAACGCCGCCGTCGTCGTCGACGAGGCCTACTTCGAGTACGCGGGGGTGACCAGCGTCCCCTTCGTCGAGGAGCTGCCGAACCTGATCGTCCTGCGCACGCTCTCGAAGGCCTTCGGACTCGCTTCGCTGCGCGTTGGGTACGCGGTCGCGGCGCCCGAAACAGCGAGCGAGCTGGAACGGCGCCGCCCCCCGGCCAGCGTCTCAGCGCCGGCCGCCCGGATTGCCGCGGCGGCTCTGCGCGAGCCGCGGCTCGACATCGAGCAGACGATGGCCGAGCGCGCACGCGTCCGCAAGGCCCTCGCGGCCGCCGGCCACGACGCTCCCGCGGGCCACGGCAACTTCGTCTTCGTGCGCGACCCGTCGCTCGGGCCACTGCTCGAGGCGCAGGGTCTCGTCGTCCGCGAGACCGGCGGCGGCATCCGGATCACGCTGCGGCGCCCGCGCGAGAACGACGTCCTGCTCGCCGTTCTCGGCGCCGCCGCGCCGCCCGCCCCCGGCCGCGACGCGCTCGTCGTGCGCACGAGCACCGAGACCGCGCTGCGCCTCTCGCTCGACCTCGACGGCCAGGGGCGCGCACGGGTAGCGACCGGGATCGGCTTCCTCGACCACCTACTGACACTGTTCGCCTTCCAGGCGCGCTTCGACCTCGAGCTCGTCGCCGCCGGCGACCTCGACGTGGACGAACACCACACCACCGAAGACGTGCTCGCCGCACTGGGCGACGCACTCGACGCTGCCCTCGGCGCCCGCGACGGGATCGCGCGCTACGGCGACGCGACGCTGCCAATGGACGAGGCCACGGGAGCGGCTGCGGTCGACCTCGTCCGCAGGCCGCACGCCGAGATCGAGCTCGCGCTGCCCGAGACGCTGCTCCGGCACGCGCTGGAGCGCTTCGCCATGCAGGCGCGTGCGACCGTTCATGTCCGGGCGTCCGGCGCGGACGCGCACCACGTCGCCGAGGCCGCGTTCAAAGCGCTCGGCCGCGCGCTCGCCGCGGCCTGCGCGCGCACGGGAACCGGAGTCGTGTCCACGAAGGGGCTCGCGTGAGGGTCGTGCTCGCCGATTACGGAGCGGGCAACCTGCGCAGTGTCGCCTCCGCGCTCGCTCGCGCCGGCGCCGAGCCGGTCGTCAGCGGCGATTCGACCGAGGTGCGCGATGCGCCTCTCGTCGTGATCGCCGGCGTGGGCAATTCGGCGAGCGCCGGGGCCGGCCTCGCGCCGCTCGCGGACGCACTGCGCGAGCGCGCCGCCGCCGAGCGCCCGCTGCTCGGGATCTGCGTCGGCCTCCAACTCCTGTTCGAGCGGAGCGACGAGGGCGGCTCGGGGCTGGGGCTCCTGCGCGGCGAGGTCCGCCGCGTCCGGGCTCGGACGGTGCCGCACATGGGCTGGAACGGCCTCGTCGCCACGCGCCCGTCCGCGCTCCTCGACGGTCTCGACCAGGAGGACGTCTATTTCGCGCACAGCTACGCGGCCGAGCCGATCGACGACGTCGTGACGGCGCTCGTCGAGCACGACGGCTCGCTCGTTGCCGTGGTCGAGTCCGGCCGTGTCGCCGGTGTCCAGTTCCACCCGGAGCGGAGCGGGGCGGCCGGCGCGCGCTTCCTCGCGAACGCGCTGCAATGGTCAAGAAGCGCCTGATCCCGTGCCTCGACGTCGCGGGCGGCCGCGTCGTCAAGGGCGTCCGATTCGAGCGGCTGCGCGACGTCGGCGACCCGGTCGAGCTGGCCGCGCGCTACGCCGGGGTCGGCGCGGACGAGCTCGTCTTCCTCGACGTAAGCGCCACGATCGAGGGCCGCGCGCCGCTGCTCGAGCTCGTCGATCGCGCGGCGGAGACGCTCGACATCCCGTTCACGGTCGGCGGCGGCGTCCGCGGCACCGCGGACGCGCGGGCGCTGCTCCGCGCCGGGGCCGACAAGGTCGCCGTCAACCGCGCCGCATTCGAGGAGCCCGCGCTGCTGACGGAGCTGGCGGAGGAGTTCGGTTCGCAGGCGGTCGTCTGCGCGATCGACGCGCGCGGCGGCGAGGTCGTCACGCACGGCGGCCGCATGGCACGCGGCGCCGATGCCGTCGGCTGGGCGCGCGAGGCCGTCGTCCGAGGCGCGGGCGAGCTCCTGCTCACGTCGATCGAGGCCGACGGCACGCGAACGGGCTACGACCTCGAGCTGACCGCAGCCGTCGCCGCCGCGGTCGAGACGCCCGTGATCGCGTCGGGGGGCGCAGGCAAGGCGACGCATCTTGCGGACGCGTTCCGCGCCGGCGCCGAGGCCGCACTCGTCGCCTCGATCGTGCACGAGCGCCCGGAGCGGGTTCGCGAGCTGAAGCGGGAGCTGCGGGAGGCGGGATGGAACGTCCGCAGCTGACACCAGCGATCGTCCAGGACGCGGCCAGCGGCCGCGTGCTCATGCTCGCGTGGATGGACGAGGAGGCGCTGCAGAGAACCCGCGAGACCGGCGAGGCGTGGTTCTGGAGCCGTTCGCGGCAGGAGCTCTGGCGTAAGGGCGCCACGTCCGGCGACACGCTCCCGGTCGAGGAACTCCGCGAAGACTGCGACGGCGACGCGATCCTCCTCCGCGTCCGCTCCGCGACGGGCGCCGTCTGCCACACCGGCGCCGAGTCGTGCTTTGCGCCCTGGCTTTGGCTCCGGATCAAGGAGCGTCAGCGTGAGCGGCCGGAGGGGTCGTACGTCGTCCGGCTCCTCGACGATCCCGCGCTCGCGGCGCGCAAGGTGGGGGAGGAGGGGCTCGAGGCGGCGCTCGCCGGCGCGAGCGAGTCGGACGAGCGCCTCGTCTCCGAGGTCGCCGACCTCTGGTTCCACGCGCTCGTGCTCCTCGCGGCGCGCGGGCTCGCCCCGACCGAGGTCGAAGCCGAGCTCGCGCGCCGCGCCTCGAGCTCCTAGGCCGTCGGCGGGAGCAGCACGCGGTCGATCACGTGCACGATCCCGTTCGACGCCTTCACGTCCGCCTTCGTCACCTTCGCGGAGTTAACCCGAACGGTCTTGCCGGCGACGCGGATCTTCACCGTCGGGCCTGCGAGCGTCTTCGCCGACGTCAGGGTGACGACCTTTGCGGCCGGGATCTTGCCGGTGACGACGTGGTAGAGGAGCACGCGCTTCAGCTGGGCCGGGTTCTTGGCCAGGGCGTTGAGAGTCGCCTTCGGCACCTTTGCGAACGCGGCGTTCGTCGGTGCGAAGACGGTGTAGGCGCCGGGCTGGGAGAGCGTGCCGGCGAGGCCTGCCTTCTTCACGAGCGAGAGCAGGGTCGAGAACTGCGGCGAGGCGGCGGCGATCGTCGCGATCGACGGCGTCGCCTCCGCGTGTGTGGGCGCCGCCGTTGCGGCCGGTACGGCCAGGGTGAGGGCGGCGAGGGCGGTGATGGCGATGCGGGTCATTGGTCCACTCCTTTAGGTGTTCAGGCGGTGACGGTGTGCGACCAGCGACGGCGAATGGCCGCCTGCTGCGCGATCTGGTAGGCGGCGCCGAGGCCGACGAGGCCGTAGACGATTCGACTGAGGGCGTTGGTCTCGCCGAAGTCGAGGCCGACGAGCGTGGCAACCAGGTCGAACTCCGCGAGTGCGACCAGGCCCCAGTTGAGCCCGCCGACGATCACGAGGGTGGCGGCGAGGATGTCGAGCTTCTTCATGCTGGAGCACCTCCTTGTTCCGTTGTTGTATAAGGTTTGTACAGTCAGAGTAGCGACCGGAAGGGCACGTGTCAAATCTTTGTCCAATCCCTGTACGCTGTTGCCATGGCGGACGCAAGAGCGGACCTGCGGATCGGCGAGCTGGCACGCCGCACGGGCGTCGCCACGGAGCTGCTGCGCGCCTGGGAGCGCCGTTACGGGCTGCTGTCGCCGGAACGCACGTCGTCGGGCTATCGCCTCTATTCGGAAGACGACGTGCGCTGCGTCCGACGGATGCGCGAGTTGCTCGCGGGGGGGCTGTCGGCCGCGGAAGCCGCGCGGCAGGCGTTGGCGGAGCCGGCCGGCGAGCCGGACGTGCCTGCACCGGCGAGGGCCTCGGCCGAGCTCCGGCGCGCGCTCGAGGCGCTCGACGACGGCGCCGCGCACGCGGCTCTCGACCGCCTCCTCGCCGACTGCTCGCCGCAGGCAGTGTTGGCGGGCATCGTCCTGCCGCTCCTGCACGAGCTCGGAGCGGGCTGGGAGCGCGGCGAGATCACCGTCGCGCAGGAGCACTTTGCGTCGAACCTGCTCCGTGGCCGGCTGCTCGGGCTTGCGCGCGGCTGGGATCGCGGCTCCGGCCCGCGCGCCGTGCTCGCCTGTCCGCCGGGCGAGCGGCACGACCTGGGCCTCGTGATCTTCGGGCTCGCGCTACGCGACCTCGGCTGGCGGATCACATTCCTCGGCGCGGACACGCCGCCCGAGACCATCGTAGAGACCATGCGCCGGCTCGAGCCGGACGCGCTCGTCTTCGCCGTCGCGGATCGCGCATGGCTCGGCGGCGTCACGGAGACGGTCGCCGGACTCGAGGGCGCCGCCACGACCGTCTGGGTCGGCGGAGCAGGCGCCCACGAAGTCGCGGGGACTCGGCTTCTCGGCGGCTCCCCGCTCGAGGCGGCGGAGCAGGTGGCCCGCTAGATCTCCAGCTCGAGAAGGTCGCCGATCGTCTCGCGGCGGCGGATCAGGCGCGCGTCGCCGCCGCCGACGAGCACCGCGGCCGGCCGCGGCACGCCGTTGTAGTTCGAGGCCATCCCGAGGGTGTACGCCCCCGTGGCCGGGATTGCGAGCAGGTCCCCGCGCCTCGGCTCCGGCAGCTCGGCGCGCTCGATCAGGACGTCACCCGACTCGCAGTGCTTCCCGGCGATCGCGAAGACGTCGGTCGGGTCCTCATCGGCCCGGGTCGCCAGCAGGGCGGCGTAGCGGGCGCCGTAGAGCTGGGGCCGTGGATTGTCCGACATGCCGCCGTCGATTGCGACGTAGCGGCGGTCGCCGGCGTGCTTGACGGCGCCGACGCGGTAGAGCGTGAACGCGGCGGGGCCGACGAGGGCCCGGCCAGGCTCGATGATCAGCCGCGGGGTCTCGAGCCCGCGCATCGACCAGTCGTGTTTCACCGCCGCCACCACCGTCTCAACGAGCTCCTCGAGTGGCGGCTCGAGCTCGGCCTGGACGTGCCGGATCCCGAAGCCGCCTCCGATGTCGATCGTCCGCGGCGTCCAGCCCAGCTCCCGGCTGCACCGATCGGCGAAGCCAGCGAGCAGCGCGACGGCGAGCAGGTGCGCGCGGACGTCGGCGAGCTGCGAGCCGACGTGGACGTGCAGACCCTCGACGTCGAGCCCGGAGTCGAGGGCCGCCTGCACCGCCTCGAGCGCGTCCTCCTCGTCGAGCCCGAACTTGGAGCCGCGGTGCCCCGTCCGGATCGCCTCGTGCGTCTCGGCCTCGACCCCGGGCGTGACCCGGACGAGCACGCGGCGTACGCCCGCGGCGGCGGCGCGTGCTGGTTCGTCGAGCGCATCGACGACGACGAGTCCATCCGCCTCGGCGGAGGCACGCAGCTCCTCGTCCGACTTGTTGTTCCCGTGCACGAGCAGCCGCTCGCCGTCGATCCCCGCCTGCCGCGCGAAGGCGAGCTCTCCGAGGGTGGAGACATCGGCGCCAATGCCCTCCTCGGCGAGCAGACGCATCAGGGAGACGTTCGGGAATGCCTTCGTCCCGTAGACGACGAGCGCGTCGGGAGCGGCGCGCCTGAACAGCCGCGCGCGCTCGCGCAATGCCGTCTCGGCGTAGACGACGAGCGGCGTGCCGAACCGCTGCGCGAGCTCGATGACGGTCATCCCTGCGACCTCCAGTACGCCTCCCTCGAGTCTGGCGCCGGAAGGGAACAGTGCTAGCATGCGCGCAGTGAATCAGCTTCTTTCGTAGCGCAGGAAGCCGGCGCGGCGCGAGCCGCGAAAGCTTCCCCCGGGCCTCTCGAACGAGAGGCTTTTTTGTACCCGGAGACGACCATGAGCGAGACGTACGACCCGCAGACGATCGAGGCGAAGTGGCAGCGCGTCTGGCAGGACGCGCATGCCGACGAGGTCGAGAACCCGGCCGACCCGACCTCGGCCGCCGAGCCGAAGAGCTACGTGCTCGAAATGCTCCCGTACCCGTCCGGCTCGCTGCACATGGGGCACATGCTCGTCTACACGATAGGCGACGTCGTCACGCGCTTCCGCCGCCGCAACGGCCTGCGCGTCCTCCATCCGATGGGATGGGATGCGTTCGGCCTGCCGGCGGAGAACGCCGCCATCCGGGGCGGCGGCCACCCGCGCGAGATGACCGAGCGCCACATCGGGAGCATCCGACGCTCGATGCAGCGCGCCGGCTGGTCGTACGACTGGACGCGCGAGCTCTCGACGCACGACCCGCACTACTACAGGTGGCAGCAGTGGCAGTTCCTGCGGTTCCTCGAGCAGGGCCTCGCCTACCGCAAGGGCGCGCCGGTGAAGTGGTGCCCGAACGACCAGACCGTGCTTGCGAACGAGCAGGTGCTGCCAGACGGCACGTGCGAGCGGTGCGGCGCTGTCGTCGAGTCGCGCGTGATGGAGCAGTGGTTCTTCCGGATCACCGACTACGCGGACGCACTGTTGGACGACCTGGACACGGTCGACTGGCCCGAGTCGATCAAGGCGCGGCAGCGGAACTGGATCGGCCGCTCCCAAGGGGCAGAGATCGACTTCCGGATCGAGGAGTGGGACGAGGACGTCACCGTCTTCACGACCCGGGCGGACACGCTTTACGGCGCGACGTTCTTCGTGCTGGCCCCCGAGCACGAGCTCGTTGCCCGGATCGGGTCCGAAGAGGTGCAGGCATACGTCCGCCGCGCCGCCGTCAAGAAGACCGAGGAGCGTGCCGCCGCCGAGGAGAAGACGGGCGTGTTCACCGGCCTGCACGCGGTCAACCCCGTCAACGGCGAGCGGATCCCCGTCTACGTCGCCGATTACGTCCTCACCGACTACGGCACGGGCGCGATCATGGCCGTCCCCGCGCACGACCAGCGCGACTTCGCGTTCGCGGAGGTCTATGGCCTGCCGGTGCGCCAGGTGATCCGGCCGGCCGACGCCTCCGAGGAGGTGCTGCCGTACGTCTCCGCGGCCGAGTCCGACGTACTCGTCGACTCCGGCGACTTCGACGGGCAGCCCGCGCCGGAGGGCGGCCGGCGCATCGTCGAGAGGCTCGCGCAGGACGGTCGCGGCCGCTTCGCGATCAACTACCGGTTGCGCGACTGGGGCTTTTCGCGCCAGCGGTACTGGGGCTCGCCGATCCCGGTCGTCTACTGCGAGACCGACGGGATCGTGCCCGTGCCGGACGACCAGCTCCCTGTCGAGCTGCCCGA